>ERZ835051.3608-NODE-3608-length-11870-cov-4.103089_pt1 | contig 11870 bp, 5 predicted proteins | sample MGYA00519575_ERZ835051 | MGnify/ENA primary metagenome ERZ835051 (study PRJEB31850, sample SAMEA3708769) | human gut metagenome | biome: human gut; feature: human-associated habitat; material: faeces | place: China | collected 2014 ... | reverse complement strand
GCGGCCCAGCGCCGCGGCCACCGACTTGCCCAGCGAGGTCTTACCCACGCCCGGAGGGCCATAGAGGCAGAGGATCGGCGATTTGAGGTCGCCCTTGAGCTTGATGACGGCCAGGTGCTCCAGCAGCCGCTCCTTCACCTCGTCCAGACCGAAATGGTCGTGATCGAGCTGTTCGCGGGCGCACTTGAGGTCGAGATTGTCCTTGGTCGTGTCGTTCCACGGCAGTTCGAGCAGCAGCTGCAGATAGGTCATCTGCACCGAATACTCGGCTACGGCGGGGTTCAGCCGCTCGACTTTCTGCAACTCCTTCTCGAAGGTCTCGCCGACCTCTTTGGGCCAGTTCTTCTTCTTGGCCTCCTCGCGCATCTTCTCGATGTCGGCGTCGGCGCCGTCGCCCAGCTCGTCCTGAATCGTGCGCATCTGCTGCTGGAGGTAGTAGTCGCGCTGCTGCTTGTCGATCTCCTGCTTGACGCGCTCCTGAATCTGGTTCTTCAGCTCGGCCAGCTGCTGCTCGCGGATCAGGATTTCGAGCAGCTTGCGGGCGCGGGCCAGCAGGCCGGGGGCCTCCAGCAGCGACTGGCGGTCTTCGTCCGTCAGCTCCATGTTGGAGCAGATGAAGTTGATGATGCCGCGCTTCGAGTCGATGTTCTTGATGGCGAAAGCCGCCTCCTTGGGCATCGACGGCGACACGTTGATGATGTTCAGCGCCACGTCGCGGATCGAGTCCACGAAAGCCTCGAACTCGATGCTCTTCACATCGGGAGTCGAATCGTGCAGGGCCGTCACCCGGGCCTTGAAATAAGGCTCGGTGGTGATGTACTCCGTGATCTCGACCTTCTCCAGGCCGTTCAGGATCACCGTGAGGTTGCCGTTGGGCATTTCGAGAATCTTGATGATGCGCGCCGCGGTGCCGACCTTGTACATGTCGTCCGGCGCGGGGTCTTCGACGTCGCTTTCGCGCTGCAGCACGGCGCCCAGAATACCGCCTTCGGCATTCACGGCGCGCACCAGACTGATGCTCTTGTCGCGGCCCACCGTAATGGGGGTGATGGCGCCGGGAAAGAGCACGGAACTGCGCAGCGTGAGAATCGGAATGATCTCAGGAACCTCCACCTCTTCGACGACTTCGTCACCGCCCGTCACGATGGGGATCACGCGGTGATTGCCGTCGAGCAGATCGGGAAGCAGGTTCACGTCTTCGACTTCGATTGTTTCGAATTTATCTTTTTTACTCATAGCTTACAAATATATAATGTCGCAAAGGTAACGATTTTTTAGTCATATTTATTTCATCTTTGACAGAATGTTAATAACTTTGCAGGTCAAATAACGAAGTAAAACAATTTCATCCCTATGCAAATCGCAGACAAATACTCGCCGCAGGAGATCGAGTCGAAATGGTACGACTACTGGATCGAAAAACGCTTGTTTCACTCGGAACCCGATCAGCGCGAACCCTATACGATCGTAATTCCGCCCCCCAACGTAACGGGCATGCTCCACATGGGTCACATGCTCAACAACACGCTGCAGGACGTGCTGGTGCGCCGCGCCCGCATGTCGGGCAGGAACGCCTGCTGGGTGCCGGGCATGGACCACGCGTCGATCGCCACCGAGGCCAAGGTCGTGGCGATGCTGCACGAAAAGGGCATCGAAAAATCGTCGCTCTCGCGCGAAAAGTTCCTCGAATACGCTTGGGAATGGAAGGAGAAGTACGGCGGCATGATCCTCAAGCAGCTGCGCAAGCTGGGCGCCTCGTGCGACTGGGAGCGGACCTGCTTCACGATGGACGGGCCGCGCACCGAGAGCGTCATCAAAGTCTTCTGCGACCTGTTCGAAAAGGGCAGGATTTACCGCGGCGTACGCATGGTGAACTGGGACCCCGCGGCGAAAACGGCGCTTTCGGACGAAGAGGTGGTCTTCAAGGAGTCGCACGGCAAACTCTACTACCTGCGCTACAAGATCGAAGGCACGGACAAGGCGATCATCGTCGCCACGACGCGCCCCGAAACCATTCTGGGCGACACGGCGCTGTGCGTCAACCCCAACGACCCGCGCTACGCCTCCCTGCCGGTCGATGCGCGCGTCATCGTGCCGCTGGTGAACCGTTCGATCCCGGTGATCCGCGACGAATACGTCGATATCGAATTCGGCACGGGCGCGCTGAAGGTCACCCCGGCGCACGACGTGAACGACTACATGCTGGGCGAGAAATACGGTCTCGAAACGATCGACATCTTCAATGACGACGGCACGATCAACGACAAGGTCGGCATGTATGTCGGCATGGACCGTTTCGACGTCCGCAAACAGATCGAGAAGGACCTCGCCGCGGCGGGCCTGCTCGAAAAGACCGAGGAGTACACCAACAACGTGGGATACTCGGAGCGCACGGGCGTGGCCATCGAGCCGAAGCTCTCGATGCAGTGGTTCCTTTCGATGGAGGAGCTGGCCCGGCCCGCGACCAAAGCCGTCATGGAGGATGCGATCCGCTTCGTGCCTGAAAAATACAAGAACACCTACCGTCACTGGATGGAAAACATCAAGGACTGGTGCATCTCGCGCCAGCTGTGGTGGGGCCAGCGCATTCCGGCGTACTATCTTCCCAAAGGCGGCTTCGTGGTGGCCCTGACGGCCGAAGAGGCGTTGGAAAAGGCCCGCGAGAAGGCCGGCGACGCCTCGTTGCAGCTGACGGACCTGCGGCAGGACGAGGACGTGCTGGACACGTGGTTCTCGTCGTGGCTGTGGCCCATCTCGGTATTCGACGGCATCCGCTTCCCGGACAACAGGGAGATCGGCTACTACTACCCCACCAACGATCTGGTGACCGGTCCCGACATCATCTTCTTCTGGGTGGCCCGCATGATCATGGCCGGCTACGAATACCGCGGCGAAAAGCCCTTCTCGAACGTCTACTTCACGGGCATCGTGCGCGACAAGATCGGCCGCAAGATGTCCAAGCAGCTGGGCAACTCGCCCGATCCGCTGGACCTGATCGCCAAATACGGCGCCGACGGCATGCGCATGGCGATGCTGATTTCGTCGTCGGCCGGCAACGACGTGATGTTCGACGAAGCGCTCTGCGAGCAGGGCCGCAACTTCGGCAACAAGATATGGAACGCCTACAGGCTGGTGAACGGCTGGTCGGCGGACGACAAGGCCGCGCAGGACGACAACAACCGGCTGGCGGTCGAATGGTTCCGCCAGACGCTGGGCCGCGCACTGCGCCAGATCGACGAGGACTTCAGGTCGTACCGCATTTCGGAGGCGTTCATGACGGCCTACAAGCTCTTCTGGGACGACTTCAGCGGTCTCTACCTCGAAATGGTGAAACCCGCCTACGGACAGCCCGTCGATGCGGAGACGTTCGCCGCGACGTGCGGATTCTTCGACGAATTGATGCGCGTGCTGCACCCCTTCATGCCGTTCGTGACGGAGGAGATCTGGCAGGACCTCGCGCCCCGCAAAGAGGGCGAGTCGATCTGCACGGCCCCCATGCCGCAGCCGGTCGAAGCCGACGAGCGCCTGCTGGCCCGGTTCGAGCTGGCCAAGGAGGCGATCTCCTCGGTGCGCAACATACGCAACCAGAAGAACCTGCCGCAGAAGGAAGCGCTGACGCTCAAGGTGATCGCCGACGAGAACTACCCCGCCGAATACGCTCCCGTGATGCGGAAGATGGCCAACCTGACGGCCGTCGAAACCGTGACGGAGAAAGACCCCGCGGCCGCGGCGTTCATCGTCAAGACGACCCAGTATTTCGTGCCGATGGCGGGCAAGATCGACGTCGAAGCCGAAATCGGGAAACTGACGGAGAGTCTCGCCTACTACGAGGGATTCCTCGCAAGCGTCATGAAGAAGCTCTCGAACGAGCGCTTCGTGCAGTCGGCGCCCGAAAAGGTGGTCATGAACGAGCGCGCCAAGCAGGCGGACGCAGAAGCGAAAATCGCGGCCATCAGGGAGCAGCTGGCGGCGCTGAAATAATCCGGCGTGGCACAAATCACCATATACACCGACGGCTCGGCCTTGGGAAATCCCGGACCGGGCGGTTACGGCGCGGTGCTGCTTTCGGGCCGTCACCGCAAGGAGCTTTCGCAGGGATTCCGCCTGACGACCAACAACCGCATGGAGCTGACGGCCGTCTGCGCGGCGCTCGAAGCGCTCAAGTTCGAGGGGTCGGACGTCACGGTCTATTCCGACTCGAAATACGTCGTGGACGCCGTGACGAAAGGCTGGGTGTTCGGCTGGGAGAAGAAACGGTTCGCCGGCAAGAAGAATCCCGACCTGTGGATGCGTTTCCTGCGCATATACCGGCGCCACAACGTGCGGTTCGTATGGGTCAAGGGGCATGCCGATACGGTCGAGAACAACCGCTGCGACCAACTGGCCGTGGCCGCCGCCAACGACAAGGCGCATTTATCGGAAGACACTGGTTATGAACCGGAAGAGAGGTGAGCGGCAACGCCCGCCTCTTTTCCTTTTTCGGCCCTTATTTCTCCTAAACTTCGCACTTTTGACCCGCAGGGTCCGATTTTATCATTATTATTCCTATCTTTGTCCCGATTATCACATAACCTGCAAATAATCCGCCCGTAATGCTTAAAATATACATGAGGCTCTTGGGTTTCGCCCGACCCATCCAGAAGTACGCAATTCCCTATTTCTTCTACTCGCTGCTCTACGCGCTGTTCAACTCGCTCACGTTCCTGCTGATCATGCCGATCCTCAAGACGATGTTCGACGCCGACTACACGTTCGTATATGTGGAGAAACTTCCCCCGCTGGCCTTCAATCAGGAATACCTGACAGCCTTGTTCAACTACACCTACTCGCATCTGTTCAACGAATACAACCCCGAAAACGTACTGCTCATGCTCGCCGTAGTGACCATTTTCGTGAGCCTGCTGAGCAACCTGTTCCGCTATCTGGGTTCGTGGACGGTGGAGAACATGCGCACCCGCACGCTGCAGCGCATGCGCAACGAGATGTTCTCGAAGGTGGTGGACATGCACGTCGGCTTTTTCAGCGACCAGCGCAAGGGCGACATCATTTCGAAAATCACCTCCGACGTCGGCGTGGTGCAGTTCTGCATCACCAACACCCTGCAGGTGGCTTTCCGCGAGCCGTTCCTCATCATCGGCTATACGGTGATGATGGTCGCCATATCGTGGGAGCTGGCCCTCTTCTCGGTGCTGTTTCTGCCCGTGGTGGCCCTCATCATCGGCAGCATCGTCAAACGCCTGCGCCACCCGGCCCGCACGAGCCAGCAGCGCATGGGCGAGCTGGTATCGACGCTCGACGAGTCCCTTTCGGGCATCAAGGTCATCAAGAGCTACAACGCCGTGGATTATATCAAGCAGAAGTTCTACGACCTGAACGCCGATCTGGCCCGGCTGACCCTCTCGATGGCGCGCCGCCAGCAGCTGGCTTCGCCGATGAGCGAATTCCTCGGCATCTCGGCCGTGGGCGTCATCCTCGTATTCGGCGGTTCGCTCGTATTCAAGGGGTCGCTCAGCCCCGAAGGCTTCATCGCCTTCGTCGCCATGTTCTCGCAGATCACACGCCCCGTGCGCACCTTCATCGACCAGTTCGCCAACATCAATCAGGGCATCGCGGCCGGAGAGCGCATCTTCTCGATCATCGACGCCCAGAGCGAAATTCAGGACAAGCCCGGCGCACTGGAGCTGAACGGCCTGAAAGACAAGATCGAATTCCGCGACATACACTTCTCCTACGACGGCAGCCGCGAGGTGATCGACGGCATTTCGTTCGACATCAAACGCGGGGAGACCGTGGCGCTCGTGGGACCGTCGGGCGGCGGCAAATCGACGCTCAGCGAGCTTGTCCCGCGTTTCTACGACGTTACGGCGGGCGACATCCTCATCGACGGCGTTTCGATCCGCGACTACACGCAGGAGAGCGTGCGCGCCCACATGAGCGTCGTATCGCAGGACACCGTGCTTTTCAACGACACCATCGAGGGCAACATCGCCATGGGCAAGGCCGGAGCTTCGCACGAGGAGATCGTCGAGGCGGCCCGAATCGCCAATGCCGACTGCTTCATCACCGAAGCGCCCGAAGGCTACCGGACCAATATCGGCGACCGCGGCGTGAAACTTTCGGGCGGCCAGCGGCAGCGTCTCTCCATCGCCCGCGCCGTGTTGAAAAACCCCGACATCCTGATTCTCGACGAAGCGACTTCGGCTCTCGACACCGAGAGCGAAAAACTCGTGCAGGACGCCCTCAACAAATTGCTGGAGGGCCGCACTTCGGTAGTCATCGCACACCGGCTGAGCACGATCCACAACGCCGACAAGATCATCGTCGTCGATCACGGACGCATCGCCGAGCAGGGCACGCACGCCGAACTGATGGCCCGCGGAGGAATCTACGCCAAACTGATCGAACTGCAGTCGTTCGAATAAAACGAATATCCCGCTCGTATGAAAAGCGAGAAAGAGAAGATGCTGGCGGGCGAATGGTTCGACCCGCACGACGAGGAGCTGACGGCCGACCGCGACCGCGCCACGCTGCTGATGCACCGTCTCAACGCCGAATGTCCCGCCCACGACGCAGCGTACCGCACCGCTCTGCGCAAGCTCTGTCCCGACGCGGAAGGATTCATCCGCGCACCCTTTTACTGCGACTACGGCTACAACATCTCCATCGGCGAAGGCTCTTTCGTCAATTTCGACTGCGTCTTCCTCGATCTGGCCCCGATCCGTATCGGACGCAATACGCTGATCGGCCCCAAAGTGCAGCTGCTCACCCCGCACCACCCGCTGGACCCCGCCCAGCGTGCGACTGGCCGCGAAGCCGGCAAACCGATCACCATCGGCGACAACTGCTGGCTGGGCGGCGGCGTCATCGTCTGTCCGGGCGTCCGGATCGGAGACGGCGCGATAATTGGAGCGGGTTCGGTAGTTACGCGCGACATTCCTGCGAATTCGGTTGCCGTCGGCAATCCGGCCCGCGTCACCCGTACGCTTTCACATACTTAACCGCGACTCCGTTATGTTTACCTCCGGCAATCCCGATCTCCAATCGTTGATGCAGCTGCTCGACGCCGCCCGCATGGGGTGGTGGAAGGCGGATTTCCGCACGGGCGAACTGCTCTTCTCCGACTATGTCGTCAACCTGCTGGGACTCGGCAGCAACCGGGCCGCGGTCGGGGAACTGATGCCGCTGACGCGCGAGGATTACCGGAAACGGATACACAACGAATTCCTGTCGCTCAAGGTCGGAAACCATTTCGACGAAACGTTTCCCCTCGTACTGCCGGAAGGCGAAGTATGGATTCACGCCCAGCTTGTCCGCAAACAATCGGACTCGCAGCAGGGCATCAAACTCTTCGGCTACCTCCAGCGCGTTCCGGTCGCCGACCGGAAAGAGGCGGACATCCTCACGCTCGAAAGCAACTATTACGCGACGCTGAGGGAGAACAAGCACATGGACGAGCTGCTCGACCATCTGCCGATCGGCTACTTCCGCATCCGGCTGCTCTACGACGACGACGGCCGGGCGACCGACTACCTCTTCCTCTCGGTCAACCAGACGGCGCAGCAGATTCTGGGCGTAGACGCCGCCGACTACCTCGACAAGACGGCCCGCGAAATAGACCTCCCCGTAGACCAGCATATCGACGAGCTGGCGGCCATCGGGCTGGGAGATTACAAGATGGACCAGTGGCATGCCGCCAAGACCGGCCGCTACTGCCGCAGTTTTCTCTACAACACCCCCAACGACGCGACGGAAATCGTCATCCTGATCCTCGACATCACGGACGTCGTCACGGCGCATCAGGCGCTCGACGAAAAGGAGAAACTGCTGCGCAACGTCATTCAGAACGCCCCGATCGGCATCGAGATATACGACCGCACCGGGCATCTGGTGGACATCAACGCCCGCGATCTGGAAATGTTCGGCGTAACCGATCCGGCCGGTATCCGGGGACTCAGCATTTTCGACAACCCCAACTTCTCGGCCGAGATCAAGGACTGCATCCGCGAAGGCCGGGGTACGGACTTCACCACACGCTACGATTTTTCGAAAGCCCGAAGCTATTACGACACCAGCCGGAGCGGCTACATCGACTGGACGGCCCGCATCCGGTGTCTCTACAACGACACGGGCGAAATCACCCACTACCTGCTCATCAACATCGACAACACGGAACTCCGCCAGACGCAGGACCGGCTCACGGAATTCGAAGCGCTGTTCCGTCTCATCTCCGAATACGCGCAGGTGGGATACACCAACTACAACCTCTGCAACAAAAAGGGTTATGCGCAGAGCGTCTGGCTGCGCAACTACGGCGAACCCGATACGGCCGACATCGGCGACGTCATCGGCAAATACCGCCGCGTCCACCCCGACGACCGCACGGAACTGCTGCACCGGCTGGCGCAGTTCGAGTCCGGGGAGATACAGTCGGCATCGGTCTCCTGCCGCGTCCTGCACGACGACGGCCGGACGACATGGATCAAGAGCCACCTCATCTGCCGCGACTACCGGCCGCAGGAGCAGGTGATCGACATGCTGGGGATCAATTACGACATCACGGCGCTCAAGCAGACCGAGCAGGAGCTGATCGCCGCCAAGGAGCGGGCCGAGGAGTCCAACAAGCTCAAGACGGCGTTCCTCGCCAACATGAGCCACGAAATCCGTACGCCGCTCAACGCCATCGTAGGCTTTTCGCAGCTGTTGACCACCGAGGAGGACCCCGAAGTGCGCAAAGAGTACAACGACATCGTGTCGCTCAACAACGGACTGCTGCTGCAGATCATATCCGACGTGCTGGACCTCTCGCGCATCGAATCGGGACGCATTGATCCGGTCAAGAGCCGTTTCGACCTGCGGACGCTCTGCCGCGAGGCCGTCGAAACGTTCCGCCTGCAGGCTCCGGAGGGGGTCGTGCTGCGCGTCGAAAAGGGACTGCCCTCCTGCACGGTCTGCGAATACCGGCAGGGAGTGATGCAGATATTGGCCAACTTCATCCGCAACGCACTGAAATTCACAACAAAAGGCTCCGTAACGGTAGGATTCGAACGCAAACGGGACCGGCTGAGTCTCTATGTCCGCGACACGGGCATCGGCATTCCGGCCGGCGAGCTGGACAAAATCTTCGAACGGTTCTACAAGGTGGACACCTTCACGCAGGGGACCGGACTCGGACTTTCGATCTGCAAAAGCATCGCGGAGCAGATTGGCGCGCAAATCGGCGTCGATTCCGCCGTCGGCGAAGGTTCCTGCTTCCGGGTCGAAATGCCGATCGCGGAATAAGCCGCACGCCGTTTTTCCGGCGGCGGCCTAATCGGCGGAATTTTGCAGATTTTCAAATCTTTTTTATATCTTTGCGAGTTGTCGGAAAACGAGTGACGTTTCCGGCAATTCCGGCTTTGCGCCGGGTGCAGGATCCGAACGAAAACAAAACACATACACCATGAAGTTCAAAGAGTATAAAGGTCTCGATCTGGCGCAGACGGCCGCCGACGTGCTCGGCGAGTGGGACGCCCGCGATACATTCCATAAAAGCATCACCACGCGCGAAGGACACCCCGCGTTCGTATTTTACGAAGGCCCCCCGTCGGCCAACGGCACGCCGGGCATCCACCACGTCATGGCCCGTACGATCAAGGACGTTTTCTGCCGCTACAAGACGCAGCAGGGCTACCTCGTGCACCGCAAGGCGGGGTGGGATACGCACGGACTTCCGGTCGAACTGGGCGTCGAGAAGAAGCTCGGCATCACCAAGGAGGACATCGGCAAAAAAATCACCATCGAAGAGTACAACCGCACCTGCCGCGAAGCCGTCATGGAGTTTACGGGCATGTGGGAGGACCTGACCCGCAAGATGGGCTACTGGGTCAACATGGACGATCCCTACATCACCTACGACAACAAATACATCGAGACGCTGTGGTGGCTCCTCAAGCAGCTCTTCGACAAGGGGCTGCTCTACAAGGGCTACACCATCCAGCCCTATTCGCCGGCGGCAGGAACGGGTCTCTCGACCCACGAGCTGAACCAGCCCGGCTGCTACCGCGACGTGAAGGACACGACCTGCACGGCGCAGTTCGAAGTCATCCGCGACCAGAAGAGCGAGAAGCTTTTCGCCGGCGTCGAGGGACCGCTCTATTTCTTGGCTTGGACTACCACGCCGTGGACCCTGCCCTCGAACACGGCGCTGGCCGTAGGTCCCGCGATCGAATACGTCAAGGTCAAATGCCGCAACCCCTATACCGACCGTCCGCAGACGGTCATCCTCGCCAAAGAGCTCGTGCCCGCATACTTCACCAAGAAGATGGAGGGAGCCTATGAGATCACGGGCGAAAGCTGGAAGGGTCCCGAACTGGAAGGCATCCGCTACGAGCAGCTCATCCCGTGGGTAAAGCCGATGGGCGACGCGTTCCGCGTGATCGTCGGCGACTACGTGACCACTTCGGACGGTACGGGCATCGTGCATATCGCGCCGACGTTCGGCGCCGACGACGACCGCGTAGGCCGCGCCGCAGGCATCGCGCCGCTGTTCATGGTGGACAAGGCCGGCAAAAACCAGCCGATGGTAGACAGGCAGGGCAAATTCTTTCTGCTGGAGGAGCTCGATCCCGAATTCGTAAAAAATAATGTCAACGCCGCAAAATACAAGGAGTATGCGGGCCGTTATGTGAAAAACGCATACGATCCGAATATCGCCTGCGATGCCGAGACGACGCTCGACATCGACATCGCGGTGATGCTCAAAGCCGAAAACAAGGCCTTCAAGATCGAGAAGCACACCCACTCCTACCCTCACTGCTGGCGTACGGACAAACCGGTGCTCTACTACCCGCTCGACTCGTGGTTCATCCGCACCACGGCCCTGCGCGAGCGAATGATCGAACTGAACAAGACGATCCGCTGGAAACCCGAATCGACCGGCACGGGCCGTTTCGGCAAGTGGCTCGAAGGATTGGTGGACTGGAACCTTTCGCGTTCGCGCTTCTGGGGAACCCCGCTGCCGGTATGGGCTACGGAGGACTACTCGGAGCTGAAGTGCATCGGCTCGATCGAAGAGCTGATGGGCGAAATCGAAAAGTCGGTCGCCGCAGGCTTCATGAAGGAGAATCCCTACAAAAATTTCAAGGTCGGCGACATGTCGGCGGAGAACTATTCGACCAAGAATATCGACCTGCACCGTCCTTATGTAGACGACATCATCCTCGTGTCAAGAGACGGAAAGCCGATGAAACGCGAGACGGACCTTATCGATGTATGGTTTGACTCCGGTGCAATGCCGTATGCACAAATTCATTATCCGTTCGAAAACAAAGAATTGCTGGACAGCCATCAGGTATATCCTGCCGATTTCATTGCGGAAGGAGTGGATCAGACACGCGGGTGGTTCTTCACTCTGCACGCCATTGCGACAATGGTATTCGACAGTGTATCTTATAAGGCTGTTATTTCCAACGGTCTGGTATTGGATAAGAACGGTAATAAAATGTCCAAACGTTTGGGCAATGCCGTCGATCCGTTCTCTACGATCGAGAAATACGGTTCCGACCCATTGCGTTGGTATATGATTACGAATTCTTCTCCATGGGATAATCTGAAGTTCGATATGGATGGCATTGAAGAGGTGCGCCGTAAGTTCTTCGGTACATTGTATAACACGTATTCATTCTTTGCATTGTATGCCAATGTAGACGGATTCGAATATAAAGAAGCAGACGTTCCGATGGAGTCACGTCCGGAAATCGACCGTTGGATTCTTTCGGTATTGAATACGCTGATCAAAGAAGTGGATACTTGCTACAACGAATATGAGCCAACAAAAGCAGGACGCCTGATTTCCGACTTTGTAAACGACAATTTGTCTAACTGGTATGTCC
>ERZ835051.3605-NODE-3605-length-11872-cov-3.976644_pt1 | contig 11872 bp, 8 predicted proteins | sample MGYA00519575_ERZ835051 | MGnify/ENA primary metagenome ERZ835051 (study PRJEB31850, sample SAMEA3708769) | human gut metagenome | biome: human gut; feature: human-associated habitat; material: faeces | place: China | collected 2014 ... | reverse complement strand
CACGACCTCATCCAAGTTCTGGGTATCGGCTAATAGTTTTACATTTACATTAGAAGTGGCCGCAACTTCTTGAGATTTCATACCGATGTATGAAATAACCAATTGTTTACCATTCGCAGGTACTTCTAGTTCAAAGTTTCCATCAAAATCCGTGACTGTTCCCACGGTTGTCCCTTTTACGATAATAGAGGCACCGATCACCGGCTCTCCATCTTCCCCAATTACCTTACCGGTAACCTTCGAGGTCTGTGCTGAAACCACACCTGCACTCAATGCAAGAAATAGTAGCACAGAAGTCAACTTTTTCTTCATAAACACACTTATTTATTAACAATATACTTAAAAATGTTTTCTCTGCATTTTAATGGTTGATTAACTAAGTTCATACAGAACTACTCCATTTTATGTTTTACGACATACCTATTAAATGAAAAACGGTTGCAAAACTATAAATTATACCTGAAAAAAACAACAAATTATTATTATTGTGATATATTTCCTTTGTTTTCTTAATTGTTAAATCTGTCAATTTGCAATATAACCACTGTCTAAATCGACTCAGGTAACATGATCGTATCACAAATCAATGAGTTATCGCTGCCGATAGTTTCTTTTTGACAAATAAAAAAATTATTTTTATCTTAATTTTATCGTAACAAATAGTGAGCTTACTCTTTATAGGCATGATATTGGACTTGATATCAACTTATTCTGGATATTTTATAGCATATAGCTTATCACTAAAAATATTTACAACTTTATTTTATGTAGATATTTGTGAAAAACGGCTGGCTTTTCTTATCCTCCCAATATGGCTGATAAACAATATCTCTCAAATCCAATATATTTATTACAGAATTTTAATAGATCTAAACTTATATGATAATTTTTTTTTCATATGACTACACTAAATAAAATATTGAAAATTGGTAGTTCTGTATGAACTATAGTCCACGAAAGCTTAATTGAATTTCTAGTTTAGTTTAAATAAAAAGAATGTGTCTATGAAGAAAAAGTTGACTTCTGTGCTACTATTTCTTGCGATGAGCGTAGGAGTAGTTTCGGCACAGACCTCGAAGGTTACCGGTAAGGTAGTCGGAGAAGATGGTGAGCCGGTGATCGGTGCGTCCATTATCGTAAAAGGAACGACTGTGGGAACAGTTACGGATTTTGACGGTAATTTTACTTTGGATGTTCCTAGTGATGGTAAGCAATTAGTTATTTCATACATCGGTATGAAATCCAAGGAGGTAGTTGTGTCTCCCAATGTAAATGTAACATTGATGTCTGATACCCAAAACTTGGATGAGGTCGTGGTTACAGCGATGGGTATCTCAAAGGAAAAGAAAGCTTTAGGTTATGCCGTGCAAGATGTAAAATCGGATGAGTTAACACAAGGTGCTAACACTAGTTTGTCTGGGGCTTTGCAAGGTAAAGTATCCGGTATCGATATCGCTTCCTCATCGGGTATGCCAGGCGCATCTTCCAAGATCATGATCCGTGGAGCCCGTTCATTTACAGGGGATAACTCTCCTTTGTATGTGATCGATGGTATGCCGATCGCTTCTACGGCGGATGTTAATACGGATACTATGAATAATGGTAGTGTTAGTGGAGCTGACTATGCGAACCGTGCCGTAGACTTAGATCCGAACGATATCGAGAGTATCAACATCTTGAAAGGACAAGCCGCTTCTGCGTTGTATGGTATGCGTGCTTCTAATGGTGTGATCGTTATTACTACAAAGAGCGGAAAAGGTGCTCGTAAAGGAAAACCTCAGATCTCATTCAACACGAATCTTGCGTTTGATAAGGTTTCTACATTACCTGAGTTACAAACTGAATATGGACAAGGTAATGAAGGTGCTTATAACCCATATTCGGGATTTAGCTGGGGACCGTCTATCTCTGACTTGGCGAATGATCCTGTATATGGCGGTAATGTACAAAATGAATATACGGAAGGTGGATTGCATAATGGACAATACTATGTGCCTCAGCGTGCTGCGGCAGGATTGGATCCATGGGCTACTCCCCAAGCTTATAATAATGCGAAAGATTTCTTCCAGACTGGCGTTACTTGGAGTAACTCTGTAAATGTAGCTCAATCTTTCGATAAAGGAAACTATTCATTTTCTTTGGGTAATACGACTTCTGATGGTATCGTTCGTTCTACGGGAATGGATCGTTATAACGTGAAGCTGTCGGGTGAGGCGCAATTGCATGATAACTGGACGACTGGTTTTAACGGAAACTTCGTGACATCAAAGATCAAGAAGCAAGGAACCGCTAATGACGGTGTTACCGCTACGGTTTATACGGCTCCTATCAGTTATACTATGGCGGGCATACCTTCCCATATCGAAGGTGATCCTTATACTCAGAATACGTTCCGTGAGAACTGGATCGATGATGGAAACTGGGCGTGCGACAATAATAGCTTTACGGAGAGATCTCAACGTTTCTTCGGGAATGCGTTCTTGAAGTATTCTACTAAATTTGGTACGGACAATCATAAATTGGATGTGAAATACCAAATTGGTGATGACGCTTATACGACCAATTACTCTGATATTTACGGCTACGGTACAACTGGTTATGCGAATGGTTATGCTAGCGAATACGGTTTTACGGTAAATGAGATGAACTCATTGTTGACGTTTACGTATAACTGGAATATCAATGAGGACTTCGTATTCGATGCTTTGTTGGGTAATGAGCTTGTAGATAAGCGAATCAGTAATACTCAAGCCGTGGGATATAGCTTCAACTTCCCGGGCTGGAACCATTTGAACAACGCTTCTGTATTCAACAGCTCTCATGAGTATAAGAGAAAACGTACGGTAGGTAACTTCGCTAGCTTATCTTTGGCTTGGAAGAATATGCTTTATTTGAATGTTACGGGACGTAACGATATCGTGTCTTCTATGCCGAGAGATAACCGTTCGTTCTTTTATCCTTCCGTATCCCTTGGATGGGTATTCACGGAAGTGGAAGCCTTGAAGAATGATATCTTGACATTTGGTAAGATCCGTGGCTCTTACGCAGAGGTAGGTATGGCAGGAGAATATGTGCCGTCTTATTATTATACGCCAAGTTATGGTGGTGGTTTCTTCCAGGGAACACCTATTATGTATCCGATTAATGGAAATATGGCGTATATTCCTTATTTCGTGGTTTATGATCCGAACTTGAAGCCTCAGAACACGAAGTCTTATGAGCTTGGTGCTGACTTGACTTTCTTGAATGGTTTAGTTTCATTGAATTATACGTATTCTCGTCAGAACGTGAAAGACCAAATCTTCGAGGTGCCTTTGGCTGGCTCCACAGGTGCTTCCAGTATGATGATGAATGGTGGAAAGATGCACTCAAACGTACATGAGATTACATTAGGTATCTCTCCGGTTGATACGAAGAATTTCAAGCTGGACTTCGCTTTTAACTTCTCAAAGATCGACAATTATGTAGACGAGTTGGCTCCGGGCGTAGAGAGCATTATGTTGGGTGGTTTCGTGACTCCTCAAGTACGTGCAGGTATCGGCGATAAATTCCCGGTAATCTATGGTGTTGGTTACAAACGTGATGGCGAAGGACGAATTGTAGTAAACGAAAAAGGTATACCAGAGGCTGGTGAGACCCAAGTAATCGGTAAGGTTTCTCCTGATTTCCGTTTGGGTTTCAATACGAATATCGAGTTGTATAAATTCCGTTTGGCTGCTGTATTTGACTGGAAGCAAGGTGGACAAATGTATAGTGGTACGGCTGGTGAGACAAACTTCTACGGTACAAGTAAGTTATCTGGAGAGGTTCGTAAGAGTGATAAATATCATTTTGACTATGCTGCTGTTGAACAGAAGGGCGTAGATGCGGATGGTAAACCTATCTATGTTCCCTATACGGGTGGAGTGAAAGGATCAGATGCAGAGGAGTATTTCAAAAGCGTGAGGGGCATTGACGAAGCCTATGTTTATGACAACTCGTTCTTGAAATTGCGTGAACTTTCATTGTCATATCCTGTATATAAGAAAGATAACTTGAATGTAAACGTGAATGTTTTCGCCCGTAATATCATTGTATGGTCTGAGATAAAAGGCTTCGATCCAGAGGCTACTCAAGGAAATAACAATATGGCTGGCGCTTTCGAGCGTTTCTCCTTACCGGGTACATCTAGCTACGGTTTTGGTGTCAACGTAAATTTCTAATTTATAAAGAAGACAGATATATATGAATACAATAATAAAATCATTTAAAGGGTTGGCTGTTATGTCGGCCGTATCCTTGGCATTGGCTGGATGTTCCGAGGATGTAATGGATCGGATTAACCAAGATACGAGCCATACAAATAGCGTGGATGGCAAATTTATCTTGGCCGACTTGATTACTTCTACTGCATTTTCCAACGTTAGCGGAGACTTCAATACCTATTCATCTTCCTACGTGGAATATGAAGTGGGTATCGAAAACCAGTTATATAACGCGGAAATTCGTTTGAATGAGCCTTCTGCCTCTTCTACGTTTGAGAATACGTGGGGAAATGTTTATACAAGCTTGAAGAACGCTCGTGTTATTATCGGTCAATGTCAAGAAGGTAAGCGTGATGAGGGAAATTTAGTGACGAGAGGTATCGCTGAGGTCATGGAAGCTTACAATGGCGCTCTATTGGCGGATATATTTGGAGATACACCTTATAGTGAAGCTTCTTTATTGGATGAGAATGGCTCACCGGTGAATATGAATCCTAAAATAGATAAGCAAGAGGAGATTTATGTCTCTATAATGGCCTCCTTGGACAAGGCGATCGAGGATTTGAATCAGTCTGATCGTTCACCGGTTGGTACGTATGATTATTTGTATAATGGAGATGCCGAGAAATGGATTAAATTCGCTTATGGTTTGAAGGCTCGTTATACGATGCGTCTGATCAATCGTTCCACGGATAAGCAAGCTGACTTGAATAAGGTTTTGGACTATGTATCAAAATCTTTTACTTCTGCGGATGACGAGGCTGCATACGCTGTCTATGATGCGAATAATATCAACCCATTCTTTGGTTACTTCGATTCTCGCGCTGGTTTTGCCAATAGCCAGAGCTTGACGGACAAGTTGATTGAGCGTAAAGATCCTCGATTGGAAAGAGTGATGCTTTCTCCTACTACGGCTGACAAGAAACGCGTACAGGTTACAGGCTCTGCTGATAAGAACTTAGTTCCGGCCCCGAATGGTACTCCTGAGCAGAATATGCAGAAATATGGTGTTTCCGCCTTTGTATATTCAAACACGGCTCCTACGATGTTGATGAGTTATCATGAGTTGAAATTCTTGCAAGCTGAGGCGTTATGTCGCTTAAACCGTACGTCTGACGCCGAGAAAGCGTTGAAAGAGGCGGTAGCTGCCGGAATCGCAAATGCTGAAAGAAGTGTCTCTTCTGCTATCACTTATATGGGTAGCAAAATGGTCGTGAATTCAGAAAAAATGACAGAGGAGACGGCCAATACATATTTCGATAACCAAGTTAAACCGTTGTTTGCTGTAAATCCTTTGAAAGAGACCATGATCCAGAAATATCTGGCTTTGTGGGGGGCATCGGGAGAGGCTACCGAGACTTTTAATGATATCCGTAGAATGAAAGGATTAGGAGAGAATTTCGTGACATTGGCGAATACGAAAAAATTCCCTCTTCGTATGCCTTATGGTAATAGTGACGTGGTATCAAATCCGGAAGTAAAAGCCGCTTATGGCGACGGTCAATACGTATATTCAGAGCCTGTATGGTGGGCTGGCGGAACTCGCTAATCTAACATATATAATATAAGGTATAGGGTGCCTCTCCGATTATGGAGGGGCATCTTTTTTTGTTATATATCTTACATGTTTTGATAGCTTCCCTTATCCCATTTCCTTGGAAGGCTTATTGGTTTTATATGGAAATATAGATCATCTAACAATTGGTGCATGATCATCTAACAGTCGTTGCATGATCATGCACCAACTGTTGGACGATCATGCACCAGTTGATAGATATTTAATGCTTCAAGAAAGAAGGTATAATGTGTTAAGAAGATATCGCTAAAAGTACGGGATAAAAAGGATAGGGAACTAAGGGAATGTTAAATTTTTATTGTCATAATGTTAGTGTATTATATGGGTAAAAGTGTGTTTGTGATGATTGCTCTTTCATTATGTCACTATTTCCTGTTGTTTAACATTCTTTTTATACGATAAATTTCTTGACTTATCCTTTGAAAAGTAAATAAAATATCCGACTTTTGCTTCCATGATGAGTCAACCATTAGCAGAGAGATTACGTCCGAAGACGTTGGATGATTATATTGGACAGAAGCACCTGGTAGGCCAGGGAGCCGTGTTGAGGAAGATGATTGATGCGGGACGGGTTCCCTCTTTTATATTGTGGGGGCCGCCGGGAGTCGGGAAGACTACCTTAGCGCAGATCATAGCGAATAAGTTGGATGCGCCTTTTTATACGTTAAGCGCGATCAGTTCGGGAGTGAAGGACGTGCGGGAGGTGATAGAGAAGGCCAAGAGCAACCGCTTCTTCAATACGGTATCGCCGATATTGTTTATTGATGAGATACACCGGTTCAGTAAGTCGCAGCAAGACTCATTGCTGAACGCCGTGGAGACGGGCGTGGTGACGCTGATTGGGGCAACCACGGAGAATCCCTCGTTCGAGGTAATCCGTCCTTTGTTATCCCGTTGTCAGGTGTACGTGTTGAAATCGCTGGACAAGAATGACTTGCTTACGCTATTGCATAAGGCGATCGCCGAGGATGTCGTTCTGAAGGATAAAAACATAAGGCTGACGGAAACGGATGCCATGTTACGTTACTCGGGAGGAGATGCCCGGAAGTTGCTGAATATTCTGGAACTGGTGGTGTCTGCCGAGGAGAGTGACAATATTGAGATTCTGGATGAGAAGGTAGTGGAGAGGTTGCAGGAGAACCCTGCGGCGTATGATAAGGGAGGGGAGATGCATTACGATATAATCTCCGCTTTTATCAAGTCGATCCGGGGTAGCGATCCCGATGGCGCCATTTACTGGCTCGCCCGTATGGTGGCCGGGGGAGAAGACCCTGAGTTTATCGCACGGCGGTTGGTGATCTCCGCTTCTGAGGATATCGGATTGGCGAATCCGAATGCGCTTTTGCTGGCGAACGCATGTTTCGATGCCTTGAAGAAGATCGGCTGGCCGGAGGGCCGGATCATCCTGGCCGAGACGACCGTTTATCTGGCTTGCAGCCCGAAAAGTAATTCGGCCTATATGGCGATCAACGACGCTTTGGCACTTGTTAACCGGACTGGGAATTTACCCGTACCGCTTCATCTACGCAACGCGCCTACCAAATTAATGGCTGAATTGGAGTATGGCAAGGAATATAAATATGCGCACGACTACGAAAATCATTTTGTAAAGCAGGAGTATCTTCCGAAGGAAATTTTGGGCGAACGTTTGTGGAAAGGACAGGAAAATCCGGCCGAGCACAAACTAATTGAGCAAATGAGGCGCCTTTGGGGAGATCGTTTTTAATTGACATATTCTGATTGTAAATTAAAAAATGCTCGAAAAGTGTCGGCAAATGAGAAAAAATAGTTACATTAGCCGCCTGTTTTTGAAAAAATAGTTACTTTATTTATAATAACATTCTAAAAAGACATTGGTATGAAGAAGCACAATTTTTATGCAGGTCCTTCTATCTTGAGCGAGTATACAATTAAGAATACAGCCGCTGCGGTAGAAAATTTTGCGGGTATGGGGTTATCACTTCTTGAGATCTCTCATAGAAGTAAGGAGTTTGTAGCCGTAAACGACGAGGCACGTGCGTTGATCAAGGAATTACTGGATGTTCCGGCAGGCTATGAGGTTGTATTCATGGGCGGTGGCGCCAGCATGCAGTTCTGTATGGTTCCTTACAATCTGTTGAATAAGAAAGCCTCTTATTTGGATACCGGCACATGGGCTTCGAACGCTATCAAGGAAGCTAAGTTGTTTGGGGAGGTAGATGTTGTCGCTTCTTCCAAAGACAAGAACTATACTTACATCCCGAAGGGTTATGCGATCGCTGATGACTCGGATTATTTCCATTTTACTTCTAATAATACGATTTACGGAACAGAGATGCGTAAAGATCCAGATGTGAAGCAACGTTTGGTTTGCGATATGTCTTCCGATATTTTCTCTCGTCCGATCGATATTTCCAAATATGATATTATCTATGCGGGTGCTCAAAAGAACTTGGCTCCTGCCGGCGTGACTTTGGCTATCGTTCGTGTGGACGCTTTAGGACATGTAGACCGTCCGATCCCGACCATGTTGAACTACGCTACCCATATTAAAAAGGATTCCATGTTCAATACACCTCCTGTATTGCCTATTTACGCGGCTTTACAGACCTTGAAATGGTATAAGGAACAAGGTGGTATCGCCGCTATGGAGAAGAAGGATCTTGAGAATGCGGCGATCTTATACGATGAGATCGATCGCAATAAGTTGTTCCGTGGTACGGTAGCGGAGGAAGATCGTTCGATCATGAATGTTTGTTTCGTGATGAATGATGAGTATAAGGAGTTGGAGGACGAGTTCAGTAAATATGCTACTGCCGCTGGTATGGTAGGTATCAAGGGACACCGTTCTGTAGGTGGTTTCCGTGCCTCTCTTTATAACGCGATGCCGAAGAGCAGCGTGGAGGCTTTGGTAGCTTGCATGAAAGAGTTCGAGAAACAACATTAATTAAGGAGGATTCAGACATGGCAAAGATATTAGTTGCTACAGAGAAACCTTTCGCCGCTGTCGCTGTGAAAGGTATCCGGGAGGTAGTGGAAGGCGCTGGTATGGAACTGGCTCTTTTGGAGAAATATACAGAGAAGGCGCAATTGCTGGATGCGGTTAAGGATGCCGATGCCGTGATTATCCGTAGCGATAAGGTGGACGCTGAGGTATTGGATGCCGCTAAGAACCTGAAGATCGTGGTTCGTGCCGGTGCGGGGTATGATAACGTGGACTTGGATGCGGCTACTGCCCATAAGGTATGCGTGATGAATACGCCGGGACAAAACTCTAACGCTGTCGCCGAATTGGTATTCGGTATGTTGGTGTACGGGGTTCGTAATTTCTATAACGGAACTTCCGGAACAGAGTTGAAAGGAAAGAAATTGGGTATCTTGGCTTATGGAAACGTGGGCCGTAACGTGGCTCGTATCGCTAAAGGCTTCGGTATGGAGGTTTACGCTTACGATGCGTTCTGTCCGGCTTCCGTGATTGAGGCCGATGGTGTGAAGGCTGTAGCTTCTACAGCCGATTTGTTTAAGGCTTGCCAAATCGTCTCTTTGCATATTCCGGCTACGGCCGAGACGAAGGGTTCTATCAATTTCGAGTTGATGAATTCCATGCCGAAGGGAGCTATCGTAGTGAATACGGCTCGTAAGGAGGGGATGGATGAGGCTGGACTCGCTAAGATGTTGGAAGAGCGTCCGGACTTCAAGTACTTGACAGATATTATGCCCGCTATCCATGCGGAATTGGCCGAGAAATATGCCGGTCGTTATTTCAGCACCCCGAAAAAGATGGGTGCCCAGACCGCCGAGGCTAATATCAACGCTGGTATCGCCGCCGCCAAGCAGATCGTTGATTTCTTGGTGAATGGCAATGAAAAGTATCGGGTTAATAAATAAGAATATCCGGTTGTAGAGACGGGTACGCCCCGTCTCTACATTGATACATAAACCAATTAGATTTAATTACCATGGCAAAAATAAAACCTTTCAAGGGAGTTCGTCCGCCAAAAGAATTTATAGAGGAGGTGGCTTCCCGTCCCTATGACGTATTGAACTCGCAAGAAGCTCGTGTGGAAGCGGAAGGAAACGAGAAATCCCTTTACCATATCATTAAACCGGAAATCGATTTCCCAGAAGGGACGGATGAGCATGATCCGGCTGTTTACCTGAAGGCCGCCGCCAATTTCAATAATTTTCAGGAAAAAGGTTGGTTGGTTCAGGATCAGAAAGAATGCTATTATGTTTATGCCCAAACCATGAATGGCAAGACTCAATATGGGTTGGTAGTCGGGGCTTATGTTCCCGATTATATGAATGGCACGATCAAGAAACATGAGCTGACCCGCCGTGACAAGGAGGAGGATCGCATGAAGCACGTGCGCTGCCAGCGGGCCAACATCGCCCGCGCTTCGCCGGACGGCGGCACGAAGGAAAAGACGCGCTTCGCCACACGGCCCGTAAACCCGGCGGGCGGCCCCTGATACACAAGGCTCCCCTGATCGAGCATAAGCACATGGGCGCAGCGCTCGGCCTCATCCATATAGGCCGTAGACCAAAGCACCGACATGCCGCCCACGGCGAGCTCGGACACCATTTTCCACAGTTCGCGCCGGGAAAGCGGATCGACGCCCACCCCCGGCTCATCGAGCAGCAACAGGCGGGGCGTGGTCAGCAGCGCGCAGGCAAGGCCGAGTTTCTGCTTCATGCCGCCGGAAAGCTTTCCCGCCAGCCGATCCGTAAACGGCTTCAACGCCGTGAACGTCAGCAGCTTTTCGAACATGGACTGACGCGCCGGGCCTTCAAGCCCGCGCAGTTCGGCATGGAGGTTAAGATTGTCGATGACGGACAGATCTTCATACAAACCGAAACGCTGCGGCATATACCCGACATCGTGGACGGCTTCGTCCGACGCCTCGGAGCCGGGCACGCGCCCGAGCACTTCCACGCTGCCGGAGGTCGGCAGGAGCAGCCCGGCCAGCAAGCGCATGAGCGTCGTCTTACCCGCGGCATCCGGGCCCACAAGCCCCACGACCAAACCGGAGGGGACATCCGCCGTCAGGCTGGAAAGCGCGGGAGGCGTACCCGGCGGCACGTCAGGAAAAACCTTGGAAACGCCCTGAAGCCGGATCACAGCCTGCGGGGAAGGGCTCACGGCTTGCCTCCGTCCTTGCGGAGCGTCACGGTGACGGGCATCCCCTGCCGCATGACGTTGTCGGGATCGTCGGCGATGACGCGGAAACGGAAGACCAGATCATTCCGCACTTCCTTGGTTTCCACGGTCTTCGGCGTGAATTCGGCGGTCGGTGAAATAAAGCCGATGCGTCCCCGGTACGTTTTGTCCGGCGTGGCGTCGATGGACAGGAGCACCTCCTGGCCGGGCCGGATGTTCCCAAGGTTCGGCTGCGTGACATAGGCCCGTATCCACACGGGATTGTTCAGCGTCACGGTGTAGACGGTCTGCCCGCCCTGCACCACCGCGCCGATCTCGTGCACGCGTGTCAGGACCACGCCGTCCTGCGGGGCGAACAGCTCGGTATCCTGCAAATTCGTCGTTGCGCGGGCGAGTTCGGCACGGGCGGCCTCCACCGCCGCCTTTTGGCGCTCAACGTCTTCGGAGCGGTATCCGCTCTCCATGAGCTGCAACTGTTCGCGGGCGGCGTTGCGGCGGGACAGCGCATCACCATAGGACGCGCGCGCCTCATCAAGCGACTGCTGCGAAACGGCGTTCTGCTGCCGCAGCCGCTCAACGCGCCGCAGGTTGCTGGCGGCGTTCGCGTATACGGCCTGCGCCCCGCTCAGGGTGGCGCGCGCCTGCTCGATGTCTTCCGTGCGATACCCCGCAACCATCTTCCTCAATTCGATTTCCTGCATGGAAAGCTGGGCGGCGGCCTGATCAAAGACCTCTTCATACGGTTTGGCATCAAGGCGCGCGAGGCGTTCCCCCGTTTTCACCGCATCACCCTCTTCCTTGAAGAGTTCGGTCACGCGCCCGCCCACGCGAAAACCGACATCCACCTGCCGGATGTCCACGCAGCACTACATCACGAACTTCTTTATCTGCTGGGGCAGTCTGCAGAAAACG
>ERZ835051.3604-NODE-3604-length-11874-cov-4.284965_pt1 | contig 11874 bp, 9 predicted proteins | sample MGYA00519575_ERZ835051 | MGnify/ENA primary metagenome ERZ835051 (study PRJEB31850, sample SAMEA3708769) | human gut metagenome | biome: human gut; feature: human-associated habitat; material: faeces | place: China | collected 2014 ... | reverse complement strand
TGAATAAATTATATCCACGGCTCAAAAAGAAAAAAAACAATTCAAATCTTTACATAATGAATGGAGAAAAAGATTTTGGTACACATAAAACAACTTTAATTGCAATAATATATAACATGAAACTTATGTCCATTTATGGGCGACCAAGTATTTCTTGCGAGGCCACCATTTTTCAATCCTATTTTTCAAAATGAAAAAATACCCCAAAACGCCAATCCAGCTTGTTACTAGTAACAGAATGATAATCCTGTTTTTGATCCTTTGAGGAACATCTTTTTTTATTAAATTGCTGATTGCCCATACAGAGGCAAGCGAGCCTAACTGATAAATAAAAAATACCATTTTATTTCTTTGTCGTTTTACATTGTTTCTTATAGCTGACAACCGAATATGAATATTAATGATATTTTCTTCGGAAATCTAACTAATAAGGGTAATGCCAAAATCAGACCAATTAAACGACAACAAACATAAAACACTATATATCAACCGATTTTAAAATATTAATTCTAAATTGAAAGTTTTAGAAAGCATACCAAAACGAAAAAGTTTTTTTCATTCTGGTATGCTTTCTCTATTTTTGGAAAGACAAGACACCAATCTCGTGAATTAACAAGAAAGAAATTTTCTTGCTCAATTCTTTGTTCATCAAAAATTTTCATTTTGGGAAAATATTTTCATTTGGAAAAATGTATCTCAGGCTTATTCTTTAGTAAATATCTAGCTATCAATAATAAACATAAATCAACATGAATCTTGCCCTATTTTAATATATATTATATCAAATATGAGATTATTTATCGTTTCGAATAGATTGCCTGTAAAAATTACATGTTCCTCCGATGGAAAATTCGTTTTTTCACAAAGCGAAGGGGGGGCTACAGGTTTGAAGTCATTGGACGTTGATTGTGAAAAACATTGGATCGGTTGGCCTGGCGTCTGCGTAGAACAAAAGACGGAAAAAGATGACATTTGCAGTCAATTGGAAAAAAATAATTATCATCCGGTATTCTTATCCGACAGGCAGTATGAAAATTACTACGAAGGATATAGCAACAGTACCCTATGGCCCCTCTGTCATTACTTTTTTGCTTATACGTTATATAAAAAGAACTTTTGGGAATCATATAGGGAAGTCAATGCTGTTTTTTGTGAAGAGATATCGCGGATAGTTGAACCTAATGATTGGGTTTGGGTACAGGACTATCAGTTAATGCTGTTGCCGGGCATGCTCCGTGAGAAGTTTCCCAACCTTCATATCGGGTATTTCCACCATATTCCGTTTCCTTCACATGAACTTTTCCGGATTCTGCCCGAAAGGGTCGAGATCCTGAACGGACTTTTGGGAGCCGACTTTGTCGCTTTTCACATTCACGATTATATGCGTCATTTCATCAGTGCGACGGAACGCGTCCTTCATAAGAATTTCAATCTGGATGAAGTTCAAATGAATGATCGTGTAACCCGTGTGGATGCATTACCGATGGGGATAAACTATGATCTTTATCACAATGTGATAGCTGATGACAAAGTCCACCACGCAGTAGAGAAAACACGACTTCTATTTGGAGATCATAAGTTAATCATATCGGTAGACCGACTGGATTACAGCAAAGGAATATTGCACCGTCTTTACGGATTCGCCTCTTTTTTGAAAAATCATCCGGAATATCACGGGAAAGTGACATTGGCGATGGTTATCGTCCCCTCTCGCGACCATGTAGGCAGTTATGCCGAATTGAAAACCAAAATAGACGAGGAGATCGGTTCTATCAATGGAACTTACTCTACCATGAATTGGACTCCGGTATGTTATTTTTATCACGGTTTCTCTTTTGAGGAATTAGTAGCGATGTATTATGTTGCCGATATAGCCTTGGTAACCCCTTTGCGCGATGGTATGAATCTTGTGGCAAAAGAGTATGTCGCTACCAAACAAGATAATCCGGGGGTACTCATTTTAAGTGAAATGGCCGGTGCTTCGGTTGAATTGTCTGATGCTTTATTGATTAATCCAAACGACACGGACCAGATCGAACAAGCCATTTGCCGTGCATTGAAAATGCCATTGGAGGAACAAAGAGAAAGGCTTCAGCGAATGCAAGCCATCCTTTCGGTTCAAACCGTAAACAAATGGGCTGCGGATTTCATGAGAGAATGGCGGCAGACCGCAGAGAAAAACAAACGATTACAAAAGAAAAAGATCTCCGCACAAGACCAGAACGAAATCAAAACATTATATGACCAAGCGAAAAAGCGCTTGATTTTGCTGGATTACGACGGAACATTAACTGCATTCAAAAATCATCCGGAAGATGCAGTTCCAACACCTGCATTACGAGACCTGTTACAGCGTTTTTGTTCCGATTCTCGGAATCATGTAACCATTAATAGCGGGCGGGACCACTATACATTGGAGAAATGGCTGGGAGATCTTCCTCTGTCTTTTGCCGCCGAGCATGGTGCATTTTACAAGGAAAAAGGCGCATGGCATAAAAACATAGGCAATCGAGAGTGGGATTCGGAGCTATTGTTTATTCTAAATTTGTTTGTAAGCAAAACCCCGTACTCTCATCTTGAGACAAAAGAAGCTGCTCTTGCCTGGCATTATAGAGAATCGGACGCCTGGCTGGGAGAGCTGAGAGCGCAACAGCTAACAAAGGCTATAATGCCTGTTTGCCTGAAAAAGGGATTACAAATCATGCAGGGCAACAAAGTCGTGGAAATAAAATCTCCAGAATGCACAAAAGGTTCGGAAGTAGCTCGCCTATTATTGGCTTCCCGCTATGATTTTATACTAGCAATGGGAGATGACACGACGGATGAGGATATGTTTCGGGCTCTTCCAGTATCCGCCATAACAGTTAAAGTTGGAATTGTATCTGAAAAAGCCAAATACAATCTGTCCTCGCAGGAAGAAGTATTGCCTTTTTTGGAAAAACTGTCGGGTGAAGGTGTTAGTTACGGAACGACTTCCAAAAGCATAAAAGGTCAACTGAAAGCCACCGTTGATTTTTTTAAAGGATTGTGGACAAATAAAAAATAATTTTTATGGACAAGTTAAATTACGGAGTAATAGGAAATTGCTGCACTGCGGCTTTGATTTCGGATAAAGGCAGTATAGATTGGTTATGTTTCCCTAACTTCGACTCACCTTCCATCTTTGCATCATTGCTCGATCGGGAGAAAGGGGGATATTTCGGCTTCGAGGTTTCTCCGGATTATCAAATATCGCAATCGTATGTTCCTCATACAAATATTCTTTCGACCAACTTCGTATCAGAAGAAAATGAATTTGCCGTTGTAGATTTCATGCCTTGTTACCATCTGAGCGATGCGAGCAATTGTTATCGTCCGGCAGAGATCTACCGATATATCCGCAGAATCAAAGGTACTCCCCGTTTTAAAATCAACTATGAGCCGGCTCCGGACTATGCCCGTGGAAAGACAATTTTCAACACGACCTCGGAATATATAGAGACCTACTCTACTTCTAACAGCAAAGATAGGCAATATCTTTATTCCTCACTACCTTTGCACAACATCTTGGAACAGAAAGAAATCGTACTGGCTAAGGACGAGTTCTTGCTACTTTCATATAACGAGAAAGTAATACCTGTCAACATTGAGCGTGAGAAACTGGAATACTGCCGGACGCTGGTTTATTGGTTGAATTGGACTGACCGAACCAAGAAGTTTACGGTCTATAACGATATCATTGAGCGAAGTCTCCTAGTTTTAAAATTGATGTCTTTTTATAATGGAGCCGTATTGGCGGCCATAACAACTAGCCTACCGGAAACGATCGGAGAAGTCCGTAACTGGGATTATCGTTTTTGTTGGCTGCGCGACGCCTCCATGTCCATTGAAACTTTGTTCCAGATAGGCCATGTGGAAGCCGCAAGGCGGTTCATGAGATTTGTCCAGTCTACTTTTGTTTCTCAACACGATACTTACCAGATCATGTACGGTATTCGCGGAGAAAGAAAATTGACGGAAGTTATTCTGGGACATCTTTCCGGTTATAAGAACTCACGACCCGTTCGGATCGGTAATGATGCTTACCACCAGCTTCAAAATGACTCGTTCGGCTATTTAATGGACCTGATCTACCAATACTATCGTTTGATGCCCGGTACATTGGACGAGGTGGAAGATATGTGGGAAATGGTAAAAAGTATCCTGACGAATGTGATGATTGACTGGAAAAAACCAGACAAAGGCATTTGGGAGATTAGAGGAGAAGGACAGCATTTTGTTTCCTCCAAAGTTATGTGCTGGGTCGCATTAGACAGGGGAGCTCGTATTGCAGATTTATTAAACAAACCGACATACCGGAGACGTTGGTCGGAAGAAGCGACCGTAATCAAAGAAAATGTCATGAAAAACGGTTGGAAAGAAGAGATGCAAAGTTTCTCGCAAACCTACGGTAATTCCGACCTTGATGCGTCCTTGTTGTTAATGGAACCGTACGGATTTATCGATCCGAGAGACATACGCTACCATAAAACAGTGCAAGCGATAAAGAATGCGTTACTTTATAAAGGGTTGATGTACCGTTATAAATCTCATGATGATTTCGGACTTCCCTCTTCCGCCTTTACTATTTGTACGTTCTGGCTCATTCGTGCTCTTTATGTCATTGGAGAAAAAGAAGAAGCACGTAGTCTGTTTGAGGAAATGCTTCATAATTCAAATCACTTGGGACTTTTCAGTGAAGACATTGATTTTGAAACCAAGGAGCAACTGGGGAATTTTCCTCAAGCATATTCCCATTTGGCACTAGTCAATACCGCTATATTGTTTTCGGAAGAGGACATACGACTGTTTTTTAAATAAACCTTCTGTATCTCTTTCATTTTGGAAATATTTTTTCACTATGCAAGGGGCTACACTAATAAACGCATGAAGCATACTCCATATTGATAACTTCAAGACTTTTATAAGTAAATTACCATTATAGACCGGCCTTAACCCATATTTTTCTTTATCCAATCGTATCCACATATAGAAGGAAAGCATCATAAAGGAGCCCATCTCTGCCAAAGAAGAGGCAATTGCCGCCCCCGAGATTCCTAATTCCCTAGTGAATATCAAATAAAAATTTAAAGGAATATTGATTAATACCGCTATGGCAGCAGCCCAAGATAGAGCTTTTGTATGCGTTATCCCCACTAAAAAAGAACGTATCGCTAAAAATGGGAATGAAAACAACAATCCAAAGCTACGCCAATCCAAGTATAGGATTACCGCTCGATAAATATCCGAGGAAACGATCAGCTTCTTTAATATAAATGGGGAAACCGTATGAATGAGAAGGTAAAGAAAGATAGCCAATCCCAAAAGGAAAAATAAGCCTTGAAAAAAGGTCTTGCCGGTTTCCTTGTAATCTTGCTCTCCATTCCTTCGAGCTACCATTACTTGCAACCCAATGCTAAATCCAAAACCAAGCATATAAATCGCCAAATAATAAATTCCGGCGATAGCGGACGCTCCTAATTCTATCTCTCCAACGTGGCCTAAGAAAACAGCATCCGTAATATTGATTAATTGTTCCATTAAGATGCTCATCATTACAGGAAAGTTGATGAGCCATATTTGTTTATATGTATAATTCATTGCTCAACTGTATAATAGTGCGATACAACATACCGCTTTTATGCAGTATGTTATTTCGTAATCCATAAAATAAAAGGATATAAAATCTCCGTGACAAATAAAGCTGTATTTGTCAAATAGCTGAATAGCTTTATTGGATAGGGCTAAAAGAAAAAACGGCTAAATAGACGTCTCTATCCAACCGTTCAAAAGATCTTCGCGATAATCTTTTGTGCTCACAGTCAAGGCTAAACTCGAAAAACATATAACTTCAAAATGAATTTATAACATCATTTTGTTTTGATGTTGGCAAAGGTAAGCCTTTATTTGTAAATAACAATTTTTTATCATGTTTTTTTACTATTATATCTTTTTTTTCTTCTCTAGAATATTTTCGTTTTAATTTATGGCCTCTCTTGTGCTCGGATATTCAAAAAAACGCAATGGAAAGTTCAAGAAATGAAAGCAGGGCATAAAAAGAGTGTGTCATGACACACCCTCTTGTGAAACCATAAAAAAGATTTTCAGCCACAATGGAAATAAGTATTGACCAGCTTCAACATCTCTTCCGGATTATTCTCTAGGTCCTTGCGTAAAGAAGCGTCATCATAAGATTCCAGTTTACGGATGATGCCGTCTATCATACTCGGACTAAATACGTTATATTTTTCAAAAACAGCACGCTGTTGTCTTAAACGGGCGGCTGAGGCTGCGCAACTGTCTGGGAGTTGATCCAATGTCTTTAGGCGATCTTGATTCTCTTCCTTATGAATATTCACGTTTACATAAGTCTTCTCAGCGATCTCCAAAGCATCGTCGATCTCAAAACCATGGCGGCACGCAACTGCCAATCCTGCCAATAATTGGTATAAATCAGCGGAGCCATCCGGTGAGCGCATCTCGACCGTTTGCTTTTGGCTCGTATCATAATGGCTGGCAGGTTCCAATGGGTTCGCCAAAGCACACATGTCCGTTTTTGCGGCCCAACCTAGCGGAACACGAACTAAAACTGAACGATTCCGATCTCCCCAACAAATATTCGTAGGTGCTTCTTGGTGTGGAACCAAGCGGAAATATGAGGTTGGGTTCGTATTTCCAAAAGCCGTAATAGAGGAAGCTAAGCACATCATTCCAGCGATAGCCTTACGGGCGGTTTCGGATAAGATACCATTCGCTAACATCTGATTCTTGCCATCTTTCATGATACGCATATGGACATGCAGACCGGAACCTGCTTTTCCCACCGTAATTTTCGGAGCGAAAGTGATGTTATATCCATATTCATGCGCTAGATTGCGGATCGCCCATTTAGCGATCATCAATTGATCCGCTGCATTTTCCGCAGGACATGGTAAGAACTCGATCTCATTTTGCTCATAGATCAAACCATTTAACGTAAAGTTACCAACTTCCGAATGACCATATTTAATTTGTCCCCCGGCTTGCGCTATGCAGTGCATGCACTCCGTCCGGAACTCATTGAACTTAGCGTAAGGAGCGGATTCATGATAACCTTTTTGGTCGGTAGCAGGGAAAACGCCTTCATCCGGTGCGATTACGTAATATTCTAATTCACCCATTGCCTCAAAATCCATTCCCGTCACCTCATGAAAAGCCTTACAAGCTTTATGCAAGGTATATTCCGGGGAACTTTCTAAGGGTTCTCCATCCTTATTGAAGAATGAGCAAAGCATGGTAAGCGTAGGTAATTCCGCAAACGGATCCTCGAAAGCCGTACGGAAACGGGGCACCACATACAGGTCACTACTTCCCGCCTCGATAAACGAGAAAAGACTAGAGCCATCCACACGCTCACCGCAAGTCAAGATCGCATCCAGATAGGCCGCATTGTTGATTACAAAGTTTAGTGTTTTCAAACGTCCGTCGCCCGCGGGATACATAAAATTAACCATCTGGATATCGTTTCCATAAATGTAGCGGATAATGTCCTCTTTCGTAAACCCGGACGCAGGCTTCCCACAAAACTTCTCTAATTTGTTGGGAGTCATTTCTAGTTCTTTGTTCATGTCTTATATTGATTATGTTTATAGTGTAGAGAAAAACTTTCCTTTGGAACTGCTAACCGGAATCAAGCTAGAGATCGCTTCAGCAACCTCTATAGGTCGGTCAGACTCTATGATGTCCACACCTTGACGGATGATCATACGGTATGCTTCAGCACGACTTTCGGGTGTGGATAGTTTATCGTCGGAGGGAGCGGTAGATATCATGCACATGACACCTCTTTCATGTAACATATCGATCACCTCACGGACTTCGGGGGTAATCTTCGGACCTACGTAAGCCATGATATGATTCCAAGGTATACCGTTATCCTCATAGTCTTGAACCGCCTCTTTCGTTTTCACGAAAGCCTCAAACATGAAATTCGGATTTTTCTCGTAAAAGAAACGAGCCGAGGCACCATCATGAACCGTAATCATTACATAAGGTTCCGCTTGCATATCGGTAATCAACTGAGCAGTGCGCTCCATCGGAACATCCTTCTTATCAAGGATTAGGATTGTTTTTCCACGGGCCCAACGAATCGCTTCCTCTAAAGTCGGGATACGATAGTTTGTGATATTTCCTTCGGGATCCTTCAAACGGAAATTTTGCAATTCTTCCCAAGTGTAATCAGAAACTTTCCCGGTCCCATTACTGGTACGCTCCAGTGTATCATCGTGGAAAAGGACGATAACACTATCTTTGGTTAACCTCGGATCTATCTCGAACGTGGCAGGAGTATAAGAGAGGGTATTTTCAAAGGTTTCCATACTGTTCTCAGGATAGCCTTTTCCCCGTCCACCTCGGTGTCCGCTAATTAAAGGAATTCGGTCATCGGCATATTGGTAGAAAGATATCAAATCATCTACATTTGATATCTGTAGCGTATTCATTCCGTTGTATTCAAGCTCCTCCTTTGGCGTGTTCAATACGCAAGAACCACAAAGCAGGGCCAGCATTAAAAATCTGGCGGATAAATTGAGTTTCATTTCACGATCGTATTTTAGGTGAATGATTCTTTCTATCCGCCAAACTTACACAAAATAAATGATTTTACAGAGTTAGCACCTTAATATTCGTCAACTTTCTGGTCTGCACGGAACTTATCCAAACGTGCTTGCAGGCGAGTTTGGATATCAGCATATTCCGGATTATCGTATAAATTATTCAGCTCATTCGGATCACTTTGCAAATCGTAAAGCTCGTTGCAATTAATCGCGTCATTATGCTCATTCTTCTCTCCATAGAAATGGATCAATTTATAACGACTGTCACGCACGCCATCGTGACGACGTACCATATGGATCGCAGGATAATCATAATAATGATAATATAGATACTCACGCCAATCTCTTGGTGTCTCGCCTCCAAACAAGGGGACTAAAGAAGTTCCTACCATATAATCAGGTTTCTCGATACCGGCTATATCCAGATAAGTCGGGGCATAGTCAATGTTCTGTACTAAGGCCGTACATTCACTTCCCGCCTTGATTTTAGCAGGATAACGGATAATCAACGGCGTACGGAAAGATTCCTCATACATGAAACGTTTGTCGAACCAGCCATGTTCACCCATGTAAAAACCTTGATCCGAGGTATAAACGATCACGGTATTATCCATAAGCCCTTCTTTTTCCAAATAGGCGATCAAACGCCCCACCTCATCATCAATAGATTTGATGCAACGTACGTAATCCTTGATATAACGTTGATATTTCCATTTAACCAAATCCTCGCCTTTCAGGTTCTCGTTAATGAATTTTTCGTTGCGGGGCTTATAAGAAGCGATCCAAGCTTCCCGTTGTTCCGGGGTCATACGATCCAAAGAGGCCTGCCAACCACCAATATTCCATTCCTTTTTATAAGCCTCCTTCTCTTTAAGCTCATCTACCTTCAAATCATAAACCAAAGTCATATTTTTGTCTATACTCATCTCTTGTGTACGTGCGGCATCGCAACGAGTGGCATAATTATCATTGAAAGTATCTGGATATGGGAACTCTACATCCTCATATAAATCCATATATTTTGTATCCGGCATCCAGTTACGATGTGGAGCCTTATGATGAACCAGCAGGCAGAAAGGCTTATCCTTATCCCTCTCTTCCAAAAACTCGATAGCGTGATCGGTCGTAAGGGTCGTCGCATACCCCTCTTCTTTTACATACTTGCCATTCGATTCTTTGCTTTTAAACTCCGGATTATAATAATCTCCTTGATCCCATAACACATGATAATAGTCAAAACCTTTCGGCTCACATTGCATATGCCATTTACCGACAACACCTGTTTGATAACCGTGCTGTTGTAAGATTTCAGAGAAGAATACTTTTGTCGTATCAATACCTTTTCCTAACTGTCTTTGCCCGTTTTGATGGCTATAAAGACCGGTCATCAAACAAGCACGGCTAGGAGTAGACAGAGAATTCTCTACGAAAGCTTGCCGGAACAACATTCCTTCCGCAGCCAAACGATCTAAATTTGGTGTAGGAGCCAATTTACCTAGCGCATGTCCATAAGCGCTAATAGTTTGATACGAATGATCATCCGTCATGATATGGATGATATTGAGCGGCTTCTCTGCCACTTCTTTTTGCCCTGTTCCGCATGCGGAGAATAAAAGGGCAGGGGCTAAGAAGACCCCATAGTTAATCGCATTCTTCATGTATTCAAAATTTTAAAATTACACAAACGTACAAAAAACAGAAATTATCACCAATAATACTTCCGGGCTATCTCAGCCATAGTCGGATATTTACTATCCTCATCGTCATATTGTTGTTTCAATTCCAACAGTTTTGTCTTCAACTCTTTAATCAACGCCTTTTTCGATGGGTCGTTATACAGGTTCTTCATTTCCATTGGATCCTCTTTCAAGTCATACAATTCCCATTCGGGAGTTCTGGACTCATTCTTGGTTCCGGTCATTCCCAACGACTCTCCATAATAGAATATCAATTTATAGCGATCCGTACGGATACCATAGTTGGCTGTCACGTTATGGTCGTTATCCGCATTCATCCAATAGCGGTAATACATAGCCTGTCTCCAATTAGCTGGGGTCTCATTTCTCAAATTCGAGCGGAAACTTTCTCCCTGCATTTGGCTAGGCTTGTCCACTCCGGCATAATCCAAAAATAGAGGAGCGAAATCGATATTCAATGTTATATCCTTATTATCCGTGCCGGGTTTGATTTCTTTCGGATAACGGATAACAAACGGCATACGCAAGCATTCCTCATACATCAATCGTTTATCAAACCAACCATGTTCCCCCAAAAAGAATCCTTGGTCTCCGGTATAGATGACAATCGTGTTTTCCGCCAATCCTTGCTCATCCAAATAGTTCAAGATACGCCCTACGTTCTCATCAATACCAGCGATACAGCGCAAATAATCTTTAATATACAATTGATAAGCCCAATGGCGCAACTCATCACGGCTCATGTCCGTAGGTATATCTGTTTTCACATCCGTCTGCCTCAAATGCTCCATGCTCATCCGTAGCAACTCCGCATACTCTCCCTTGCCCTCATATGTGTCCAATAAGTTCTCCGGCTCCGGGATCGTTACATCTTTCAATAAATCCTTGAAACGCTCGGCGGGTGTCCACGGTCTGTGAGGAGCCTTGAAATGGCACATCATAAAGAAAGGCTTGCTCTTATCTCGATTTTCCATATATTTGATAGCCTCACTTCCTATCACGTCGGTAGAATGCCCTTTATACACTTTACCCGTTCGGGGATTCGCATGCGGATCATTCCCCCATGTACCTTTTTCTATAAGCATCGGGTCATTATAACGGCCCTGTCCAGGCAAGATATTGTAATAATCAAAACCTGTAGGTTCCGCATGCAAATGCCATTTACCGAATATAGCGGTTTGATATCCTGCTTGCTGCAAGCATTTCGCCACATTCGGATGATCCGGATCTAATGGATCTTGCAAAGTATATACACCATTCTTTTGGCTATATTGTCCTGTGATAATCGCTCCACGGCTCGGGGTACTGATTGAGTTCGTCACAAAACAATTCCTCAATATTGCGCCCTCATGCGCTATTCGATCAATATTGGGGGTAGGTAAGACCGTTGATAAAATTCCACCATAAGCACTTACCGCCTGCGAAGCATGATCGTCAGACATGATATAAATAATATTCGGTGTCCTATTATTCTGTGCCATGGCTGTTTGAACAGCACTAAAGTCATATAGACAAATGCTTGATAATAAAATGTATTTGTATTTCATGACATTTATATTGATTTA
>ERZ835051.3602-NODE-3602-length-11889-cov-4.596502_pt1 | contig 11889 bp, 7 predicted proteins | sample MGYA00519575_ERZ835051 | MGnify/ENA primary metagenome ERZ835051 (study PRJEB31850, sample SAMEA3708769) | human gut metagenome | biome: human gut; feature: human-associated habitat; material: faeces | place: China | collected 2014 ... | reverse complement strand
GCCTCGTTACTACTGCTCCACTTTACTGTCTTATCACCAGTTGCATTTGATGGTGCTATTGTAGCTGTTAATGTCTCGCTCTCACCTTCTGTTAAACTTGTTGTGCTCTTGTTAAGACCTATTCCTGTTATGGCTATTTCCTTCTGCTTTACTGTTACTGTACAGCTCGCGCTCTTTCCATTACTACTTGTTGCTGTGATTACTGCTGTTCCAGCTTTCTTCGCTGTCACCTTTCCGTTACTGTCTACGGCTGCTACTGCCTCGTTACTACTGCTCCACTTTACTGTCTTATCACCAGTTGCATTTGATGGTGTTATTGTAGCTGTTAATGTCTCGCTCTCACCTTCTGTCAATGTTGTTGCACTCTTATTAAGGCTTACTTTTTCAACATCCACAGTTGTTGTTTCATTGTCTGTAAATGCCTTAATAATAAAGTTACCACCATATGATTTATTACTAAAATCATTCCAACCATTATAAGGACTATTTATAAAGCTCTGATTAGCCTTGACTGATGCTGTACACCAATATCCTGCCTTACCAGACTGCATACTGCGTTCATATGCTAAATATGCTGTCTTACCTGAATTACTATTAACTTCTACAACAACTGAGAACTTTTTCCCTTCATTAATATTCACAGAACTGTCAAGCACAACTGTATACATTCCGTCATATGTTGTAACACCGCTTTTCTGTGCCGCAAGCGTTCCACTTTCTGGATTAGTATCATCTGACAGATTAGTATATACACTAACTGTATAATTAAGATTAGTAGAACTTCCTGTCATAAATGAAACAGCCTTAATATTCTCGCTTCCACCCAGATTGGCTTTGGCTTCAAATATATTAGAATATTTATTAGAACCTGTGTATCCCATATATCCATAAAGCATCGCACCATCATACTGATAATTATTATTATAATTATCTGAAAGCTCTGCCTCAAGTGTATACCCTACTGAATATATAGATTTATCATAGTAAGATAAGTAAAAATATCCATCTTTACCATATTCACTGCCCCAGCTATTTCTTACTATCCACGCACCATTACCTTCCGGTTTAGTAGCAAAATTATCTGATGAATAATCATCATCCCAGCCTACAATATTCACCGCATGATTGGTTGTGCGGCCTTCTGGACAATAATATGCTGCTGTTAAACTATTATAATACTGCGTACTCCAATCACTACTCTGATCTGACCAGTACGATATGGATACAGCACCATAATCCATAACTGCTTTCTTAACATCTTCCTTACTTGTCGTGTTCACTCTGTAAAAATTCTGGACGTGTGCAACATCCTTTCCATATGCAAGTGAATCATCCAACTGATTATTTTCAACCTGTCTTACATACTCTATTGTATAAGGAACAACATCCTCGTTAACAGCACCTTCCCAATCAAGAAGTGAATTAGCTGCCATCTCTACATTACCACCATACTGCATAACTGAACCATATGATGTATCAAACTTGTTAATATCACCTTCAAGTCCACCCAATGGGTCATTAACGCAATTATATGTATAATTTACAAGATGTAATTCCGATAAATCTATATCATTAGATACAAGATTTTTCTTTATAAGATTAGTTTCTATCAATGATATCGTAGAAAAAGCCCAACATACGCCATAACTCCCCTGATCTCTTACATCAGGAAGATTAGCAGTTTTATATGTGCTTGGATATGCAGCTGCCTTTGTAATCTCTGTTCCATCTATATAAGAATAATTATCATTAAGGACATCTGGTATTATCTGATATTCTCCATCTAATTCCCTATAACCTGTTGCGTGATAATTTTCATTAATATCTGCTGTTTCATTCTGATAATTCAGATACACATCTTTGCTGTCATTATCAGCGGCAAATGTTAATGCTGATGATGTGACAATCATATTAACCGCAAGAATACCCGCTAATATTTTACTTACATATTTCTTGTTCATATTGTACCTCTTTTCTTTTATACTCTGTATGCCCGTCCATTTACTATGTTATATCTTACACCATTGTATACATATGAGCCATTATTATCTGTTGTTAATGCTATGTCATAAGAATCATCGGCTGAATAGTGTATATTCTGCCATTCCACTTATCAACCCTTACATAATTAGCATAATGACGTGTTGACACAGCTAACTCCTGTACTCCACTGCCCGACACCTGTTGTGCCGGTGTGATGCTTACTGTCCCAAATATAAGCATAATACTTAGTGCTGTTGAACAATTCTTTTAATATTGCTATCAGCCATATAATTCCTCCGTTTCTATTTTTTAATTTTCATATAATTGTCTTATGTAACAATATTAATTTTCACCTAATTTTATCAAACCAATATCTTTATATAAAATTCTTATGCTATTATTCACGTCTACAAGTAAGTCTAATCTTATATATATTATATTATATATGAGATTATAAGTAAACAAAAAATGGTCTATGTTCTGACTTTTAATAACCAGCATTTCCACTAAATATTCAGTAAAAATGCTGATTATTAAAAATAAGTTAACATAAACCAGTTTATAATCTATTTATTCAAAATTCTTTTATCTTGTTCCATATGCAATATTAACATCACAGCCGCCTGCTATACCAGGAACACTTGCTGTACTTGTATACTGCCATATTCTATATCTATAACCTATGTCTGGAACTTTGTCACCATCTGCCCATAATCTACCTGTTTCATAATAAGCGTCCCAATACCAGGCAAGCCATATATCATAGTTTGATGATAACTTATCTGTATCAACATAGTTAAGATAATCATACTTGTTAATATATATCATTGGGTCATAACCCCTGCTCTTAACAGTATCGCAGAAGGCTATGCTCATAGCTGTACGAAGTTCGCTATTGCTTCGTAAATCTGCCGTTCTATAACCTGATGTTGTCTCCCAGTCAAATACAACGGGATATGTAATATTATAACCTGCAATTAAATCGCAAATATAGTTAGCCTCTTCAACAGCTTCTTCTACGGACATTGCCTGTGAGAAGAAATATACTCCAACCTGTAGACCATTCGCAAGAGCTCCTCTGATATTTTCATCATAATAATCATCTGTATAAAGACCACCATCTTCTTTTGTAGATCTTCCTGCTACTTTTACCATTGCAAATTTATAACCTGCATTAGCTACTTCTGCCCAGTTAATTACACCTTCTCCGTTATCATTGTTATGATGAGATACATCTACACCCATAATCTTTTCAGAAATATTATCTTTAGATATAACCCTTCCATCTCTTATACTATACATATAATCATCCTGATTAATTGTTCCTGTATAACTAAAATCAACCTTGCCATCTTTTATAAAGAACTCACCATTCTCATTAGCTGCAATACCTGTGAACTTAAAATTGACTATACCTGACTCTATTCGCCACCAGCCATTGATATTCTCTCTTATTCCTGTGTAATCATATCTGACTTTGCTGTTCTCTACATATACCCAGTCATCACCGTCAGGTATTATATCTGTATAATCAAAATTAACTCGTCCATTTACTATATAAAAGCGACCATTTTCATTATCTGCCAATCCATTATAATTAAAATTAACCTTACCGCCTTCTATTCGCCACCAGCCGTTTTCATTCTCTGCTATTCCTGTGTAGCTATAATCAACCACTCCATTTTTTATATATAACCACTCATTATAATACTGTTTTATTCCTGTGTAATCGTATCTGACTGTACTTTTTTCTATATATACAAGATTGTCTCCATCCTGCATTATTCCTGTAAAATCAAAATTAACCCTGCCATCTTCTATATAAAAACGACCATTCTCATTATCAGCTAATCCTGTATAATCAAAATTAACTACTCCATTCTCAACTCGCCACCAGCCATTACAATTATCTCTTATTCCTGTATAATCATATTGAGGCACTCCATTTTTTACATATACCCATTCATTCCCCTTCTGTATAATATCTGAGCTGTTATCATAAGCATAAATATTTTTTCCATTTATTAATATTACCCCTAAAGCAATGCCTGCTCCAATAAATATCTTTTTCAAAATACCATCTCCTTAATAAAATTATATTATCATACTAGTTACCTAATAAATTGATACTGTAATCAGCCAAATTTCCAACATTTGTAATAATACCATTTTCACTTTTTCTTGTCCAGTATCCATAACTAATAAAAACAGATGAAGTCTTAAGTCTTCACCTGTTTCTATTAGTTATATTTTCTAACCACTTGTTGATTCATATTTATTATTTAATTAAAAACAGTTTTTTTGCTACTCTTTTATTTCTGCTGAAAATCCACACTATAACTATTGATAATGCTGTTGCTGCAATCATTAATAATATAGTGTATAAAGAAAGACTTCCGTTTATATTTTTTATGTATTTTATTGATGTAGTTATTATTATGATATGAACAAAATATATTCCCATACTTATTCTACTTATATAAGTAAATATATTAGACATCCTCTCATTTATAACATTATCATCAATCCTTGTAAATAAAGCAAATAAACAAGCAGTGCATATTAATAAAAACGGCGAATCATACCAGACCTTATATGCATAATGTGATTCACTACTTAATGAATATAATTGAATACATAATATAATAATATAATTTGCTAAAAAGAGAAATATTAATAATTCTTTTTTTATTCTCAACTTATTATTATATATGTAATATCCTATAAGCAAATAAAGTCCATATGCTGCTCCCATATATGGTATATTCATATCTGAATAAAAGGTTTCTTTAAAATTAAATATTCTGACAAATACATTTAACATAGGTTCTATATATTCAAATATGAATATCGCAAGCATAATAGGACATATAACTTTAAATGAAAAACTCTTAACAATTTTAGCTAATAAAGGAATACCTATATACAAACCGATTATCATTGGCATATACCACATATTAACCATCGTTGAATTTTTTAATAATAATAATTCTCTAATCAAATCTCCAAAAATAAATTTTTCATTTAATACAAATACTCCATACAGCTTATATAATATAACCCATATCTCATTGACAACAAATAATGGAAATAGATTATTCTTATAAAACTTAAATATATCCTCATCACTATCTATTGTTTTCTTCAAAAGTAATATCCCTGACAAATATAGAAAAATAGGAACTCCAAGTCTGCCTATTGTAAATGTACCAAACATAAATATCCTTGAACTAATTCCCAATTCCGCAACCTTAACTGACTGCTGAGTATATATCATTTCACTACAGTGACATAATACTACACATAATATTGCAAATGTTCTGGCTATATCTAATTTTACAATTCTATTACTGGTAATCATTTAGTAGCTCCACTACATTTATTATTTTGATATACACGCACTTTTACCATCAATATAGCTGCCCAATTCATATGTAATTTCATACATATTACTGGGAGCATTCTAAAACCTTTACACTCCGAAATCCTTGTATTATCAATTGCTTTTTTAAAACAATTCGTTGCTAACAATTTTTTCATATTATCTTTTTTTTGTTTATTATTTGCCGGATTACTTATATTAAATGTATCATGAACAAGAATAAGTAAAAGGTGTATAAGAATATATTGATTATATGCTTTTTTAACAGCCTGACAATCTTTTTCTACATATTCTAACGTATGATTAATAGCCTTTATATATCTTTGTGCCGTCTCTGGATTATAACTTCTTACTGCTGACTCATTATCTCTTGAATAATGATATAATTCTGTCCTCATTTCTATTGCATTTTTTATACATTGCATATATCTAAATGTAAAATCACTATCTTCTGCAAGTGTAAGCTTTGAATCAAATCTCAAATTATTATTATTAATAATATCCTTATCAAAAAATTTTCCCCATACTGTCATATACTGGGTAGGATTTTTTACCATATTACATCTAAATTCAAGATATTCTTCAACCTTATTATATACAATGGTTTCCTTTTCTACCCTGTCTTTTCCACTATTGTGTCCAAAATGTATAAGCTTCACTTCGCTTATTTCTTTTATGTCTGCAATACTCTTAAATGTATCAGGATATAAATAATCATCAGCATCTAAAAAACATATCCATTGTCCAACAGCGCTATCTAATCCTTTATTTCTCGCATTAGACACGCCCTTTTCACTTTGTATAACCTTAACTCTATTATCTTTATCTGCATATGAAAGGCATTTATTATATGTATCATCTGTTGACCCATTCTCGACAACAATAAGCTCCCAGGATAATCCCGACTGTATTTGTATGCTTTCTATCGCTCTTCCAATATATTTTATAGCATTATATGCAGGAATAATAACACTCACATCTACATTACTCACTTATACTTACTCCTTATTTTATGAGAACTTCATTTATAGAGATAATTAATTTTATATCAGATTTATTTCTCTTATCCAAAAATACTCTCACACTTATCAAGTACAGAAGCAATTGTAGCATCCATATCATAGTACTTATATTCGCCAAGTCTTCCACCGAATATAACCTTATTCTCTGCATCAGCAAGCTTCTTATATTCCTCGTATAACTTTCCGTTCTTCTCATCATTTACTGGATAATAAGGTTCATCACCCGGCTTCCATTCTGATGAATATTCCCGGCTGATTATTGTCTTTGGAAGGTCGTTGCCAGCTTCATCCTTGCCGAATTCAAACCACTTATGCTCAATAATACGTGTCCAAGGTGTCTGCCTGTCTGTATAATTAACAGCCGCATTTCCCTGGAAGTTAGGCTTATCAAGTGTCTCATTCTCAAATCTTACTGAACGGTACTCAAGTGTTCCAAGCTTATAATCAAAATAAGCATCAATAGGACCTGTGTATACAACCTTATCTGCAAGTGCATCAAGTTCTTCCTTATGCTCAAGATAATCTGTATTTAATCTTACTTCAATGCCATCAAGTATATTCTCAACCATCTTTGTATATCCCCCCATTGGAATTCCCTGATATAAAGCATTGAAATAATTGTTATCAAATGTAAGTCTTACTGGAAGTCTTTTAATAATAAACGCTGGTAAATCCTTGCAGTCCCTTCCCCACTGCTTCTCTGTATAACCCTTTACAAGCTTTTCATATATATCACGGCCAACAAGTGATATAGCCTGTTCTTCAAGATTCTTAGGCTCGCCTGTTATCTCTTTCTTCTGCTCTTCGATCTTTGCAGCAGCTTCCTCTGGAGTAACAACGCCCCACATTTTATTAAATGTATACATATTAAAAGGCATTGAATATAATTCACCCTTATAATTAGCTACAGGGCTGTTAGTAAATCTGTTAAATTCAGCAAACTGTGTGATATACTCCCATACCTTCTTATTATTAGTATGGAATATATGTGCACCATACTTATGTACATTAATGCCTTCCTGCTTCTCTGTATAGATATTACCTGCTATATTAGGTCTTTTATCTACTACAAGCACTGACTTTCCTGCCTTCTTTGCCTCGTGTGCAAAAATAGCTCCGTATAAACCTGAACCTACTACTAAATAATCGTACATTACATTTTCCTCTTTTCTATTATATATTTTTGTTTGATTTTGATTTTGCTAATAAATTTTTAAAGTAATTAACATTGATCAGTTTTCTTTCCTATTTTACAAAATATCTTATTCAAATTCTCACTAACAACTTCTTCTTTCATAATGTAAAGCATAACAACATACACACCGAAGAATAACACTGCTGATATTACAAGCTTTATAAACACTCCTGATATAAAATGCTTTACAGCTAATGCTACAACTGTTGATATTGCTAATGCAATTATAATCTTAAAATAGCTTTGATTAGAATACAGATACTTTACATCTTTCTTAAGATATACCATTTGTACAATAAGCACAACAAACTCTGCGACCAGTGTTCCAATCGCCGCACCAGATGAACCTAAGAATGGAATAAATATTGCATTAAGTATCAGATCAACTATCGCTCCTGCAAAAGTTGATATCATAACAGCATTTTCCTTTCCCATAGGAATAAGCATCTGTATACCCATAATATTAGTTAAACCGATAAATAAAAGTGTTGGCATAACTATAATCATAGGAACTACTGCACCGCCAAATGCTTCTCCTGACAGGAAAAGCACACCTTCTCTTGCAAATATCATAAAGTATATCATCATAGATGTTGCTGCAAGCAGAACAAATTTGATCGCTTTCTTTGAAAGCTTATAGAACTCGTCCCACATTTCCTGCTGTATATAATAAGAAGCTCTTGGCATAAGCACTGTTCCTAATGATGTTACAATACTCACAAGAATATTCTTTATCTTTGTTGCCGCATTGTAATATCCAACTTCAACATCATCTTTCATAAATCCAAGCATTACATTATCCAGATTAGTGTATATTGTTGTCGCACAGGATATTATAAAAAACGTAAATACCGGCTTGAAATGCTTTTTAAAATTAAGATTAGATACCTTCTTTGCTCCTATTATCTTCCTTAATCTGATAAAGTTAAACACATTAGATGCTGAAGCTGCAAATATGGAAATTCCTCCATATATAACATAATCATCAACATTTCTTACTAATATAAACATTGCAATAAGTGCAATAAACTTAAATATTATTGAACGTATTGTTATATATGTATACTGCTCAAGTGCTTTGTACAACCATTCAACACCTATTGTATTAAAGAATATTAGTGTACTTGTTATAAGAAATAGATTTCTGTCAGCTCTTAACCTTGGCACACTTGCTAATGCAATAAAGAATACTACATAAGCAAAAATACTCATAACAACATTAATTACGAATAATTCATACACCGTCTTTTTTAACTTTTCTTCATCATCTCTTACAACCGCACAAGCCCTTATACCATATGTTGGAATACCAAGCTGTGATATCATAACAAAATACGTTACTACCGAATTAGCAAATGAAACCCTGCCTGTTCCAGCCGGAAGCAGTACCCTTGATACATATGGAAATGTAATAAGCGGAAACAAAAAACTGGACATCGTAAGTATCGCATTCATTATAAAATTTAGTTTTAATGATTTCTGTTTGCTCATAATTACTGCTCTTTCTTTACAAATACACTATTTATTTTATCAATAACCACTCCTATTGGTTTTGATAATTTTTGCAACAGTGGAATATCTTTAAATATATCTTCATCACAGAAAATATACGCTATAAATACATTGAAAGAATGTAAAAGAAAGATATCGTTTATGCAAAAGAATGATATTACAATAATAATGCTTACCATATATATATCACTTTTTTTATATGCTTTTAATAATATATATACATACATCATTACCATTAATAATAAAATGATAATTCCATATTCCATTGCAATACGAAGGTAACCCATATCTATAAAATAAGTTGTATCTGATATTCCATGATTAGCAACTGAAAATCCTTCTACATCAATATGAACACCTAATAATGAAAATCCATATCTTACTATTGCATTTTTACACTGCCATAATCTACCAGAAAGAATGTTATTTAACTTTATCCACAATGTGCTCTGCTGGTTATATAATGGAAGCAGACACGATATAAAAGCACAAATAACAGGCACAGCTATAACTAATTTTTTATACTTATATATAATGTTCTTTAATATTTGTCTAAATCCTGATGATAATTTTACTATTAATAACACAAATAAAACTAATGTTAATACAATAAAACTCATTTTGGTGTTAGTATATTTATAAAGGAGTATATTTATAATCTCTAAAGCTATACATTCAATCCATGTCATCTTACTTTTTCTTGCATAAATATATAACATTGCAACAAACAAATATAATATTGGTGCTAAACTTGACCATAGAAAGCCTAATGAATATCTTGCCCTTTGTGTATCTAATATTGAATTATCAGCCAATCCCATAAATGCACATATAATTGTTATTATTAACAGACCACCTTGAACGATCAATGAACATTTAAATAACTTTTGGCTACTTATGCCATATATGGCACCCAAAAATAAAACCGTAAAGAACAAAAATTTATCTTTCCCTGTCACTACTGTAACGCCTGATATTATTACCAATAATATATAGAAAAACAACATTTCTTTGCTATAATTATTTTTTATTATTTTAATAAATATAGCAACAGCAAACATAGCATAACATATATATCTTGCCATCTTTAATATAGTATAAAACTTTGTGCCTTCATTAAGTGCATACCACGCGGTATTAGTAAATGTAATCAGAAAAATATATACACCAATTAAAAAAAACATAAATATATTTTTCATTTTTGAATCATTCTTAATTTTATCAAACACTATTTTATCCTCTCTTTATATTAAATTTCTGCTTTTTCAATATCATCTCTGATTTGAGATATTTGCCCGCTTAAATACTCACCATTTCTAAGTTTTCCTGATATTTTTTTTGCATTTTCTACCATTTCATAATATTGTTGCTCACTTAATTCGTCAAATTTCTTTGAAAAATCATCAATTGAATCAACAATAATTCCTACATTATTATCTTTAACAAACTGAGCCTCTGCCGCCTCACTCCATATTACTACTGGCAGCCCTGATACAAGATATAAAGATAATTTGTGTGGATTGTTATATCTAAGATAGTTACCTGTGTTTCCAGTACAACCATCAATTCCATCTCCATCCCACACAAGACCAAATCCCTCATTTAATTTAGAAGGTATCTCATCAGCAGGAAATGCACCTTTGTAACTAATTGATTCAGAATTTAAAATATCTTTATTAAAATTAAGACCATATAAATTAACTTTAACAGACTTATCTAATGTATTAAGCCCCTTTATATATTTACATTTATTCGTATCAAGATTTCCTGCTATATTTATTGTTTTTGAATATTTAATTTCCTTTTCAGCCAGATTATTTTCTGCAAGATAATCAAATATACCCAATTCATATATCTTTTTATCATCTATCCCCTGATTAACAAGATAATTTTTCATCAAACTGTTATGAGCTATAATATAATCTGCTATTTTATACATTGTTTCATCTATATGTTTAAATTCTTTTTCTGATTCTGGAAACATCTTTCTTAAAGAATCCAAATCGTGAATTAAAAATATAAGTTTAATATTCTTTTTTTCTTTTGTCTTCTTTAATATGTCAATATAAAATCTTTTATTTATATATATAGGATGTGGTACAAATAAAACACTGTTATCTTTTATTTTCTTTATTTTTTGAGGAGCAGGCTCTTTGCTTTTATTCATTTTTTGTCTGATTTGCGATTCCCAGCGTTTGTTTGGAGTAATTTCAATTTCCTCTTCGTAGTCACGTACATATTTCTGTGCTTTGCGTAAGGATTCGAACTTACTTTCTCCTGCTAACAGATTTTTGTAGAATTCAGTCATCAGTAAGTGCGTGGCGTTATCGTCTACTTTCCAAAGACTCATTAATAAAGTGTTGGCTCCGGCTTTCTTGAAACCCCGCTGCAAGCCAAATACACCGTCACCTGCTATATCTCCTATGCCGGTTTGGCAAGCTGAAAGAACGGCTAGTTCTAATCCTCGTAAATCTAAAGTGGAGATCTCTTGGGCTGTAAGTATTCCATCTTCAACGTCTTTTAAATTTGCACCTTTTTTAAGAGCAATATTGGCTCCGGACATCAATAATCCACTTCGTTTTAAAGAGGAACTCTCTTTAGACATTCCTTTGTTTATTGAGGTATGAGGGGATTCTGAAGACCTCTTTTGGTTCACGTAGAATCCATGCGTTGCTATATGTAATATGTCTATTTGTTTTCCTGATAATGACTTGAATGATTCTTCAGTACCTTGCAGTTCAGTATTAAGTTCTCTGATAATTTACTTTTTTACGATTGTTTTTATAAAAGCCGTA
>ERZ835051.3600-NODE-3600-length-11895-cov-3.646959_pt1 | contig 11895 bp, 10 predicted proteins | sample MGYA00519575_ERZ835051 | MGnify/ENA primary metagenome ERZ835051 (study PRJEB31850, sample SAMEA3708769) | human gut metagenome | biome: human gut; feature: human-associated habitat; material: faeces | place: China | collected 2014 ... | reverse complement strand
GGCGATCAGGGCCATGATGGCCACGAAGCCTTCCATCAGCATGGCGCCGTAGCCCACGAAGAGCACGTCGCGTTCGTTGCCGACCATCTTCGGGGTCGTACCCGTGCCGATCGTGGCGTGGAAGCCCGAGAGCGCGCCGCAGGCGATCGTGATGAAGATGAACGGAATGACGGGACCGCCCACGATCGGGCCGCCGCCGTGGATGAAGTCCGTGAAGGCCGGCATCTGGAAGTTCGGCATCACGAAGGCGATGCCGATGGCGAGGGCGCCGATCGTGCCGATCTTGAGGAAGGTGGAGAGGTAGTCGCGCGGCAGCAGCAGGAGCCACACGGGAAGAACGGAGGCGAAGAAGCCGTAGATCGGGATGAGGATGCTCATGGGCTTCTTGTCGATGTCGAGCCAGCCGAAGTATTCGGGATGGGCGGCGACCCACGGACCGGAAAGGATGCAGAGGAAGAGGAGCACGACGCCGATGACCGTCGCGCCGACCACGTCGCCCTTGCGCCAGATCTGCATGTAGAGGCCCATCAGAATGGCGATGGGAATCGTCGCGGCGACCGTGTAGGTCGACCAGAGCGAGTTGTGCATGGCGTTGACCACGGCGATCGAGAGGCCCGCGAGCGTCAGGATCAGAATCGCGAGGACGGCCCACGAGGCGACGAAGCCCGTCGTCCTGTCGATCTCCTGCGTCGCGATGTAGGCGAGCGAGCGGCCGCGGTGGCGCACGGAGCAGAAGAGCACGACCATGTCGTGCACGCCGCCTGCGAGCACGCAGCCGATCAGAATCCAGAGCAGGCCCGGCATGTAGCCGAACTGCGCTGCGAGAACTGGGCCGAGAAGCGGGCCGGCTGCCGCAATGGCTGCGAAATGGTGGCCAAAGAGCACGTACTTGTTGGTCGGGACATAGTCCTGCCCGTCGCTGTACTTGACGGCAGGCGTCTTGCGGGCTTCATTGAGGCTGAGGACCTTGGTCGCGATGAAGAGACCGTAGAAGCGGTAAGCAATGGCAAAGATACAGAGCGCGGCAAAGACGATTGTCAGTGCGTTGACTCCCGTTCCTGTTTCCATGTTTTTCTCCGGGTTGGCTTTGGGGGGATTTCGTCGGCTTCAAGCGTCTTTCCGGAACACGAAAAAATGGCCTGAAGGATCCGGTAGGTGCGGATCCCAGGCCATATTGACGGGCCCGGCGCTCTCAAACTCGCCGATCTGCCTGTCAGTCTATCGTTTTCAAGGTTTTGCGCGCAAATGGTGCGCGTGATTTTTTCCTCAGTGTTTTTGCGCACCCTTGAAGATCATGAATGCCATCGGGAGCTCAAGAGAGGGCTTTGCACCACTGAAAACACCGCTCCAGCCGATCATGAAGTCGATGTACTCCTTGGGCTCGATCTTGCGGCCGAGCATCTTCTCATGCGCATCGCGCGCCGTCAGAAGCTCGAGGTCCTTGAGATAGCAGGAGAGCGCAAGACGGATCACGGCCTCATCGGACATGGCGTCCGTGCCGCCCTCAAGACCCTGAGCGGCCGTCTCGGCGGCAAGTTCCTGACGAAGCGAGGCGCGCAGGTGCTTCGCAAGCTCGGCGCCCGCCCAGCCGTTCTGCACGATGCGGGACTCGTCACCGCCCGTCGAAAGAAGCATCAGGATGTCGGCGAGGAATTCCTCGGCCTGCTCGTGGACGGCGGCCGCATCCTTGTGGCCGGGGTCGTTGCTGCGGATCCAGGCGTCCTGCATGCAGGCGATTCCGAGCTCCTCGAGCGCAAGGAACATGCTGTTCTGGTCGCGAAGGTCGATGGCGGCGTGAGGCGCGAATTCAGCGTCACGGGCTTGCTGGGGCATGTCTGTCTCCGAAGTCAAAGAGTGTTTTGAAAGGGTATCGGCATTGTACAACGCCGCGCTGCGCTGCAGAAAAGGAGCTCAGTTGAGCCGCCTAGAGACCGCATCAGGGAGAGGCATCACGGGAATGCCCTCCTCATGCAACGCCTGAGCCTCCTCGCCCGAACAGGTGCCCTTCACCAGGCGCCTCTCGGCGCGCCCGTCATGAATGTCTCTCACAGTTTCGGGAAAGCGCTCGCCGACGTCCTCGGCCATCGCGGCGGCCTCACGCAGCACCTTCATGGCGTCCGCCTGCATTTCGCGGGCCCTCTCCCAGCCGCGGGCGGCGACGTCGGCCGCAACGTCCGTCCTCGTCGTCCCCTGCACTCTGACAAAGTTGGGAGCGCTCGGGCGCTTGGCAACGCACGGATCTCCGCACACGGGACACTCGATGCGGCCTTCCTTCAGGTCCGCCTCCAGCTCCTCATCGGAGCGAAACCATCCCTCGAACACATGTCCGTGACCGCAGCACAGGTTGCAGATCTTGATTCCCATCACCGTCCTCCCGCACGCCCTTGAGGCAGGAGCCGAAAAAAGTTCACACGACTTTAAAAATATACTGTACAATTGCGCTCTCTGACGAAACCGTCAGCTCGCTCCATCTTGGAAGGGTGGCAGAGTGGTTGAATGTACCGCCCTGGAAAGGCGGCATACGGAAATTCCGTATCGAGGGTTCGAATCCCTCCCCTTCCGCCAGAATTCGAAAGGCAGAAAGCTTCGGCTTTCTGCCTTTTTTGCTATTGGGCTCCGGCCGCGCACGCCTGCGCCGTCCGAGCCTGAATCCTCCCGGCAAACAAGCTTCCCGAACAGCCATGGCACTCTTTTTCAGAAAGCGCATCAAGATTCTTCCCGGCGTCACGCTCAACCTCTCCAAGTCGGGCGTCAGCGCCACGGTCGGCCGCAAGGGCGCGAGCGTCTCGGTCGGCAAGCGCGGCACCTACCTCAACGCTGGGCTGCCGGGCACGGGCATCTACAGCCGCACCCGCCTCGACAAGCCTGCAGGCCGACGCCGCAGCGCAGGAAAGACGAACGCGGAGATCGAAGCGCCCGAGCAGACGGATCCCGTGACGGAAAGCGCCGCCGCGCCCGAGGCGCCCGCCCGTGCGCCAGGCGGTCTTGAGTCCGCCGTCGCGCTTCTCAAGTGCATCGCGCTCCTCGCCTTCATCGGCCTCTGCCTTGCGGGCATCTGGAGCCTTCTCGCCGACAGAGTCCCGTCCGACACGGTTCCGTCATCATTTCCTCCTCGCGGTCATCATCAATTCACGAAGCCGACACGGGATCGTCAAATCGAATTCCTAGACTTTGCTCCATCCGAAGGCCCGGCGCCTTCGGACCATTGTTTGTTGAAGGAATTCATTGTGAAAATCAAGACCGCGACCGCTGCCGTCTCCGCAGCGCTTCTCTCCCTCATTGCCGCCGGCCAGGCCGGCGCCGCCCAGATCTATCCCGTCGATCAGGCCCGCTTCATGACGAACGCCCGCTTCGACTTCAAGATCGAGCTTGACAAGAGCGTCGCCCGCAAGGACGTCACCGTTCAGATCAACGGTGCCGACTACTCCAAGACGCTCTCCGGCAAGGAAGTCTGGATGGAGAAGGAGGACAACGTCCACGGTTCCGCCCTCGTCGTCCGCGACGTCGAGATCAAGAAGCCCGGCCGCTACGAAGTCATCGTCAAGAGCCCCGAAGGCGAAATGCGCGCCAACTGGGACATCTACACGACGCCAGAAAAGCCGGTTGCCAAGAACGTCATCATTCTTCTTGCCGACGGCCTCTCCGTCGGTCACCGCACCGCCGCCCGCATCCTCTCCAAGGGCGTGACGAACGGCATGTACAACGCTCCGCTCGCCATGGACGACATGCCGCACATGGCTCTTCTCGGCACGAGCTCCGTCGACACGATCGCCGCCGACAGCGCCAACACCGCCTCCGCCTACATGACGGGCCACAAGTCGAGCGTCAACGCCCTCGGCGTCTACGCCGACCGCACCCAGGCCAGCCAGGACGATCCGAAGCAGGAGACGATCGCCGAGCTTCTGCGCCGCAAGACCAACAAGGCCATCGGCGTCGTGAGCGACGCCGAGATCGAGGACGCCACGCCCGCCTCCGTCGTCTCCCACACCCGCCGCCGCGCCGACAAGGCCGACATCGTCGGGATGTTCTACAACGTCAAGCCCGAGGTCATCCTCGGCGGCGGCTCCGCCTACTTCCTCCCGAAGGAAACCGCCGGCTCCAAGCGCAAGGACAGCATCAACTACATCCAGAAGTTCGGCGACGCCGGCTACAAGCTCGTCACGAACCGCACGGAAATGCTCAGCGCCGTCTCCGGCCAGACGCCCGACCGCCTGCTCGGCCTCTTTCACACCGGCAACATGGACGGCTGGGTCGACCGCCACCAGTGGAAGGGCAACACCGTCAAGAAGTTCCCGAACCAGCCTGATCTGACCGAATCCTTCGACGCCGCCGTCAAAGTGCTCGAGAAGAACAAAGACGGCTTCTTCCTGATGCTCGAGGCGGGCCTCGTGGACAAGTACTCCCACCCGCTCGACTGGACCCGCTCCGTGGGCGACACGATCGCCTTCGACAAGGTGGTCGAGCGCGCCAAGGCCTACTGCGCCAAGAACCCCGACACGCTGCTCATCGTGACGGGCGACCACACGCACTCGATCTCCGTCGCCGGCACGGTGGACGACAACAAGCCGGGCAAGGACATGCGCGAAAAGGTGGGCGTCTATGCCGACGCCGGCTACCCGAACTACGAGGACAAGGACAAGGACGGCTTCCCCGACAACTTCCAGCCCTCCAAGCGTCTTGCCGTCTTCTTCGGTGCCCACCCCGACTACTACGAAACGTACCGCTCCTATCCTGACGCCACCTTCAACCCGGCCGTCAAGAACGAAAAGGGCGAATACGTCGCCGACGCCAGGTACAAGGACGTCGAGGGCGGCCACTTCGTCGAGGGCAACCTCCCGCGAAACGAAAGCCAGGGCGTGCACACGGTCGACGATCTGGTCGTGACCGCCCAGGGTCCGAACGCCGAACAGATCCGCGGCTTCATGAACTCCACGGAAGTCTTCCGCGTGATGGCCGAAGCGCTTGCCCTCGGCAAGTAACGGTCACAAGGCCCCTCGCAGGGCCCCGCGCCGGAGGCGCGGCTCCCACGGGAGGCCGCCTCCGGCCTTTTCAATTTTCAGAAACGAGACGCCACCCATCATGCAGCGCCGCCAATTCGTCAAATGCCTTCTTGGGACCCCGCTCCTTGTGGCCGTCCCTGCATTCGCCGCCGTCCCAGAACTCAGGTTTGAGGAGATGTACGCGGGCAACTCCGTCCTCGGCCTTCAGTTCTCCGAAAAGCTCAAGTCGCTCTCGGGCAAGCGGATCCGCATCCGCGGCTTCATGGCTCCGCCGCTCAAGGCCGAAGCCGCCTTCCTCATCCTCACGAAGGAGCCCGTGAGCCTGTGCCCCTTCTGCAACTCCGATCAGGACTGGCCCGACAGCATCATCCTCGTGAGGCTCGCGAGCGAGCAGGCCTTCGTGCAGAACAACCGCCTCATCGAGGTGACGGGACGGCTCGAAACGGGCAGCGAGACCGATCCCGAAACGGGATTCGTGAGCCTCGTGCGGCTCGCCGACGCAAAGTACGAGGTGATCTGATGACGGACACGCTCAAGCTTGAAGGCGTCGGACTCGACGTTCGCGACGGCTCCTCCCTGCGCACGCTCCTCGAGATCGACGAGTTCTGCCTCGAACCCGGTGAAATGATCGCCGTGCGCGGCGCAAGCGGCGCGGGCAAGACCACCTTCCTCAAGCTCGTCTCGGGCATTCTTCTCCCGACGAGGAGCCGCGTGCTCTACGGCGACACCGAGGTCTCCGCACTCTCCGAACCCAGGCGCGACCGCTGGCGCGGCCGGCACGTCGGCTTCCTCTTTCAGGACTTCCGCCTCTTCGACGGCCTCACGGCCCTCGAAAACGTCCTGCTCCCCTTCACGTTCTGCTCGCGCACCGTATCCAACACCCAGCGTCGCGACGCGACGGACCTCCTCAAGTTGCACGGAGTCAATCCCGACACGCGCTCCGAACTCCTCTCGAGAGGCGAGATGCAGCGCACGGCGCTCGTGCGCGTGCTGATGCAGTCTCCCTCGATCATCCTCGCGGACGAACCCACCGCAAGCCTCGACGCCAACCGTGCAGGTCATGCGGTCGACGCACTCATCTCCGCCGCAGGCTCGCTCGGCGCCTCCCTCGTGCTCGTAAGCCACGACGAGCGCGTGCTCGGCCACTTCGAGCGCCACCTCACGCTCGCCGACGGCCGACTCACCCCAAGGATCTGATCCATGAACGTCCTCATGCTTCTTAGGAGCGAGCTGCGCAGAAGCGCCGCCGTGCTCGCAGGCATCGCCGCCGTCCTCGCACTCTCGCTCTCGATCTCGATTGCGACCGGCATGACCGACAGGATGCTGAGGCACGCCTCGGCCCAGGCCGCCGACCGGTTCGATCTTCTCATCGGAGCCAAGGCCAGCCCCTCGTCCCTTCTGCTCGGCGCCGTCTTCCTGCGTGACGAACCCCTTCCCCTCGTGCCACTCTCCGTCATGAAGGACCTTGACGAAAGGCACGGCGTCAAGTGGGCAGCCCCCGTCGCATTCGGCGATAGGGCGGGAGACTCTCCCATCGTCGGCACGACAACGTCGCTCGTCACCTTCGGCGGCACGGTCAGGCCCGCCGAGGGACGCCTCTTCAAGGCGCCCTTCGAGGCCGTCGTCGGCGCCTCGGCCCCCTACCGCATCGGCGACGAAATCGTACCCATGCACGGCAGGACGCCCGGCGCAGGACACGCGCACGACCACGGACGCCTCAAGGTCGTGGGCAGGATGCCCGAAAGCGGCACGCCCTGGGACCGCGCCGTCATGATTCCGATCGAGGCCGTCTGGGCCACGCACTCGATGACGGTGCACGACGAACTCGAGCGCGCCCACGGTTACGACCACGAAGAAGAAGACGGAACGGAGCATGAAGAAGGGCACGGCCGACTGCTCAGCGTCTTCTCCGAACACGACTTCGAGACGCTTCCCGGCGTCTCCGCCGTCGTCGTCAAGCCCGCCTCGTTCGCCGATGCCTACAGGCTGCGCCAGCAGCAGTCGCAGCGCACGCTCTCCGGCCCCGACCGCACGTCGGTCAACCTGATGGGCGTCTTCTCTGGCGAGGTGCTCGTCTCGCTCCACTCGCTTCTGGGCGGCGCGAGCGAGGCCGTGACGATCACGGCCCGCCTCACGCTTCTCACGGCGCTCGCCGCCACGCTCATCATGGGCGTGCTGCTCGGTGAGCTCCGCAGGCCCGCCCTCGAGCAGCTCCGCGTACTCGGCGCCCCGCAGCGCTACATCATGAGCCTCGTCTGGTGCATCGTCATGACGGTCGTCGCTGCGGGGACCGCGGGCGGCCTCGTCCTCGGCTTCATCGGCGCGGAGGCGGCCGCGCATCTGCTTGCCGCCGAAACGGGCGTTGCCATGTCGCCCGCCATGGGCTCGCCCGAACTTCTCGCCGCCGCGGCCACGCTCCTTGCGGGTTCGTTATGCGCCCTCATTCCCGCATGGCTCGCGGGGAGGCGCCCCATCCGCTGAGCGCCTCGCTCCGAGCCCTCTCAGAGCGCCCGTCTCCTTCGAAGAGACGGGCGCTCGTCGCATCGGGCGTCCGAAGACAATCCGTCATCGAAAATTCACGCAAGCGTCTTCAAGATGTCAACGCACGGTCACGGCGCCGTCATGCGGCCCTGAAAGAATCCGTCCTGCAGGCTCAAGGGAATCCGGGAAAAGCTCAGACCCGAAGCCCTGAAGTCCCGGATCGGGACCGTCGTTGAACAGGGCCTGCTCTGCACAGTTCATGCAGATGTTGTTTTGTGAAAGGAAAATCATGACTCAGATCTCCCGCCGCTCGCTCTTCGGCGCCGCCGCTGCGGCCTCCGTTCTCCCCGTCGCGGGCGGCCTCGCCGCCTTCAGCCCGATCGCAGCCGCTGCCGCCGCACCCAAAAAGGCCCGCACCATTGTCGAAATCGCCGCCATGTCCCCGGTCGACATGGCCCGCGAGAGCGACGTCGTCCAGACCTCGTACGAAATCATCCGCGCGGCCGCCGGCCGTCTGCGCGATCCCGAACTCAGGAAGGCCGTCCTCTCTGTCATCGAGAACCCGGCTCCTACGATCGCCTCCGCCGACCAGAGCGCCGTGCTCGCCGCCCTCAAGAAGGAGGGCCTGATCGCCGCCGGCCGCACGTCCGTCTTCCCGAAGTTCTCCGACACCACCCGCTCGCCGCAGCCCACCTGGAGCGCGCCGGGCTCCGGTTACGGCAGCCACCATGCCTATCCGGGCGGCCTCTGCACCCACGTCGCCCTCAACGTCGTCTCCGCCGAATCCCTCGTCGCCGCCTACGACAACATCGACGGCCTCAAGCTCGACTTCGATCACGCCGTCGGCGGTGAAATCCTGCACGACCTGCACAAGCCCTGGGTCTTCCAGTGGGAGGCTGACAATGCCTGCCGCAAGGAGGAGGCCCTCGCAGGCACGGGCGAACACCACGTACTCAGCATCGCCGAGTCCATCAAGCGCGGCCTGCCCGCCGAATTCGTCGTTGCCCAGGCCTGCGCCCACGAGCATCCGGGCAGCGCCTCCGGCGAAGCCCAGGTCGTCGGCTGGCTCCGCGCCGCCGCGATCATCGCGGGCGTCGACCCCGTCAAGGCCGGCCTCATCGCCGCCGACGGCAAGACCCTGCCGCTGCCGCGCCGCATCGAGGGCTGGGTCGTACACCTCGCCGACCACGACTGGGTCATCTCCGTGCCCGCCTGCCAGTGGGTCGTCAAGGCCCTTCGAAACCTCGCTGAGAAGAAGTGGGGCGTGCGCGATGAAAAGACCTTCAACGCGCTGCGCAACTACGTGCTCTGCAACCTGACCGCCATGCGCCTCTACGGCATCCTGTCGGCTCAGGGCGAGGAGGCCTTCGCCGCCGACGTCGCCCGCGTAGTCAAGGCCTGATCCGCACAAGACGCCCGAACGACCGTGCGTTTCGCACAAGTCGACTTATGAAAAAGCCGCACCGGACGAGAAAAGCCCGGTGCGGCTTTCATCACATTTGGATGAGAACGACTAGAATGACGATCCCTGCAAGAACTCCAAGGACTCTCCCCGCCATGACCGCCTTCCGCCCCGTTCCCGCCACCGGCTTCATGCCGCTTGCCGCCGTGTTCGACCTCGACCACACGCTCATCGCGGGCGATGCCACGATCGGCTGGACCGAGTATCTCTATGAAAGGGGCGTCGTAACCGATCCCGTCTTCCGCGAGATCAACGAACGCATGAAGGCCTCCTACCACGCGGGCACGCTCGACATCGCCGCCTGGCTGCGCGAGGCGGTTCCCGCCTACTCGGGACTTGACGAGGCCGAGCGCAATGCGCTCGTCTCCGACTTCATCGAGGAGAAGATCCGTCCCATCGCCTATCCGCAGGGCTTTGAGACGATCCGCGCCGCGAAGGCCGCGGGCATGCTCACGCTCATCATCTCCGCCTCCAACGCCTTCTTCGTGAAGCCCATCGCCGAACGCGTCTTCGGCGTCGACGTCGCGCTCGGCACCGAGCTCGTCGTCAGGAACGGCCGCATCACGCCCGAGCTCTCGGGCACGCCCACCTTCCGCGAGGGCAAGGTCGTGCGCCTTTGCGCCGCACTCGAGCACAGGGGGCTACGCCCCGCCGAGACGGTCTTCTACACCGACAGCCGCAACGACCTGCCGCTCGCGCTCGCCTCGGGCGACTGCGTGGCGGTCAACCCCGACCCCGTGCTGCTCGAGGCCGCTCGCGAGAACGGATGGCTGGTGAACGCATGGAAGCTTTGAGACGCCCTTGAGGCTTCTTCCGCCCCGCCTTTTGCCGACAATTGGGTGGCTTTGATACGAAGGCGCGCGAATATTGGGGTATAGGACCTATACGGTCTGAGCGGCGTACAAACTTGGGCGATTCGTCTCGCAGGGGGCCGAACACTTCGGCTATATTGCATCCTACGGACGAAGCGCCTTGCAGGAGGCGCTCCGGATCCGCAAAACGAACAGACAGAATCTCAAAGGACCGCCTTACCATGATGTTCAAGAAAGTTTTCGCCGCTGCCGCCTCCGCCCTTGCCATCGCCGCCTTCGCCGGCAACGCCATGGCCCGCGACACGTTGCGCGTCGGCACCGAACCCACGTTCGCGCCGTTCGAATTCCTCGACACGAAGACCCAGGAGTTCTCCGGCTTCGACATCGACCTCATCAAGGCCGTCGCCGACAAGGCCGGCTACGACATCAAGGTCATGAACATGGGCTTTGACGCCCTCATCCCGGCGCTCTCCGCCGGCACGATCGACGTGATCGCCTCGGGCATCTCCATCACCGAAGAACGTCAGAAGAAGGTCGACTTCACCTCCCCCTACTACCAGTCCGGCCTCTCCTATCTCGTCCGCAAGGCCGATGCTGAAAAGACCAAGACCTTCGCCGACCTCAAGGGCAAGACCCTCGCCGTGCAGATCGGCACGACGGGCGCCGCCTACGCCAAGAACGTCGAGGGCGCCCGCGTCTCCGCCTTCAACACGACGAGCGAGGCCTTCATGGACCTCAACGTCAAGAACGCCGACGCCGTCGTGCTTGACCGTCCGGTGCTCGCCTACTTCCTGAAGACGAAGCCGCGCGTTGCCAAGAACCTCCAGCTCTCCACCGAGATCGCCGACGCCGAACACTTCGGCTTCGCCGTGAAGAAGGGCAACGCCGAGCTCCTCCAGAAGCTCAACGCCGCCCTTGAAGAGCTCAAGAAGTCCGGCGAATTCGCCAAGATCGAGGACAAGTGGTTCGCCAAGTAACCTCTCCTCACCAAAGTCCCCGTGCCGCGCCAGCCGCGCGGCGCGCGGGCCGGACTGACCAAAAACAGCACATCACCCGCAGTCCGACAACCTGAAACAGGCCGCCTGAAAAGAATTTCCAACGTCCGAAGCCGCATCCCCCTGCAGCCCAGGAACTCTCGGGCCGTTCACGCGAACGGTATTAAAACAGGGAGCACCGCGCTCCCGCTACAAGCCCAGGAGGGCCTTACAAATGCAATTCAAGCTCGCACGTGCCGGCGTCAAGACGTTCGCCGGCGTCATCATGAGCGCCGCCGTTCTCGGCGGCATGTCCGCCAACGCGTTTGCGGAACGCCTCATCAAGGTGGCCACGGAACCGACGTTCCCCCCCTTTGAATTCGTCAACACCCAGACGGGAGAAGTCTCCGGCTTCGAAATGGACCTCGTGCGGGCCGTCGGCAAAGAACTCGGCGCCAAAATCGAATTCCAGGTCCTCAGCTTCGACGCCATCATCCCCGCCATGCTCTCGGGCACCGTCGAGATGGGCGCCGCAGGCTTCTCCATCACCGAGGAGCGCAAGAAGCGCGTCCTCTACTCCGACACGTTCTACACTTCCGGCCTCTCCCTCGTCACCACGAAGGCCAAAGCCGGCGCCGTCAAGAGCATGAAGGACCTTGAGGGCAAGACGATCGGCGTGCAGATCGGCACGACGAGCCACAACGCCGCCAAAAAGGTCAAGGGCGCCAAGATCGTGACGTTCAACACCGCGGGAGAGGCCATTCTCGACCTCTCCATCGGCGGCAGCGACGCCGTCATCAACGACCGTCCCGTGACGGCCTACATCATGACGCAACAGCCCAAGCTCGGCGCCCAACTCGTGCACCAGCCCGAAACCTACTCCGCCGACGACTTTGCCTTCGTCTTCCGCAAGGACCAGTCCGCACTCAAGGACGAGGTCAACGCTGCGCTCGCCAAGCTGAAGTCGAACGGCGAATACGACAAGATCTACAACAAGTGGTTCGGCAAGAACTGATTTTTCGCAAATCCGTGATCTGACGACACAGGAGTCCGGCCTCTCCCGCAAGGGAGCGCGCCGGCTTTTTCTTTGAGACGCCTCAAGGTTTGCCCTGTACGGTTAGACAACCTTGATCCGTGTCTGTAAAATTCAGCAAATTTTGCCTTAC
>ERZ835051.3582-NODE-3582-length-11945-cov-6.537174_pt1 | contig 11945 bp, 8 predicted proteins | sample MGYA00519575_ERZ835051 | MGnify/ENA primary metagenome ERZ835051 (study PRJEB31850, sample SAMEA3708769) | human gut metagenome | biome: human gut; feature: human-associated habitat; material: faeces | place: China | collected 2014 ... | reverse complement strand
TTTCCTGTTCCTGTAACTTTGAAACGTTTTGCAGCTGCTCTGCTTGTTTTCATTTTTGGCATGATAGATTCCTCCTTAAAATAATTATTTCTTTTCTGCCAACACCATGCTGATACTTCTTCCTTCAACTTTTGGTGCTTTTTCCACTACTGCTGTGTCAGATAAGCTTTCTGCGAAATCGTCAAGAATGTGTTTGCTTGCATTCATATGAGCCATTTCACGTCCGCGGAATCTCAAAGTGATCTTCACTTTATCTCCCTTGGATAAAAACTTCTTTGCAGCGTTCATTTTGGTATTCAGATCATTTAAATCAATATTCGGTGACAAGCGAATCTCTTTCAGCTCAACCACTTTCTGTTTCTTTTTGGCTTCTTTTTCTTTTCTTGCCAGTTCATAACGATACTTACCGTAATCGATAATCTTGCAGACAGGTGGTTTTGCAGTTGGAGCGATTTTAACTAAGTCAAGTTCTGCTTCCTCAGCAAGCTTCATAGCTTCTCTCGCTGACATAATGCCAAGCTGTTCTCCGTTTTCTCCGATCAGACGAATTTCTTTGTCTCTGATCTGTTCATTAATCATTAACTCGCTAATGGTATTGCACCTCCAAAATAATTTTTCATGCTTCCACATAAAAAAAGTGGATAGGCAGACTATCCACAATCAATCAAATACGCATATGCGATGTTTGAGGTATTAGACCATGAGACACTGTAAATTTGTGCTCCGGTGAGAGTGGATACTCTACTTTGTTTTCAACAACTCTGATAATATAACATACACACACTTGTTTCGTCAAGTATATTTTTTACAGTTTGTAAATTTTTTCTGTATCTTTTACTTTTTCCTATATGCCTCATATCCACAAATCAGTATACCGATCATAAGAATAAAAGTAGAAATCAAAAACGGAATCAATACATTATTTGCCCTAAGAGATATCATGAAACCACTTCGATCATTTACAGTACACGGATTTATAACTGCGTATACAAAACAGGTAAATGAATAGATAAATCCAATGACAGATAGAATTATACCAAAAATAAATTTTTTCAAATTTGTCCCCCTTTCAGCATTCATCCATAATTATTTGCAAATTTTTTTATTGTTTAGTACACTCTTCTTATACCAAACGATATGATATATATTATTTTATCACTTTTCAAAATATCAGTAAATAAAATGATAATAAAAAATACGTCAATTTTGTAGTTAAAACGATACTCATCATTCACAGGGAAATTATAAAAGAAAGGCATAAACTATGGATCACAGAATTGTCGACTTACATGTACATTCCACCGAATCCGATGGAACTTTTACACCCACAGAACTGGTAACTGAAGCAAAACGCACCGGTCTGTCTGCGTTTGCACTCACCGACCACGACACCTGCTCAGGTGTCAGCAAAGCAATGCCCTGCGCAACTTCTGCCGGGATTGAACTGATACCGGGCATTGAACTCTCCACCGATTATCACGGAAAAGAAGTCCATATCGTAGGGTTATATATTGATATCGAAAATGAGCAGCTTCTGAAAAAGACAGCCGAATACCGGAAATGCCGCAGTGAGCGCAATGCACTTATGGTGGAGGCACTTCAGAAGGAAGGGCTTTCCATTACGATGGAAGAACTGGTGGCTGAAAATCCGGACTGCGTTATTACACGCGCCAACATTGCACGTTTCCTGTATGAACATGGTCAGATCAAGAGTGTCCGCGAAGCCTTCGACCGCTATATCGGCGACCACTGCAACTGCTATGTCGGCAGATTGAAAGTCGCTTCGACCGATGCCGTGCGTCTCATCAAGGAAGCCGGAGGTACTGCCATTTTAGCTCACCCTCTGCTCTACGGCCTGAGTAACACCAATCTCCAGAAAATGATCGATGAGCTGAAACCGGCGGGACTTGACGGGTTAGAAGCAATCTACTCCACCTACACCACCGGAGAAGAACAGCAGATGAAACGTCTTGCCAGAGAAAATCATCTTCTCATTAGTGGTGGTTCGGATTTTCATGGTTCAAACAAACCGGATATTGCACTTGGCAAGGGACGCGGACATCTGTATATTCCGTATTCTGTACTTGAGTCCATTCAAGCAAAGAAAATATAATACGTTGCATTTCATCTATACAACAAAAGCACAACTATTCTTCTATTATCTGGAATAAGTTGTGCCTTTGTTCTTTTAATTACAATATAAACTTCTCAATCACTTCCGCGATCGCATCATGATTGTTATCATTTTCCGTAACATAATCAGCGGCTTTCTTGATATCATCGATCCCGTTCTTCATAGCAATACCAATGTGTGCGGATTGGATCATCGGAATGTCGTTCTGCTCATCTCCGATCGCAACCGTGCTGGTATGTGGAATATTTAACAATTTCACCAGATACTGTGCCCCGGTTCCTTTGTCCGTGTTAACCGGACAATATTCCAAATATTCTTTACAGGAAAAGAACGAATTGCATTTGCCTTTTGCCCAGGAAGCATTTGCCTTCTGAAACCGTTTCAGCTTTCCGTCATCTTCTAACCGGATCAAAATGACTTTCTGCGGTTCGGAATCCAGACAATCTGAAATCCTTCTTGTAAGTTTGTAGGACATATGGGAGCGTTCCACATAATAATCGAGCTCTTTTGTGTGGCGCTTTGTCACAATGTCTACGGTATTGTAGGTCTGCGCATAGATGCCGGCTTTATGCGCCCGGTCAAAAATCTCCTGCGCAACCTCGATTGGAAGTGCACTTTTATAAAGCACACGGTCTGCCGCACAGTCATAGATCACTGCCCCGTTAAAGGCAATCATATAACATCCCGGACTGGTCAGCCCAAGATCTTTCACAACAATTCTCCCTGACTCTACCGGTCGTCCGGTTGCCAGAACAAAATAGTGTCCACGCTCTAACATTTTCTGTATTGCAGCCCGGTTCTTTTCAGAAATCGACTTATCATCACACAATAATGTACGATCCAAATCCGCAAATAAAATTTTATTATTCATAGCCCATCCTCCCTCACAAAATAACTGCTCTTTCGTAATGCTATTTATTCTACAGGTTCTGCCGGAATAAACACTCTTCCCTGATATCCGTGAGATGGTTTTGGAACAGCTTCCATTGCTTCCTTACAGAAAACATCCTGAGATGATAATGCTGCTTTTCCACGTCTGTCTACTTTCTCGTAATTGCCGTCAGCATGCAGTACATGTGCTTTTAAAGTATCTGCCAGCTCCACATCCAGAATATGTTTGACGCGCTTTTTCAATTCATCATCTAATACCGGGAATAAAATCTCTACACGTCTGTCTAAGTTACGCGGCATCCAGTCGGCACTTCCCATGTAAAGTTCCTCTTCTCCATCATTGAAGAAATAGAAGATCCGGCTGTGCTCTAAGAAATTTCCAACGATCGAACGGACTTCAATATTCTCGCTCACCCCCGGGATCCCGACTTTTAAGCAGCAGATTCCACGGACGATCAGCTGGATCTTAACACCTGCTGCAGACGCTTCATAAAGGGATTCAATGATTCCCGGATCACAGAGCGAATTCATTTTTGCAATGATCTTTGCAGGTTTTCCCTCTTTTGCATGCTTCGTCTCACGGCGGATCAGTTTTGTGAACTTCGTGCGCAGCCAGATCGGTGCAACTGCAAGCTCGTTCCATGACAGCGGTTCGGAATAACCGGATAACATATTAAATACTGCCGTCGCGTCCTCTCCGATTGCTCCGTCGCAGGTGAAAATACCACAGTCTGTATATAATTTTGCGGTAGAATCGTTATAGTTTCCGGTTCCAAGGTGCACATAACGGCGGATTCCGTCTTCCTCCCTACGCACAACCAATGCGATTTTACTATGTGTTTTTAGTCCAACCAAACCGTAAATAACATGACAGCCTGCCTGCTCTAATTTTTTCGCCCAGACAATGTTGTTTTCCTCGTCAAATCTTGCTTTTAACTCAACCAAAACAGAAACCTGTTTTCCATTCTCAGCCGCCTGCGCAAGTGATGCAATGATCGGTGAATTGCCGCTGACACGGTAAAGTGTCTGCTTGATTGCAAGCACATCAGGATCTACGGATGCCTGACGGATAAAGTCAACGACCGGATCAAAGGTCTGATATGGATGATGAAGCAGGATATCACCCTTCCGAATCTCATCAAAAATATTTTCGCCCGGTATGATCTCCGGTACACGCTGCGGTGTATATGGCTCATTCCGCAGGTCATCACAGCCTTCTAATCCATACATTTTCATTAAAAAAGTAAGATCGATCGGTCCGTTGATCTGGAAAATATCCTGTTCTGCTACTTTTAATTCATCTTTTAAGAAGTTTAACAGTTTCTTATCAATACCGTCTTCCACTTCCAGACGGATCACCTCGCCCCACTGACGCATTTTCAACTGTTTCTGAATCTCTTTTAACAGGTCTGCGGCTTCATCCTCATCAATGGAAAGGTCGGCATTTCGCATGACACGATAAGGATAGGCGCAACGCACATCATAATTTAAAAAGAGTTTATCAATATTTCGTTCAATGACCTGCTCTAATAAGATAAAAGTCTTCGCATTGCCATTTTCCGAAGGAATATGTACGAGACGTGGAAGAACACTCGGAACCTGAACGGTTGCAAATTCAATCTCCTCTTTGTCGGTTTTTCCTTTTTTTCTGGAAAGAAGTGCCGCAATGTTCAATGTCTTGTTCCGGATCAGCGGAAACGGTCTTGAGGCATCCACTGCCATCGGGGTGAGTACCGGATATACATTGTCTTCAAAATAGCGGTCCACAAACGCAGCCTGTGACTCGCTCAGATCTTCAAACGCATCCATCACAACGATCCCATGCTGGTGCATAAGCGGCACAAGAGAACGGTTATAGGTATTGTACTGAAGTGTGACAAGCTCTCTTGTGCGCTCATTGATCTTCTCTAACTGTTCCGATGCCGTCATTCCGGCAATGTCTTTTTTCTTATAATTGGCGTGCACCATATCCTTCAGGGAAGCGACACGCACCATGAAAAATTCGTCCAGATTTGACGAAGTGATACTGACAAATTTTAATCGTTCCAGAAGCGGGATGGATTTATCTCTCGCCTCGTTTAATACGCGGTGATTAAATTTCAGCCAGCTTAATTCCCTGTTTTCATAATATTCCGGTTTTTTTAAATCCTGTTCTTTCTCCATAAGATAAACCTAGCCTTTCCATTGGTTGTCTGTCAGCCGTAGACTCTCTTCTCTTTGATCACCGGCTTTATACTGAATACATTTTCAAAATATGCTGTTTTGGCATCAAACAGTGCTTTTTCCAAAGCGATATCATCCATTGTCTCAATGGTGATCACAAGTTCCCTCCCCTTGACTACCGCTTTCACATTCTTAAACTTCTGTTTGTGGCTGCGGTCCATCGCATTTGAGACACGCAGGATTGCAGAAAGTTTTGCAACGGTCAGATAACTGTCATGATCCAATTTATCTGCAAGATCTTCATAGTCAGGAAGTGACCATGTATTGTATAATACAGTGTTTGCAACGATCTCACGCTCTTTGTGTGTCAGTCCGATGATCTCGGAAGCCATAATGATATCATAGGAGCAGGAAGGTCCATTGGCAAAACTGATATATTTTCCGCAGTCATGTAAAATGGCAGCCACCTGCAAAAGCAGCCGTTCTCTTCTGCCAAGTCCATGTACTTTTTTCATCGTATCAAAAATAAGGGTTGCCATCTGCGTCAGTGCATCAATATGTGGGGTGTAACTCATGTAACGCTCGGAAAGATTTCTTGCGGCAGATAAGACATCCGCCTCAAAATCATGTTCTACCCGGATCATATTATTCTTCTGTGCATAGTGGAATGCGATACCATCGCTGACATTCGTTCCCGGTGCCCAGAGACTCTCTGCGCCGATGCTCTCCGCCATGCATTTAAAGATCATCATATATGGAATGACAAGCGCATCACTCTCATTCGAAAGGTTCAATTCCTCTGAGATTTCCTCTAATGTCTTCTCATCCAGCTTTCTGATGTACTTTAAGAACTTTGCTGCCTCTATGGTATTGTCTTCCTTGTTTTTTTCTACTTTTCTGCTGATCTCTGATATATAATCACCGATGATGATCAGGTATTTGATCTTCGTCTCCTGAAGATACATAGCTTTAAAAACTTCAAGTTCCTTGTCAACAAGTTCTTCTACCTGAAGTTCATACTGTGCCAGATTGTTACTTTTTCTTGCAAGCTGCTCCCGCATACGCATGGTGCCGAGTGCCAGATGCTGTGTTGTGACTACTTTTCCCTTTGAGAATACCGTGATCTGCATACCGCCGCCTCCGGCATCCACAACTGCTGCACCTTTCTGGATCATACGCTCAAAATCTTCCCGCATGGCAACCGATTTATAACTGATAAAGCGATGCTCAGAGTTACTTAAAACTTTTACGAGAAGTCCTGTCCGGATGCGGATCTGGTCTAAGATAAAAAGTTCATTTTCAGCGTTTCTCAAGGCTGCGGCAGCATACGCTTCGTAGCTGTCCACCCGGTAGCCGTCCATGATCTTTTTGTACTCGGCAAGCGTATCACACAGCGCCTCCACAAGTTCATATCCGATACTTCCCTTGGAATATGCATCTCTTCCGAGCTCAATCCTGCTCCGGATATAATCGATGTCACGGATTTTCTTCTTTCCCGAAATCTCAAATATTTTAATACTTACTTCATAAGAACCGATATAAATTGCTGCGAATGTATGGATCACCAGATGTCTGCCTCCTCATTTCTTTTGTATATCTCTATTATACCAATTTTTTATTCTTTTCCAAGTAAATAGTTGATAAATTGCTGTGCCGTCCTGCCGGATAATCCGCCGTGGGAAAGCTCCCATTTATTGGCCTCAGCAAGCAAAGTGTCCTCATCCATGGAAACCTGATATTTTTCTGCAAGTACTTTGACAATATTCTGGAATTCCTTCTTGTTCGGTGCGCCAAAGTAGATGGAAACACCAAATCTTGCATACAGGGATAGTTTTTCCTGTACAGTATCGGAAGTATGCATATCCTCACGCATTTCCTCTTTATCCGAAAATGTTTCACGGATCAGGTGGCGTCTGTTGGAGGTCGCATAGATCAGTACGTTGTCCGGTTTTTTCTCAAGACCGCCCTCGATCACTGCCTTCAGATATTTATATTCAATCTCAAACTCTTCAAAAGAGAGATCGTCCATGTAAATAATGAACTTGTAATTGCGGTTTTTGATCTGTGCGATAACATCATTCAGATCACAGAACTGGTGCTTGTACACTTCGATCAGACGTAAGCCTCTGTCATAGTACTGGTTTGCAATGGCTTTGATACTGGTGGATTTTCCGGTTCCGGCATCCCCATATAACAGGCAGTTATTTGCCTGCTTTCCGTTGACAAATGCTTCCGTATTGTCGATGAGTTTCTGTTTTGCAAGCTCATAGCCGACCAGATCGTCTAATTTCACATGGGCAATATTTGTGATCGGCACAATCTCCACATCTCCCTTTTCCCTGTGCTGAATGCGGAATGCCTTGTGAAGTCCTAGTTTGCCAACGCCAAAATCTTTATAAAATGCCGTCACTGCATCTTTAAATCCGGACACATCTGTGGAAGCTTCCAGATTTAACTTCAACTCATTGATGCGCTCCTTGATCCTCTTATTAAAAATCTTTCCGCTCCCTGTCATGCTCTGATAATCAGTGATGGCATCCATACAGTCCATCTCAAAATAAGAGGCAAGTTTTCCAAAATCAAAATCAAACAGCGATTTGATGATCTCAAAGTCATGCAATACGATTTGATTGACAGAGCCCTCCACTTTTCCGCGGATCTCACAAGCTTTGCTGTAAGCATTCTCATTATTTACAAGAAGAAATGCCAGAAAACTGTGCCACAGATTCCCCTCAAAGCCATGACTCACTGCCAGTTCCATTAACTGGTTCAAACTCTCATACAATAGAGACTCCACATCCTCTTTATTATAATATTCATTTTCATAATTCTCCATGATCCAGGTCATGTTGTAAAATAAGTTTCCATTTTCAAAATCTTTATATAAAATCAGATTCTTTGGACTCTTCATCAGTTTATTCATTCCCTTCTGCACTTACATAATTGCCAAGTATTTTCAAACGGATCGTCTCCTCTGTCAGCCCCCGCAGCGCATTCTGTACGGCTGCATCATAGAGGTTTCCCTCAATGTCAACAAAGAAGCGGTACTCCCACGCTTTTCCCTGCACCGGTCTGGACTCGATCTTGTTCATGTTGATTCCGTTGTAGATAAAATGGGACAGCTTATGGTACAGCGAACCGCTCTCATGCGGAACTTCAAAAGAGATACTGATCTTATTGGCTCTCGATTCAAAAATCTTCTTGTTCGCCACAATGATAAACTTTGTGTAATTGTTTTTATTGTTCTGGATTGCCTCGTCGAGCACTTTCAGACCATAAATGTCCGCAGTCAGGGTGCTTGCGATCGCTGCCTTGTTCTTTTTTCCATCCTCCTTGATCTTTTGGGCAGACATTGCCGTATTTTTCAGACTGTGCTTTTCCCAGTCTCTGTGGCTCTCAAGGTATTTTGAGCACTGCATCAGCGCCTGAGGGTGGGAATAAATGTCGGTGATATCGTCCATGTCTGCTTCCGGCAGACCTAAAAGTGCATGGTCGATACGGATGATCTGCTCTCCCACGATATAATTATTGTATTCCACCATAAGATCATAGTTCTCGGAAACGATTCCGGCGGATGAATTCTCAATTGGGAATACAGCGTAATCGGCCTCTCCGTTTTGGATGGCTTCCATCGCATCCCGCCACGTATCCACATGATAACTGTCTGCATTCTCCCCGAAATACTCATTCAGCGCAAGCTGGGAATACGCGCCCTCCGTTCCCTGAAATACGATTTTAGCATTTTTGTAATTCAGATGATCTACTTCTTTAAAATCGGTTTTTTCCGTCTGTCCATGTTCTGTCAGAAGCTGATACTGACGCTTCCGGCTCATGGACATGATCTGCTCGAACAGTTCACGGATACCATGTTTTAAAAATGGCGTAGTTCCTTTTCTGCTCAATGTTTCCAACTTGGAAACCTCACGCTGCTTGTCAAATACTTTCTTTCCCACAGCAATTTTATATTCAGCAACTTCCTCTGAAATTGCCATTCTGCGTTCATACAGATCCACGATCTGACTGTCGATCTGATCGATCTCATCTCTTAGTTCCAATAAATCTCTCATAAAAAATCCAAGCCTTTCCATTTATTATTTATAATATATTACATTCACAGTTTGCTTGCAAGAGAACACTTGCGTCATGGTATACAGAAATGCTATACTTTTTATAGATAAAGATTATAAATCAAAGAGGTGATTTACTTATGAAAAAAATCTGGAAATGGCTGCTTTTTGTGTTGGTGATCCTTCTTGCTGCCGGGTGTGTTTTCCTCTACCGGTACCTAAACCGCATTCGGTATAATGACGGTTATGTCAACGGCAACACTGCGGGAAATCTGTATAACGAAGGATATTTCTGTGAAAAAGATGGTATTGTCTACTTTGCCAACCCTGCCGACAACTACTGTCTGTACTCCATGAACCCGGACGGCACAAACATCAAAAAGTTAGAGGATCAGAGTGTCAGCTACATCAACGTGGATGACCACTACATTTATTACTGTAAACTTAAGGGAAAAAGCGCTGATTCATTTTCCTTCCTCCCGGTCAATACCAACAGCTTATGCCGGCTGGATATTGACGGAAAAGGAAAGCCTGAAATTTTAGATGATGATCCGTGTATGTACGCTTCCCTGGTTGGAAATTATCTGTACTATCTGCATTATGATACCACTGATGCAACCACGCTGTACAAAGTCAAAATTGATGGCAAGGAAAAAGAGCAGGTAGAAAAACAGTCCTACTTTACCGCAAGTACCGATGGACAATATATTTATTATAACGGACTGACAGACAATCATAATATCTATGAGATGGACACTTCCAATGACCACGCAAAAGTCATCTATGAGGGGAACTGCTGGATGCCAGTGAAAGACGGAAACAATCTTTATTTTATGGACTGTGAAAACGATTACCGCATTGCCAAAGTCGATCTGACAAATGGCGAAAAAACGCTGGTCACGGACTGCCGTGTCGACTGCTACAACGTTGCCGGAGATAAGATTTTCTTCCAGAAAAATGATAAGACAGATCCGGCCATCTGCTGTATCAATACAGACGGAAGCAATTATCAGGAATTAAAAAAGGGAAACTACACTGCCATTAATGTAACTTCCACATATGTCTATTTTAAAGATTTTACGACCAAAACCCCTTATTATACATCTGTTGCTGCCCCGGGCAATGTACAGATTTTCAATCCGTAAGCAGGCGCTGTCACAATGCAATTTTACACATAAAAACAAGAAACGTCAGGAAACTTCATTTTTTCCTGGCGTTTCTTTATCCCGCAAAACAAATATTTATGCAAAATCAAATAACGACAACTGATTGGACTCCGGCATATCTCCCAGCAGTCCAAGATCTGCCATAAGATCAATGGTAGATTTCGTCACCTTGGTTCGCTGGCGGAAATCATCTTTGGATAAGAATTTTCCGTCTTTTGCTGCCTCCGCAACCGCAATGGCAGCATTGTCACCCATACCTTCAATGGTATTTAACGCCGGCATAAGCTTTCCGTCGATGATCTGGAAACGGTCCGGCAATGCACGGTAAATATCAATTGGCGTAAAATCAAAACCTCTCGCATACATTTCCTGCACAATTCGCATATCACGGTAGACATCCTGCTCTTTTTTCGAAAGCGAATCTTTTCTTCTGGTATAATCCTTATAGAAATATTCCAGACGCTCTTTTCCCTGACACATGATCTCATAGTTGAAACCGGTCGCACGAATCGAAAAATATGCTGCATAATAGGCGAGTGGATAAAAAACTTTACAGTATGCGATACGCCATGCCATCATAACGTAGGCAGCCGCGTGCGCCTTTGGGAACATATACTTAATCTTTAAACACGAATCAATATACCATTCCGGTACATTATGTGCCCGCATCTCTTCCTTCCATTCTTCCTTTAATCCCTTACCTTTTCGAACAGACTCCATAATGGTAAAGGACTGCTCACTGTCAAGTCCCATACCGATCAGATAAATCATAATATCATCACGGGTACAGATTGCAGTAGAAATCGTTGCAATCCCCTGCTCAATTAAAGTCTGTGCATTTCCCAGCCACACATCCGTACCATGCGAAAGTCCTGAAATCCGGATCAGATCCGAAAATTCGGTCGGTTTCGCATCAATAACCATCTGCATCGCAAAATCTGTTCCAAACTCCGGGATTCCTAAACATCCCAGGGGAATACCGTTGATGTCTTCCGGTTCTACTCCCAATGCAGAGGTATTCATAAACAGCGACATGACTGTCTGATCGTCCAAAGGGATCGTCTGTGGATCAAGTCCTGTCAAGTCCTGTAGCATACGGATCATGGTCGGATCATCGTGTCCGAGAATGTCCAGTTTTAATAAGTTATGGTCGATGGAATGGTAATCAAAATGAGTCGTAACCGTTGCAGTCGTCATATCGTTTGCCGGATGCTGTACCGGAGTAAACGTATTAATCTCCTCGCCCACCGGAAGAACAACGATACCTCCCGGATGCTGTCCGGTCGTTCTTCGAACGCCGACACATCCCTGCACAATACGGTCAATCTCACAGTTTCTCTTGTGAATTCCGCGCTCCTCATAATAATTTTTGATATATCCAAATGCAGTCTTATCCGCAAGTGTACCAATCGTTCCGGCACGGAACGTCTGTCCGTAACCGAAAATAACCTCACAGTAAGCATGGGCTTTACTCTGATACTCACCGGAAAAGTTTAAGTCGATATCCGGCTCTTTATTTCCCTT
>ERZ835051.3580-NODE-3580-length-11948-cov-3.853359_pt1 | contig 11948 bp, 5 predicted proteins | sample MGYA00519575_ERZ835051 | MGnify/ENA primary metagenome ERZ835051 (study PRJEB31850, sample SAMEA3708769) | human gut metagenome | biome: human gut; feature: human-associated habitat; material: faeces | place: China | collected 2014 ... | reverse complement strand
CACTTCAAGCATGATTTCTTGAATGTTCAGGTTAGAATTGGTGAGTAAATAAGCGGCTTTTTCCAACCGGACGTTTCGCACATAGTCTGCTAATGACTGGCCATCAATCCGCTTCAAGTCTCTGTATAGTTTTGTCCTGCTTACTCCCATTGCAGCGGCCAATTGGTCGGGAGATAAGTTGGGGTCACTGAGATTGTCGTTGATTACCTTTTTGAATTGTTCTGTCATTGCCTGGAGTTCTTCGGCGCTTAATGCGGATTTCTGTGGCTCTTTTTTGGCAGTCTTTTTCTCTGCTGCGGTTTCTTCGGCTGTTGTGTTCCGGATGTAATCGGGAGATGCCTGCATGGCGTTGTCCGGTCTGTTTCCTTTCAGCCATTGTTCTCTTTGTGTGAGTAACCGATGCAGGTTCACTTCCAACAACTTCATGGAGAAAGGTTTGGGAATATATAAATCAGCTCCTGATTCGTATCCTTCTATCTGGCTTTCCACATTGTCTTTGGCTGTCAGCAAGACCAAGGGGATATAGGCTACGGAGAGGTTGTTCTTAATTCGTCTGCACATTTCTATTCCATCCATTTCAGGCATCATGACATCACTCACAATGATGTCGGGAAAGATTGACATGCACATGTCCAGTCCCATACGACCGTTGTCGGCTGTGTGGATATTGTATGAAGAGGACAGTTGTTCTCTCAAGGCGGTCTGAAGCTCCTTGTTGTCTTCTACAATGAGTAGAGTGGGCAACTTGGGGTTGTCACTCCGGGGACTTTCGGGTTCTTTGATATTATTTGTCTCATTCGTGTCTAATTCGCAGTATTGGTTATTCATGAATCCTTTGAAGTCGAAATCGCTATTTTCGCCCTTTCCGGTGATGGGGTTACTGCCCGATATGGGCAGTGCCACGATAAATTCTGTTCCCACCATGCGTTCACTGCTTACGATGATCATTCCGTTGTGCTGCAATACAATACTTTTCACTATAGCTAACCCGATTCCCGAACCTAAATGTGACTGTGAGGAACCTTGCACTTGGAAAAAACGTTCGTAGATGAGGCGGATGGATTCTGTGGAAATGCCGACTCCTGTATCTCTGACGGTAAGTATGCAGACGGGTTGTTCGGGAGAAATGTTTCCTTCGGTGTGTAAGTTGCCGTAACAGGGGGTGACATCTTTCATTGTACCTTTTTTGAAATGGACATCCACCTTGCCGTCTTCATTGGTATATTTGATGGCATTGGAAAGCAGGTTGATGATCATTTTTCCCATTTTATCTTTGTCGGCGTCCAACTCGATATCTTCTGCATCTGCAGTGAAGGTTGCTGAAATATGTTTATTGTTTGCCCAGGAACTGATTTCATCAAAAATCCGGCGCACTAACTGGGACATGTTTAGATGTTCAATGTTTAATGTCCCTATTCCCAGATCCGCTTTCCTGATATCCACAAGTTCGGTGATCAGTGCCAGCATCTTTTTGGCGTTGGTAAGGATTGTCTTGCATTCTTTCACAGGTTTGTTGTCGTTGAACAACTTTTCGGCTGCCAGTAATATTAAAGTCAACGGGGTTTTCAATTCGTGTGAAGCGTTCATGAAGAATTGCATTTTGGCTTGATATTTTTCTTCATCTTGTGCCATCAGAATTTTCTGTATCTCGTTTTCTTTCTTAAGATTCTGTTCTTTGCTATATTGCCTGAAGGCAATGTACAGTACCAGCAATACGATCAGTACATAGCTTACTTTTGCCTGGAAAGACAACCACCAAGGTGGCAGCACATTGATTTCCAGCTTTTTCACCGGTTCTTGCCAGGTATATCCTTTGTCGGTGGAGAACTGTACTTCCAGTTCATAGGAATCGTAAGGCAAGTTTGAGAAGTAAACTTCATTGTTGGTATATCGTAATGTATGCCATTCCTGTTGGAAACCTTTCAGACGGTAGCGATACATTATCTGTTCGGACAGTTCGTAACCCAATGCGGCAAAAGAGATGGTGAAATTGTTCTGCAGATAATTGAGGGTAAGCTCGGACGTTTTGTCTAGGACCTTGTCTAATAGAATACGTCCGTTGTAGGCCGCTTTCGGGACGATTTTCTGGTTGTTGACTGTTAACCCGCAAAGCATCAACTCATTATTGCCGGTACTACAGATCAAGTGGGAGGGGTGGAAATAGCTTAGGCCATACAATCCACCCATATAGAGGTAACCGTCGTTTCCTTTGTAAGAAGCGTTTATCTTGAAAGCATTGTTTTGCAATCCATCGCCAAGTCCGTAGGTATGGATGGTGTTTTTCTGAGGATTCAGTTGGGTGATTCCCTTGCCGCCTGTCTAGACATTGCCTTTATGGTCAAGGAGCACTATTTCACAGTCGTTGTTGGGAAGCCCGTCTTGTACGGTATAGCAAGTAGCGGTATAGTCATTATTACGTTCGGAATGCAATACTATTTTATTCAGACCGCCTCCTATAGTTCCTACCCAGCAAATGGAGTCGTTGCTGCAATCGATATCCGCCAGATAATTGGTGGACATCGAATTTTTCATTGAAGAATCCGCCTGATAGGAAGATAGATTTTTTATTCTTCCATCATCGGTCAGTTGTAGGCGGTTCAGACCGTTGGTGGTACATAGGAAGGTTGAGTGTCCTTTGACGAGAATGTGTGATATATGATTGGAAAGAAGGCACGGGTCTGTTTGGGTATTGAGATGCATCGTTATCTTCGGATCACTCAGGGGGTTGCTTATACGGAATATGCCGTTTCCCCAGGTGCCTATCCATAAATGTCCGGATGAGTCTTCTTTTAAGTGTGCGATGCTGATATTGATTAGATTCGCGTCACCGGAGTTCTTGGAATCCAGCTTGCGGGATTTTTGCGTGTACGTGTCGTAGAGGAAGATTCCGTGACTTGTACCGATGTAGAGATGCCTTTGGTCGCGGCTCATTTCCAGTGTTTGGTAGTATATGGTTTCGGCGTTTTTTGTCTTTTGTAACGGCATCAATGTAAGTTCACCCGTTTGTGGCGAATGACGGAACAGGCTGGAGTATTCTACAAGAATCCAATTGGTGCCGTTGTCCTGTCCGGTGATTGATACGACTTCGTTCTGTGAAAATCCCATTTCTTGAAAATCCGGTGCGGAAAGATTGCTGAAGATAGATTTGGAGAGGCTGCGGTAAAATATTCCCCAACTGTTGGATGCCACCCATAGATTATTGTATTTGTCTATGAGCAAATCCTCTATTTTCAGTGATGAGTGTTCTTCGTCCGGTGTATTCCGTAAATATTCCCGTATCACGGCTTGGGATGAGAAAGGTTGTTTCATCTCGAATATGCCTGCGGAGTAGATACACCATAGATCTCCCTCTTTGCTGACAATTAGTTTGCCATTGGTTGTTGTTGGTATTCTCGGATTGACTTGGTGGAAACCGGTATAGACGGACGTAGAGCAGTCCGGTTGCCCTCCGGCAATGTTGAAACGATGGCATCCTTCTCCCGAACGCACGTATAAGTAATTCCCCATAAGGTGGATACTGCGTATTATGTCATTCTTTTTCAATAGTTTGTCTGTTGCATAGCTGTTGAGCAGCACAATTTGTCCGTTGCGGATACCGAGTTTGACGAGGTGGAATCCGGTGGAAGCCCATACTGTCTCTCCTTGGAATTGCAAGTCTGTGATACCCTTGCAAAAGATACGGTCGGCATCATTGTTCCATTCTACGGATTTGAGCGTGTCTTTATGGACTTGTGCGACGATTGCTTCTTTGGAGGTTCTTATCCATAAATGGCAACCGGCCGGATTGATGAATATTTCGTGGACGGTGCTCCGGAGGCGTTGTGAGAGTTCATCTCCTTCTATGTGATAAGGTATATAGCGATGGGTATTTAAATCAAAGCAGGTTAGTCCGCTTTCTGTTCCCAGCCATATCTTGTCTGTATTGCAGGCCATTGCTCTGATTCGGTTGTGCGACTCGTATATTTTGTGGTTTTTCGGATAATAGTCAAATGTCTGCAGGTTGTAACCGTCGTAATTTTGCAGACCGGCGAGTGTGCCTATCCAAATAAGGCCTGTACTGTCTTGTAAAATGCAACAGGCATCAGTGTGTGCCAAACCGTTGTTAATGTTTAGACGCTTGAATATTTCATTGGCATGTAGTGAAGAGGGTAAGATTGGTAAAATCAAACTAATCACTGCTGATATCAATAGCTTATGCAGATTCTTCATGGTAATAGATCATAAATGTGTTGCAAATATAGGAAAAGTGAGCCAAATAGAACATTTTTTGGGCGATAATTGGGATGGAAAGCAAAGTCGGGTTTCTTTGAAAAGTGTACATTTGCGGAATCGCATATCCATATTTAATTTATAAACTTAAAATAAATACCATGAAAATTACAAGACGCAATTTTTTTAAGAAAACTCTGGCAGGAACTTTGTTGCTGGGTGCCGGAATGTTGCCCCAACCATTGGCGGCTTTTACTACAGCACAACCTAAACGTGGCAGGCAGAAGGCTAAAAGGGTTGTCCTGATCAGTCTTGACGGCATCAGTGTAGCCGGATTCCGGCAAGCCAATACTCCCCGGCTCGATGAATTACTGGCTCAGGGAGTGCTATCCTTGCAAACGCGTGTAGTGATGCCTTCGGTTACACTTCCCAACTGGACAAGCCATCTTACAGGCAGCGGTCCCGAACAGCATGGAGTGGTAAACAACAATTGGACATTGGCAGATTTCAAACTGCCTGCTGTCACTACCGATAGTGACGGCTATTATCCCTCGGTGTTTACCTTGCTGAAAGAAAAGAATCCCAATATCAAGACCGCTTTCTATTATAATTGGCTGAATCTTATCTATCCTTATAACCGGAAGTATCTGGATGAAGTAAGCTTTCTGGAGGAAGATGCATATATACCCAATTATGAGAAGGCCTTTAATTTCCTAGTGGAAAACAGGAACAGTCCGACCATGGCGGTATAGAGTACGGGCATGGTGGTGTGAGTGTGGATGAAATGATTGTGCCTTGGGGAATTGTTGGTCCCGGAATTGCCCGGGGGGTGAGAATGGAGGAAGCCAATAATACCGTAAATACATCGGCGGTAATTTTACGGTTGTTTGGAGTGGAACAGCCTTCTGCCTGGACGGGTGAAGTGCCGGAAACCATTTTAGACGTCTGAAAAGTTGTTTCATGCTGTCTTTTGTCTTTACGTTCGGTTTTCAGTTGCTTATAAATGTTAAATGCACGGTGAGCACACTTTGAGGAACAAAAAGCACAGGATTAGGAACGGATAGCAAAGCCCGGAAGCCCGTAGTGGCGTAGTTTTGTGCAGAAATCGTACAAAAATAAAAAGATAAGCATGAGACAGAAAAATTATTTATGGCTGCTCGTTGTCCTGTTGTTTGCGGGAAATGCAGTACATGCCAAATCGGGCGGAAAGGAAATACACATCCCCGCTAAGCAAGTGAAGGAAAATGATTTTAGAAAAGGCGGGCGGTTCAGCCATGACTACAAGATGGAATCAGAAAATTTGGTGCTGTTCTGGGAAAGTTCCTTCGGCAAAGACCCGGCTGGTTATGTTGATAAGTCCCGCCGATTTTATCCGGAAGAATTGTTGCGTGAGGGTGAACGGTTCTTTACCTATTATGTGGATAAGTTGAAATTTGCCGATCCGGAGACGTCGCAATCCGCCCGGAAAAAGATGATTATATGGATGTTCAACGATGCCGAAACAACCGCTTACGGATGGGGCGATGAAGGAGTGGGGATGATGTGGATGCGTCCGTGCCGCGCCCAATCCTATCCTTACTGTCCGTTGGCCCATGAGATGGGACATTCTTTTCAATACATGGTAGAGGCAGACGGTTCGCGCGGATTCGGTGGACATCCATTGGTGGAATATACTTCGCAATGGATGCTGTGGCAGGTTTATTCGGACTGGACTACCATTGAAAAATATCACTTGGATGCCTACATGGAGCAGACTCATTACTCGCTGCTGAATGGAATCAACCAGTATCATGCACCGCAGTTCATGGAGTATTGGTCTAACAAGCACGGATTGAATATTATTGCGCGTATCTGGAAAGAAGCAGAGGGCAACGAAGACCCGGTTGCAGCCTACAAACGGTTGACGGGTATCAGTCAGGAAGAGTTTAATGACGAGATATATGAGGCGGCTGCCCGTTTCGCTACTTGGGATATGCCGCGTGTGAAGAATGTATGTAGCAGTTACGCCAACCAACACCGTTGCAAACTGGATAAGGTAGCTGACAACTGGTACCAGATAGCCGAAACCCGTTGTCCGCAGAATTATGGTTATAATATTATCCGTTTGAATGTGCCCGAAGGAGGCGAGGAAATCACATTGGAATTTAAAGGTGTGGCCGGCAGTGAAGGTTTCCGCAGCGGCAATCTGAATGATGCCGGATGGAGATACGGTTTTGTAGCTGTGAATAAAGAGGGTCAATGTTACTACGGAAAGACTTATAAGGCCGGTAACGGAGACAACCGGCCTGTGAAATTCATTGTACCCGAAGAAACTCAATTCCTTTGGTTCGTAGTGACTGCTGCTCCTGCGCAACATCGTGATTATCTGAAGAAATGGAATGAACTGGCAAAGGAAAAGGGAAAAGAAGCCCAATGGCCTTACCGGATACGTTTGGAGAATGTGGATCTTCATCAATCCGTATTGAAAGCGAAGAATTAACTCTTGATATAAGAACTGAATCATGAAAGCAAAACACTATTTACTATTGGCGATAAGTATATTGTCTTCAGGAAGCCTTTGGGCGAAGGATTACTTGATTTCCACTCCCAACACTTCATTGCTTCTTACGGCCACTCCCGGTGAAAAATCAAAGTTTCAATATTATGGCAGCCGTATTACAGAAAAAGAAATCCAAGGTATTTATGATAGCGGGCTGGCGTTCGGTACGGAGAGCTATCCGGTATTCGGGTTGAACACTGCCGGTGAACGGGCCATGGCAGTCACTCATGCCGATGGTAACATGTCACTCGATCTGGTTGTGGAAGAGGTAAACCAGTATCAGACCGATGAGGCCGAAACTACAGAGATACGCATGAAAGATCTGGTTTATCCGTTTGTACTGAAGCAATATTTCAAGGCCTATAAGGGAACCGACATCATTTCTACTTGGGTGGAAGTGGAGAATAACCATAGAAAGCCTATTACGCTGTATCGTTTTGCATCGGCCTTTTTGCCTGTACATCGGGGAGATAACTGGATGACGCATTTTCACGGATTCTGGGGAGCCGAGTGCACGATGGAGGAAGAGAAACTGACCAACGGCCAGAAAGTGATCAGTAACAAGGACGGATTGGTAAATACGGAATCCGACCATCCGTCGTTCATGCTTTCCATGGACGGTAAGCCACAGGAGGCTCATGGACATGTGTTGGCAGGTACGTTGGCATGGACCAGCAATTATCTTATCAAAATGGATGTCCATAATACGCGGTTCAACTTTTCGGCAGGAATCAACGAAGAAAACTCTCATTATACATTGGAGTACAAGGAGGTGTTTACTACTCCTGAGTTTGCCATGACCTACAGCACTACAGGAAAAGGCGGTGTTAGCCGTGCTTTCCATCGTTGGGCACGCCGGTATAAGTTGCATCAGGGCAATGTTCCCCACGATATATTGTTGAACAGTTGGGAAGGTGTCTATTTCAAGGTAAATCAGGAAGGTATGGACCGGATGATGGAAGCCTTTTCTGATATGGGAGGAGAGTTGTTTGTGATGGACGACGGATGGTTCGGCAACAAATATCCCCGCAACGGAGGCAACAGCAGCTTGGGCGACTGGGAAGTGTGCAAGGAGAAGCTGCCCCAAGGAATAGAAGGTCTGTTACAGTCGGCCAAGAAGCACAACATCAAATTCGGTATCTGGATAGAGCCGGAAATGTCGAATACAAAGAGCGAACTGTTTGAAAATCATCCCGATTGGATTATGCGTGTCAAAAACCGTCCTTTATCTACAGGGCGGGGAGGCACACAGGTAGTACTCGATCTTACTAACCCCGAAGTGCAGGATTTTGTATTCGGTGTAGTGGATAACCTGATGACCAAGCACCCGGAAATTGCCTATATGAAGTGGGATGACAACAGCTGCTTGATGGATTACGGCTCGCAATATCTTCCCAAAGAGAAGCAGTCCCACCTTTATATAGACTATCAGAAGGGATTGATAAACGTCTTGAAACGCATTCGTGCCAAATATCCCGATCTGGTACTGCAAGCCTGTGCCGGTGGCGGTGGTCGGGTGAACTACGGTCTTCTGCCTTATTTCAACGAATTCTGGACCAGCGATGATACGGATGCACTGCAACGCATCTATATGCAATGGGGCGTGTCCTCTTTCTATCCTGCCGTGGCAATGGCTGCTCACGTCAGTGCCGACCGGAACCATCAGACTGGACGTACCATCCCCTTGAAGTTCCGTTTTGATGTGGCAATGTCGGGGCGTTTGGGCATGGAGATTCAGCCCAAGGATATGAGCGATGCAGACAAGGCGTATGCCAAGCGTGCGATTGCGGCTTATAAGGACATCCGGAATGTGGTTCAGTTTGGCGATCTCTATCGTCTTGCCTCTCCCTATGACAATACAGGGGTGGCTTCGTTGATGTATGTTACCCCCGAGAAAGAACGGGCGGTGTTTTATGTCTATAAAACATCCCATTTCATCAATATGATTCTTCCCAAGGTATGTATGGACGGGCTTGACCCTCAGAAAATGTACCGGTTGAAGGACCTTACTCCTTTGAAAGAAGATAAGCCTTGCGGACTGCACGGTAAGGTAATCAGCGGAAAAATATTGATGGAGGAAGGAATTGTTTTGCAAAAACTTTTAAAGAATGAATATTCCAGCTTAGCTTTGGAGCTGGAAGAAGTGAAATAGAAAATAATAATTATACCATGAAAAAAAGAACAATGATTGTTGCTGCCTCTTTGGCTTTGACTCTTCTTCAGTCTTGCGCTAAAGACACGTATAAACAGGACCAATTTGTAAACCTGCTGAATATTGAAACGGGCACCACGCATAGCCCCGAAGGATATTTCTTTGCCGACTTTGGATGTTGGCACGGATATGGATTCAATAACTCTTCCGATATGTCTGAGGCCGGTGGCTTTCGCGGTCCCGCATTTGCGGGTGAACGTAGTTTGGGCTTGCAATGGCTTTCACCCTGTTTTGAAAAGCTGACGTTGATGGAAGAAGGGAACGCAGTGCCTTATACAAAGATAGTCTCTTATGAATATCTGCCCGGTATGTTGAGGCAGTATTTGCAGGCAGGTTCGTTGAGTGTGGAGATGAAACAGATTGCGGTAACCAGCCGTAGCACGATGATTCAGTACACGATTACCAATCAAGGGGCGGAGAACCGTAGCATTGCATCTGTATTGCAGGGTAGGGCAACCTATAAAGATGCCGGTTTCTCATTGGAATCCGGCAATGCGGTTACTGTGAATGTTGCAGGGGGCAAGCATTATTTCGTGCTCTCTTTGCCCGATACCTGGACAGTGAAGAATGGCTCGGAAAAGAATATGTATGTGGCATCCGGAAAAAGCACGGATTTGCGCCCCGGAAAATCATATACTTTCCATACTTTTACTTCGTATTGTCCTGCTACCGGCAAGCAGGACGCATTGGCCGAACACGCTTCCTTGAAGGTGAAAGACGCAGAAAAATATTTGAGCCGGAATGCTGAGCGTTGGGAGGGATACTTAAGCAGTATCCTTGATCGTGATACTGAATATTTGGAAAGCGACCGTAACCGTAAGTGGGCGGTAAAGGCACTCATGACTTTACACACCAACTGGCGTAGTGCCGCAGGCGACTTGAAGCACGGCGGTGTGCAGCCCAGCACCGGTCATTTCAACGCATTTTGGGCGTGGGATAGTTGGGAACATGCGGTAGGCTTATCCATCTTTAATCCTGAATTGGCAAAGGAACAGATGCTTACCATGTTCGACTTTCAAACTCCTGAAGGTATGATTATCGACCTTGTCGGGCTGGATGCAAAAGAGAACAATGAGGTTTGCTCCAAACCGCCCATTGCAGGCTGGGCAACTTATATGGTGTACCAACGCTCCAAGGATAAAGCATTTGCCAAGGAGATGCTTCCGAAGCTGCTTAAATACCACGAATGGCGATACAAATACCGTGACCATGACCAAAACGGTTTGTGTGAATATGGCGGCATCGCTCCCCAGGTTTATCAGGGACAATGGGAGAGTGGTATGGATGTGGCAGTAAAGTTCGACGGTGTGAAGATGCTGAAGAATGCCGAAGGTGCCTATTCTTTCGACCAGGAATCCATTGAACTGAACAGTTACCTCTGTGCAGAGAAGTTCTATCTGGCTTATCTGTTGGACGAGGTCGGGGATAAAGCACAGGCAGCCCGTTTTCGTGAAGAAGGGAAGAAACTGAAGAATATGATTCAGGAGAAGTTCTTCGATAAAGAAACCGGTTTCTTCTATGATCGTAAGATGGGTACGGGCGAGCTGGTGAAGGTAATCGACATCTCGGGTTGGATTCCTCTTTTTACCGGAGTGGCTACTCCCGAACAGGCTGCCGCAGTGAAGAAGAATATGCTTGATCCCGAACTTTTCGGTACTTACTTCCCTTTTTCCTCGCTCAACCACAAGCATCCGCTTTATCAGCCCGACAAGGGATATTTCCGTGGACAGACTTGGATGAATTACACTTATTTCGGTATTCGTGGCTGGAAAAACTACGGTTTCATGGAAGATGCCGCGAAATATACAAATCTCTTGCCCGATTGCCTGAAAGGACTGACCGAACCCGGTTATCCCATCCGTGAGAACTGGAATTCGGCTACGGGCGAAGCGATGACAGCCAAACACTTCGGATGGTCAAGCGCATTCTCTATTCTGCTGTTGGCTGAGGATACTGATACTTTCCCTTATGTACCGGGAATGTAGAAATGTCAAATTGTGTAGTTACAAATAAATAATAAGTATATGACAAATATTAAATCACTCTGTTTATGTTTACTGGTTGCTTTGGTGTGCCTGCCCTTAGGGGCGGCAGACCATTTGCTGAAATCTCCTGACGGGAAATTAGTTGTAGAAATAGATACGGAGGGGCAATTGAAATATGCCCTGAAACGTGAAGGGCAACTTCTGTTGGATAAAAGTTTGATCGGTCTGGTACTGGAGGATCGGGTTTTAGGAGAGAATGTGAAAGTGCGTCGGGTAAACCGGCGTTCCATGGTAGAGGAGACAATTGTGTCGCCGCACTATCGTTTTTCTTCTTTCAATTTGGTTTATAATGAGTTGGACATTCAATTGAAGGGGAGCTTCGGAGTAATATTCAGAGCTTATAATGAAGGGATTGCCTATCGTTTATATACCACGGCAAAGGAAGGCTTGACGATAAGGGATGAGGTAGTACAGATGAATTTCCCCAAAGATTATACAACCTATATGGCGTACTCTACGGTAAAACCGGGAAAGGATCAATATGCAATGGCATTTCAGAACCTGTACACCAAAAGTAGCGTGACGGGAGTAAAGACGGACAACATTGCTTTCCTCCCTATAACGGTAGATTGTGGCAATGAAGTGAAATTGACGTTAATGGAGTCTGATTTGGAAGATTATCCGGGTATGTTTGTCAAAGGTGACGGGAAAAGTACCTCCTTGCAGGGTACGTTCGCCCGGTATCCTACGGAATTAAAGAGTTTCGCTCCCCGAGCCATGAAACGTGTCGTGGAGCGAGCCGATTACATAGCAAAGACGGAAGGCAAGCGTACTTATCCGTGGCGTATCTGGGCTGTGTCCGAAAGGGATACGGAAATGCCGGTTAATAATTTGGTGTATGCCCTGGCCTCGCCTAACCGTATCGGAGATTGCTCATGGATAAAGACCGGAAAAGTAGCCTGGGATTGGTGGAATGATTGGGGAATCTCTGGCGTAGATTTCA
>ERZ835051.3567-NODE-3567-length-11981-cov-3.161831_pt1 | contig 11981 bp, 9 predicted proteins | sample MGYA00519575_ERZ835051 | MGnify/ENA primary metagenome ERZ835051 (study PRJEB31850, sample SAMEA3708769) | human gut metagenome | biome: human gut; feature: human-associated habitat; material: faeces | place: China | collected 2014 ... | reverse complement strand
TTACGAGGTCGATGAAGCAGGAAGCCCATTGGCTTTAGACAATGGGTAGTTCACCTGGATGATCAGTACCGGATTATCCGGATATTTTCACCGGACAAAGGGGCTGAGGAAAAGCTGAAATCGCTTCGTGGAAAGCATATCAGGGAAGCAGGAGAGGAGCTGAAGGCTCTTTGCGGAGACGGGCAGATTCTGGCAGGATATGCTGTTTTGAATGAAGGGAAGAAGGATGCCGGGCTGGAGGAAAGCATTTATTCTCTGTTTTGCGGACAGCCGGTTGTATGTCTGAGCGGAAGTGCTGAGGAGGCTGCCAGCGCAAAGGAAAGCGGAAAGTCTCTCGGACAGTATCTGTTAGAAAAGGAAAACGAGAAGGAAAAAGAGGAAGAAACGGATAGAGAAGATATAGAAGAAAGCGAAGAGATTCTGGAGGAAGAGACAGAGAAAAAGGAGGAAGAGGAGAAGAAGCCTTCCACGGAATGCGAAGACGATGCCGAAGAAGACGAGGCATCAGAAGATGGCGGGGAAAGTAAGGATGACGCTGAGGATGATGCATCGGAGGACAGCAAAGAGGACAGCAGCGAAGACGAGAATGATGCTTCAGAGGAGAGTGCAGAAAGTAAGGATGAGGCCGGAGGTGATGCATCGGAAGACAGCAAAGAAAGCGAGGATGACGCAGGCGGCGATTCGTCAGGAGACAGCGGAGGAAGCGAGGATGACGCGGGAAGCGATTCGTCAGGAGACAGCGGCGGAGACGAAGAATGAATGAAAGAAAAATCCGGCTGATTTCCCTTTGAGGGAAATGGAGCCGGATTTTTCTATGCAATATCAGTACAGAGAGAAAGGGTTATGTCCAGCCGCCGTCCATGCTGATAATCTGGCCGGTCAGATAGGTGCCCTTGTAGCCCAGATGGTAAACGAAGTCGGCAACCTCCTCGGCCTGGCCCAGCCGTCCGGCCGGAATTTCTTCTACCAGGTGGATCAGCTCGTCCTCCTCCAGCCACTGATTCATTTCCGTGTCAATGGCTCCGCAGGCCACTGCATTGACCTGGATATTGCTGGGAGCCAGTTCCTTGGCAAGAGCCTTGGTGAAGGCATTGATGCCGCCCTTTGTGGCAGAGTAGGCAACCTCGCAGGATGCGCCGACATTGCCCCAGACGGAGGAAATGTTGATGATTTTTCCTTTTTCTGCCGACAGCATCATGGGAATGGCCAGCTTGCAGCAGTTAAATACAGAAGTCAGGTTGGTACGGACAATCCGATCCCAGTCATCGGAGGTCATATCCTGCAGCAGTCCGATATAGGATATGCCTGCATTGTTTACCAGAACATCCAGGGTTCCGAATTGTTTTTTAATCTGCTGAAACATCGCTTCGCAGGTACTCATGTCGCCCATATCGCCTACAAAGGCAAGGCAGGAAACCTGATAGCCTTCAATTTCTTTCTTTGCCTGCATCAGCTCGGCTTCTCTGTGAGCGCAGCTGATCACTACGTTATATCCTTTTTTGGCAAATTTAACAGCTATGGCTTTTCCGATTCCACGGGAAGCGCCGGTGACAAGAACAACTTTTTTCGCCATAAAATCACTCTCCTTTACGGGTATTATAGCATAAAAAAAGTTACAATTCATTTACATTTTTAATAAGAGTCTGTATCTTTAAAATAACTTGTGTTATACTTATTTTTACAGCATTCTGAATAGTTATAAATAAATTATAAGAGGTGAGACGGACAGATGGAAAAAAAGTATGATTTAGTCATTATCGGATCCGGCCCGGCAGGACTGGCAGCGGCAATCTATGCCCAGAGAGCAAGGTTAAATACGCTGGTTATTGAAAAAGAAATGATGAGCGGAGGACAGGTACTGAGTACCTATGAGGTAGACAATTATCCGGGACTTCCCGGGATCAATGGTTTTGATCTGGGAATGAAGCTGCGTCAGCATGCAGATCAGCTGGAGGCTGTATTCTGTGAGGATGAGGTAGAGGCTGTCGAGCTGGTAAAGGCAGAGGAGCAGGGTGAGGAGCAGCTGCAGGCGGCAGAGCTTCATGAAGCTTCAGATTCCATGATGTCCGCACAGGAGGCAGGGAAAACGGAAAACTCTGCTGTGATGAAAAAAATCATTGGAAAAAAAGATACCTATTATGGAAAAACAGTTATTATTGCTTCAGGAGCCATGCACAGCAAGCTGGGAGTTCCCGGTGAAGAGGAATTCGGAGGAATGGGTGTCAGCTACTGCGCAACCTGTGACGGAGCATTTTTCCGGAAGAAAGTAACTGCTGTTGTAGGCGGCGGAGATGTGGCGATTGAAGATGCGATTTTCCTGGCGCGGATGTGTGAAAAGGTCTATCTGATTCACCGCAGAGAACAGCTGAGAGGGGCAAGATCTCTTCAGGAAAAGCTGTTTGCCCTGGACAATGTGACTGTGCTCTGGGACACTGTGGTAGAAGAGATTCGCGGAGAAGGAAAAGTGAATTCCCTTGCTGTGAAGAATGTAAAAACACAGGAGCAGTCCGAACTTTCTGTGGACGGCGTGTTTGTAGCAGTCGGAATTACTCCGAACAGCCAGCCGTTTTCACAGCTGCTCACCCTGGATCATGGATATATTGCAGCTGATGAAACCTGTGAGACAGGAGTTCCCGGTGTTTTTGCAGCAGGAGATGTGAGAAAGAAGCAGCTGCGCCAGATTGTGACCGCAGTAGCGGACGGTGCAAATGCAGTTACTAGTGCAGAACGATATCTGACAGAACATTAGAGAGGCAGGCAACCAATGAGGACAATTGTAAAAGCACTGGCAGCAGGCTGTATGTGTGTGGCATTTGCAGGGACGATTCCGATGCATGTGTATGCAGATGCGGCAAAGTCTGTCCATCCGGTGACGCTGGTTGCAGCTCCGGCAGATTATGAAAATATCGCGGTTTCCCAGGTGACGGATTATGTGAATATCCGGAAGGAAGCGAATACAGACAGTGACATCGTAGGAAAAATTTATAATAACTGCGCTGCCACGATTCTGGAGACTGTGGAGGGAGAAGGCGGAAAATGGTACCGGATTCAGTCCGGTACCGTTAACGGATTCATCAAAGCCCAGTATTTTATTACCGGAGCGGAGGCGGAGACCCTGGCCCAGTCCATCGGGCGGGAATTTGTTACCATCAATACAGAAAGTCTCCGTTTGCGGGAGGAGCCGAATCTGACCAGTAATACGCTGACGCTTTTATCTCAGGGCGCCCGCTATGTGGTAAAGGCAGATGCCGGAGAATTTTTCCAGGTGGAGATTGACTCTGACCTGGTAGGATATGTATCCAAGGATTACTGCAGAGCAGAGGTGGAGTTTGACCAGGCTGTTTCCTTAGAGGAGGAAGCGGCAAAGAAGGAAGAGGAGGCCAGAAGAAAGCAGGAGGCGGATGCGGCGATTGCAGCTTTGCAGCAGGTGATTCTGGTAGAGGCAAAACAGGAAGGCACAGATTCCTCAAATACATCCGGGCAGGCTGCGGCCAGACCGGGAGAGGGCCAGCTGATTATTGAGGCAAATCCGGAGGCGTCCGGAAGTCAGGCTGGTTCCGGTCAGTCAGGAACAGAACAGGATTCCAAACCGGCGGCGGATGTGAAGCCTGGAAGCAGTCAGCCGGAAAGCGGCGCAGGAACGGATTCCGGATCCAATCCGCCTCAGGCGGCAGTGATTCAGGGGGCGGCACCGGGAAGCGGCTCAGGAAGCAGCGCTTCGGGAAGTCAGGCTCCGGGAAGCCAGAATCAGAGCGGTTCAAAGCCTTCAGGATCTTCTCAGGACGGAAAGCAGAGCGCGTCTGTAGTGCTGGCCGGCGGAGGACCGGGATCTGCTGCAGTGACTTCTGCTACAAGAACCGCGATTGTGGCTTATGCAAAGCAGTTCCTGGGAAATCCCTATGTATACGGCGGGACAAGCCTTACAGAGGGAGCGGACTGCTCAGGCTTTACGATGAAGATCTTTGAGCACTTCGGAATTGAGATAGGAAGAGGCTCCAGAGATCAGGCGGCTAACGGAAAAGAGATTCCCATATCAGATGTTCAGCCGGGAGATCTGCTGTTTTACGGCAGCGGAAGCTATATTAATCATGTGGCTCTTTACATAGGAGGAGGACAGGTTATCCACTCCAGCAATGAAAGAACAGGAATTCTGATTGCGCCGGCTAATTACCGAACGCCTTGTAAGGCCGTTACCTTCCTGGATTAGTGGGAGCACGGAATATGGAAAAAAGAAAGATGTATTATGGGCTGGATCTGCTGAAATTTGCTCTGGCAATTTTAGTGGCAGCCCGTCATATGATTCAGGTTTTTTATGCAGGTGACAGCCGGTGGCGCCTTCTCATAGGCAGCTGGCTGTCGAATCTGGCCGTTCCGGTATTTTTTATCATTGCAGGCTTTCTTCTGTTCCGGAAGGTTCCGGAGTGTCAGGCAGGAATCAGAGGAAGCGAAGCGGCAGGCGCGTCTGAACGGCAGAGAAAAAGCAGAAGAAACGGCGGGGCAGCCCGCCGGGATGAGAACAGCAGAGGGCTGGCGGAAAGCGCGGCTGCAGAGGTGCGGGGAAGAAGCCGCAGGATGACAGGCAGCGGAAATGGAACGGTATTTGCTTACTGCCTGCGCATTTTCAAGCTGTATCTGCTCTGGTGTGTGCTGTACTGGCCGATTGATATTTACAACTGGTATCACGGAACAGAAAGTATCAGGGAATTTGTCAGACATTATATCTGGTCCTTCTTCTTTTCCAGCACCATTGCCCAGCTGTGGTATCTTCCGGCACTGATTACGGCAGTGCTGATTGTGTGGGCCATGAAAAAGGCAGGTCTGAAAACCTGGCAGATTCTTACGGCAACGGGAATTTTGTTTCTGATCGGATGCCTGGGAGACAACTGGTACTTTACCCAGAAGATGCCCATGAAATTTCAGGAATGGGTTATGTGGTATGCGCCCCGGTTTATGACAATGCGAAACGGTCTTTTTTACGGGAGCTTTTATCTCGCCCTGGGAATGCATTTTGCAGAAAAAAAGACCCGGATGCCATTTCCGGCGGCAGCCGTTCTCGGGCTTGTTTTTGTGTATCTGATGTACAAGGAGGTAAGCCGGTGCAGCAATACCAACATGGTCTTTACAGCTGCGCCTGCAGCCTATTTTCTGACAGAGGCAGCCATGGGACTTTCCTGTCCCTCCTGGAAGCTGTTTCCAAGAATGCGGAGTATGAGTGAGTGGATTTATTTTTCCCACTTTTATTTCTTCTATCTGTTTTCCTGGACGGCGCCCTACAATCCGGTGCCTTTGACAGAACGGAATATTGCCCTGTTTATTTTTATCCCCATGATTGCTTTTGCATGGGCGGCGGCGGTATTGTCGGAAAAGAAGGGCTTTATGTGGCTGAAAAAGATGATATAAAAAGGGCAGCCAGAAAGCATAAAAAAACGGTTGCCATTCTGATCAGCCTCACCGGCTCCAATCATTCGGTCATCCGTATGGCGCGCTATCTGGGAGAGGCAACGAAAAATCATATTGTGGGGATTGTGGGTCCTCACCATGAAACCATGGGGGAATTGTGCCATGAGCTGGTGGAAATTCCAAACAGGGATTCGCTGCTGAGTCTGGATGTTATTTCTTCTTTTACGGCAGCCACTTATGTGCTGGATATTTTCTTTTCCCTGCTTCTTTCCAAACGATATGAGGAGCATGCCCGGTCATCTCTGGAGATGCTTCATCACGTTCCGCTTTTGTGGGATGAGACTTCCTGAACCGCTGTTACAAAAAACAGCGGTTCTTTTTTTGATCTCTGAAACGTTGAAACAACAGCATCCGGGATTGTTGTTTAAAAACAGGGGAAATGCTATATTCGAGCTATAGAAAACAGGGGACGGCAGACAGGGGGAAGGGGCGAAAGCCCGGCCTTATGCCGGACAGAACCAAGAAGGAGGAGAAGGAATGGGGAAGTACCATGAGCTGGCAGTAAAAATTGTGGAAAATGTCGGCGGAAAAGAAAATGTGGCAGGTCTGATTCACTGCATTACAAGACTTCGTTTTACCTTAAAGGACGAGAGTGCGGCAAAGGATCAGGTGCTGAGGGACATGGACGGGGTTGTTACCGTGATGAAGAGCGGGGGTCAGTATCAGGTAGTCATCGGAAACCATGTTCCGGAGGTATATGAGGATGTAATGGAGATCCTGGGATGGAAAGATGCAGAAGGCTCTGAGAAGCCGGTGCAGCAGGAGAAGAAAAAGGGAAAGCTTCTGGATCAGGCAATTGATGTGGTATCCGGAATTTTTCAGCCGATTCTTGGAATTATGGCTGCCTGCGGAATGCTGAAGGGCTTTAATACGCTTTTTGTAACACTGGGACTTTATACGGCAGAGTGCGGGGGATATCAGATTATCAATGCGGCAGGAGATGCGCTGTTTACGTTTCTTCCCCTGTTTCTGGGATATACGGCAGCAAAGAAATTTCAGTTAAAGCCCATGCTGGGACTGGCGGTGGGAGCAGCCATGTGCTATCCGGGCATTCAGCTGAGTGCTTTGTCCGGGGCAGGAGAGCCGCTGCTTTACCTGCTGGAGGGAACGATGTTCCAGTCTCCGGTGTACATTGACTTTTTTGGAATTCCCATTATTTCTGTGGATTATACAGGAACGGTCATTCCGGTCATTCTGGCAGTCCGGTTTGCCTCCAGGTGTGAAAAGCTGTTTAACAGGATTGTGCCGGATCTGGTGAAGTTTTTCTTCGTGCCGATGCTGACGCTTCTGGTAACCCTTCCTGTGGCCTTTCTGTTTTTAGGTCCTGTGGAAACCTTCGGTTCCACGCTGATTTCTGAAGTTACCCTGGGAATCCGCAGCTTCAGTCCGATGCTGGCAGGAGCTGTAGTAGGACTGACCTGGCAGATTCTCGTTATTTTCGGCATGCACTGGGGATTCATTCCTGTGTATATCAACAATGTAATGACTTTGGGCTATGACAATGTGATGATGCCGTTTTTTGCCTGTACCTTTGCAACCTCTGCTGTTGTTGCAGCTCTTTTCATTAAGACAAAGGACAAAAAAATCAAGGAAATGGCTATTCCCAATTTTATTTCCGGTATTTTCGGTGTAACAGAGCCGGCAATCTACGGAATTCTGCTTCCGCTGAAAAAGCCGTTTATTCTCAGCTGTATTGCAGGCGGTATCGGCGGCGCATTTTACGGTCATTTTAATTTCAGAAAATTTATTCTCGGAGGAATGGGAATTTTCGAGCTGCCCAACATGATGAATCCGGACGCTTCCATGGGAAATATTATTGTGGCATTTGCAGGAATTGCCATTTCCATGGCAGCAGGCTTCCTGCTTACTATGATATTTTATCATGAAGAGGAGCCGGAGGATGCTGAGAAAAGTTCCGGAAAAACAGAGAAACCGGCTTCTGCAGAGGAAGATGTTCTCCGTGTGGCAAGTCCTTTAAAGGGAACCGTGATTCCTCTTTCTCAGGTTCAGGATCAGGCATTTTCTTCCGGACTGCTGGGAAAAGGAGCGGCAATTCTTCCGGAGGAAGGGATTTTGTATGCGCCTGCAGACGGAGAGATTTCCGCAGTCTTTCCTACCGGTCATGCAATTGGAATGAGGACAGAGACAGGACTGGAGCTTTTGTTTCATGTAGGTATGGATACGGTGCAGCTTGCCGGAAAGGGATTTGAACCTCTGGTTCAGGCCGGAGATCGTGTGAAACAGGGACAGGAGCTTCTCCGGTTTGACAGAAAACAGATCGAGGAGGCCGGATATTCTCTGGTAACGCCGGTTCTGGTTGCCAATTCTGCGGAGTTTCATGAGGTAACGGCTTCAGAGGCAGAGCGGGTAAATCCGGGAGAGGCGCTTCTGTATGTGGAAAAAACAGATTCCTCTCATGCTGAGATACAATAAGTTCGGATTAAGAAAGAAGGAGTACAATGCAGAAGGATTTTTTGTGGGGAGGCGCTACGGCGGCCAACCAGTGGGAAGGCGGCTGGCAGAGAGACGGAAGAGGAATGGCACTGGTGGATGTAATTCCTCACGGTGAGAACCGTCTTCCGATAATGGAGGGAAAAATGGATTACCGGACACTGCCGGAGGATTCCTTTTATCCGGGGCGGGAGGCGGTAGACGGCTGCGGCCATTATCGGGAGGATATCCGGCTTCTGGCAGAGCTGGGAGTAAAGTGTTACCGGTTTTCCTTTTCCTGGTCCCGGATTTTTCCGGAAGGGGAAGAGGAGGAGCCGAATGAGGCCGGACTGAGGTTTTATGAGGACTTGATTGGAGAGCTTCGCCGCTTTCAGATTGAGCCTGTGGTTACTCTGTGTCATTTTGACATTCCGCTGGCTCTGGTGGAAAAATACGGCTCCTGGCGGAGCCGCAGGGTCATTGACTGTTATCTGAAATACTGCCGGACTGTATTTGAACGGTTCCGTGGAAAGGTGCGTTACTGGATTACCTTTAACGAGATTAATATGCTGATGCATCTGCCCTTTATGGGAGCAGGAATCCTGTTTTCCCCGGGGGAAAATGAAACACAGGTTAAGTATCAGGCGGCCCACCATGAACTGGTGGCGTCTGCTCTGGCAGTAAAGCTGGCCCATGAAATCGATCCGGAATATCAGGTGGGCTGTATGCTGGCGGCGGGAAGCGTATATCCCTTCAGCTGCAGACCGGAGGATGTCTGGGAAAGTATGAAAAAAGACAGAGAGAATTATTTTTTCATTGATGTTCAGGCAAGAGGAGCTTATCCGGCATATGCACGGAAGTTTTTTGAGCAGGAGAAAATCCATCTGGAAATGGAAGCGGAGGATGAGCAGATTCTGAGGGAATATCCTGTTGATTTTATTTCTCTTTCTTATTATAACAGCCGCTGTGTGAGAGCCGATGGAAGGGGAGAGGCCTCAGGCGGAAATGTATTTGCTTCTGCAAAGAATCCGTATCTTACATGCAGCCAGTGGGGATGGCCGATTGATCCCCTGGGACTGAGAATTACCTTAAACGCGCTGTATGACCGGTATCAGAAACCGCTTTTCCTTGTGGAAAACGGACTGGGCGCTGTGGATCAGCCGGACGGGGACGGGGAGATCCGGGATGATTACCGGATTGAGTATCTGCAGGATCATATCAGAGCCATGATGGATGCCGTGGATGAAGACGGGGTGGAGCTTTTTGGCTATACTGCCTGGGGCTGCGTGGATCTGGTCAGCACCACAACCGGAGAAATGTCCAAGCGGTACGGTCTGATTTATGTGGATCGGGATGATGAGGGAAAGGGAACCCTCAGCAGAAGAAAAAAGAAATCATATTTCTGGTATCAGAATGTGATTGCGACAAACGGGGAGTGTTTGAAATAGAGTGCCGGAAGCAAGAGGGGGCGGAAGGCAAAAAAAGGGCCGGCTTTTAAGCCGGCCCTGAATTATTGCATTAGAATTCCGGTTCGATCAGTCCGTAGGTATTGCCCTTTCTCTTATAAACGACATTTACCTGTTCGGTATCTGCATTCAGGAATACGTAAAAATTGTGGCCCAGAAGCTCCATCTGTACACAGGCTTCTTCCGGATCCATAGGCTTCATGGCAAAGCGTTTTGCCTTAACAATCTGAATCTCCTCATCAGCAGGAACTTCTTCGTTCAGGAAAAGATCGGAGAAGGCCTGAGCTGACTGCTTTTTGTCGATGAGCTTGTTTTTATATTTTTTCATCTGACGTTCGATAATCTCTTCCACCAGATCGATGGATACATACATATCGCTGCTGGATTCCTCAGCGCGGATAATACTGCCCTTGACAGGGATGGTTACCTCTATTTTCTGTCTGTCTTTCTGAACACTGAGTGTCACAATTACTTCCGTATCCGGATTAAAATAACGATCCAGCTTTCCAATTTTTTCTTCAATGGCGGCCCGAAGACCCGGAGTCACATTCACATTTCTTCCAGTAATCGTATAACGCATTCTCATCAGCTCCTTCTTTTGGGATGATTTCAGTATACCACACATGTTCGTAAAATTCAATCAGAATACCTAAAATGTTCCGACAATTATTTGTAATTTTGTTCAAAAAAGGATAGCTTTTCACTCCTGGATAAATTGCATTTCTATCTGTGGAATTCTGAAAAAGTCAAGAGTTTTGGATGTTTTTTTTTCTGTAAAAATCAAGTTTATAAGAAGTATACAAAATGTAAAAGGAAAAATTCGGATTTGGAAAAACGAAGAATCGTGGATAAAAATTGTGGATAATGTGGATAACTTGGTGTATAAGTCGATTTTGTCCGAAAAACGTTACTTGTGGATAAAAAAAGATATCCACAGGTTTTGATGTGGACAATGTGGATAAGGTGGATAAGTCAAAAATCGAACATAGTTTTTGTGCAATTTGACAGGTTGACCATAATTTTTGTTTTATGTCATCTTTTTTAATGGAGAGAGGAGATTATGAGAGGGATTTGGGGAGAATTTGTAAATGGAAAGTTAATTTTTTATGAACAGACAGGGAAAACTTGAATAAATCAAGGGTTGGTGTTACAATATAAAAGATTGACTTGAAAGAGAAGTGCCTGTAAAAGGGACAGACAGAAGGAAGAACACAAAGAAACGATTGAAAACAGGAGAACGGACTATGAATTTCATAGAAAAGCTATTTGGTACTCACAGTGAGCGTGAATTGAAAATGATTTATCCCATTGTGGAAAAGATTGAGGCACTGAGACCAAAGATGATAGAGATGACGGATGAACAGCTGCGGGATAATACCCGTATTTTTAAAGAGCGTTTATCCAATGGGGAAACTCTGGATGATATTCTTCCGGAGGCATTTGCAACTGTCCGGGAGGCAGCCAGAAGAACTCTGAATATGGAGCATTATCCGGTACAGCTGATCGGCGGTATTGTACTGCACCAGGGCCGTATTGCGGAGATGAGAACCGGTGAAGGTAAAACTCTGGTTTCTACTGCTCCGGCATATCTGAATGCTCTGACAGGAAAGGGCGTTCATATTGTTACGGTAAACGACTATCTGGCAAAGCGAGATGCCGAGTGGATGGGACGTGTCCATGAGTTCCTGGGTCTGACAGTAGGCGTGGTTTTGAACCCCATGACTTCTGAGGAGCGTAAGGCGGCATACAACTGTGATATTACCTATGTAACCAACAACGAGCTGGGATTTGACTACCTGCGTGACAATATGGCTATTTATAAGGAACAGATGGTTCTGCGGGATCTGGAATATGCCATTATCGACGAGGTGGACTCTGTACTGATTGATGAGGCAAGAACTCCTCTGATTATTTCCGGTCAGAGCGGCAAATCCACCAAGCTGTACGAGGTTTGTGATGTACTGGCTCACCAGCTGGTGCGCGGTGAGGCTTCCGGTGAATTTACCAAGATGAACGCGATTATGGGCGAGGATATCGAGGAAACCGGTGACTTTGTTGTAAATGAAAAGGATAAGGTTGTAAACCTGACAGAGGACGGTGTCCGCAAGGTTGAGGAATTCTTCCACATTGAGAACCTGGCAGATCCGGAGAATCTGGAGATTCAGCACAATATTATTCTTGCACTTCGTGCCAATAACCTGATGTTCCGTGATAAGGACTATGTGGTAAAGGACGATGAGATTCTGATTGTTGATGAGTTTACCGGACGTATTATGCCGGGCCGCCGCTATTCTGACGGACTGCATCAGGCAATTGAGGCGAAGGAGCATGTCAATGTGCGCCGGGAGAGTAAGACTCTGGCTACGATTACCTTCCAGAACTTCTTTAACAAGTTCCACAAGAAGGCAGGTATGACAGGTACTGCTCTGACTGAGGAGAAGGAGTTCCGTAATACCTACGCAATGGATGCGATTGCGATTCCGACCAACAGACCGATTGCACGTATTGACCATGAGGATGCTGTTTATAAGACCAAACGTGAGAAATTCAATGCAGTGGTAGATGAAGTGGCTGCTGCCCATGAAAAGGGACAGCCGGTTCTGGTTGGTACCATTACAATTGAAA
>ERZ835051.3566-NODE-3566-length-11982-cov-2.741595_pt1 | contig 11982 bp, 8 predicted proteins | sample MGYA00519575_ERZ835051 | MGnify/ENA primary metagenome ERZ835051 (study PRJEB31850, sample SAMEA3708769) | human gut metagenome | biome: human gut; feature: human-associated habitat; material: faeces | place: China | collected 2014 ... | reverse complement strand
ATCCTGAAGGCAATGGCTGCTTACAGCGGTTTCCCGGAGGAGTCCTATGACAGTGTGTTCATTACCTTGGATAAGATGGACAAGATCGGACTTGACGGCGTCAAAGAAGAGCTTTTGGAGAACGGATTTGCTAAGGAAGCAGTGGAACGTTACTTAAGTCTTTTTAAGAATATGGAAGAGGCAGAAAACGGGTTACAGTACCTTGCAGATGCTTTAGGTGACTTCTTGGAGGAAGGAGTAAAGCAGAGCCTTTCCGAGATCATTGAGAGTGTATCTGTAACCAAAGAAGCAGAGTTTGAAATGGTATTTGATCCGACACTGGTACGTGGTATGTCTTATTACACCGGAACAATTTTTGAAATTGCAATGCCGGAATTCGGCGGAAGCTGCGGTGGTGGTGGAAGATATGACAAGATGGTCGGAAAGTTTACAGGAAACGATGTTCCGGCATGTGGATTTTCCATCGGATTTGAACGTATTATTCTGCTTTTGATGGAGAGTGGCTTTAAAGTGCCAGGAGCACCTGAGAGAACCGCTTATTTACTGGAGAAGGGGCTTCCCTCCGACCGGCTTTGTGAAGTTATTGCAGAGGCCCAGGAGGAGCGTAAGAACGGTAAACAGATTCTGGTTGTCCGGATGAATAAGAATAAGAAGTTCCAGAAGGAACAGCTTGCCAGAGATGGCTATACAGAAATTAAGGAATTTTATAAAAATCCGATTCAGTAAAGATTTTTGACCAGAATAAAATCCATTCAGTAAGAGCAGGATTCTTTACTGAATGGATTTTTTGTTACCATGCATACCCAAAAATGATCCAGTAGATCATTTTTGAGTATCAGGTATTTATGAATTACATGAAATGATATTAATGCACCAGAAAGAATTCAATGACAAAAACGACAACACAGCAGATGATGGATACCGGGAAAAGACCGGCGCCACACAGGGCAGCCACGATACCTGCAGCGAGGGCTAAGGCGCCTGCAGCAGGGGACTGGGTTGCATCGACGATGGCAGGAAATGTCATTACGGCAAGTGTTACATATGGAACATAGTAAAGGAACGACTGCAGAAACTGACTTTTAATCTGTTTACGGATCAGTGTCAGTGGCAGTACACGGATACAGAAAGAAACAAGTGCCATAATGGCAATGTAAATATAGATATTATGATTCATCATCAGGATCCTCCAGGTTATTTTTGACAGGGTGAAGCAGTGCAATTACCGATGAAATGACGATCGTAAGCAGGATGGTCTTATTACCGCTGCTGATTTTGTCAAAGCATGGAAGCCGGTTAAACAGGTAGCTTGTAAGGAAGCTGATGAGGATCGCAGCAGTAACCGGGGATTCCCGGTAGAATACCGGAAGCTTGTCCTTAAAGGTTTTCTTTATGGAAGAAAAAGAAATCATATTCCTGATTTCAGTACGAACCGGAGGAATGATAATGGCGATAAACATTCCGTAAAGAGCAACGCTTAAGGCACTGACAACACGGAACGGAAGGATATTACCGGCAATAACACCGAGGGCAGTCCCGATGGACCATCCGGGAATGGCCAGGCACATGGCACCGTAGGTATAAAAGGGATTGATCATTCCTTTACGGGCAATGGTAATTCCAAACAGCTCATCGGTAACATCGTATCCAAGGAGCAGGCGGTGTCCGATTCCGGTATCCGGAGAGAAACGCTGACTTAATGCACAGCTCATAAGCAGATACCGGGCATTCGTAATCAGTGTCATAATGGCAACCTCAAAATAGGTCGCATTCGCAGCAATTAAGGTAAAGATGGCATATTCTCCGGCAGATGCGTTGGTCAACAGGCTGGCCAGGAATCCCTGAAAGGCATTCAGGCCGGCATTGCGTGCAACGATGCCAAGGGAAAAGGACACGGCGAAGTAGCCAAGTCCGATCGGAAGACCGTCACGCATTCCTTCCATAAAAACTTTTTTTGTTGTTGTGTTCATGATGTATGTTATCCTTTGCTTATTGATTCCGTTTACTGTTATATCACGGTTTGAGAGTTTACGCAAAGACTTTCTTTAAAGGGGTTCTGAATAGTTAAAGGGATTTTAAGGAGATAAGATGCAGTACGATCAGCTGATTTCAGATTTAGAAGAATTATTGAAAGAAAACTCAAGGTGTATCATCGGAATTGACGGCCGGTGTGCAGGCGGGAAGACCACGCTTTCCAATCTGCTTGCCGGGCGGTTCCCTGCACGGGTCTTTCATATGGATGATTTTTATCTTCCGGTAGAGCAAAGAGTGGCAGGCTGGGAAAAGATCCCCTGTGCCAACATGGACTTTGAACGGATGATCAAAACCGTACTGCAGCCTGCGAAAAAGGGAGAGGCGGTACAATATGAGGTCTATAGCTGCCGGGAAAAGCGGCTGCTGCCTCCGATAGAGATTACCGGTCAGCCGCTTACCATAGTGGAAGGGAGCTATTCCCATTATCCGGAGCTTTTATCGTTTTATGATCTGACCGTATTTCTGACATGCCGCAGGGAAACACAGAAGGAGCGGCTGATCGAGAGGGAAGGCGAGAGATATCCGAATTATGAGCGGCTCTGGATCCCGTTGGAGGAAGGGTATTACCGGAAGTATCATGTAGGGGAGAGGGTTGATTACCGGATTGCAACGGATTAACGGTAATTGAAGTGTGGCAGATTTTATGAATCCATGCTATAATGATGATTCTGAATACACAAACATGAAGAGGTAAAGTAATGAAAATCACATCCATATTTGAAAAAGAAGAAATTACCGTATCGTTTGAGGTATTTCCACCGAAAACAACCACGAACTATGAAGCGGTGGAAAAGGCAGCGCTCGGTGTGGCAGCCTTAAAGCCGAGCTACATGAGTGTGACCTATGGAGCAGGTGGAAGCACCAGAGGATATACCATTAAAATTGCAGAGAAAATCCAGAAGGAACAGCAGGTGACAACGATTGCCCATCTGACCTGTGTAGGTGCCACAAAGGCCGATATTCACGCGGCACTTGGTCAGATGAAGGAAGCCGGCATTGAGAACATTCTGGCGCTTCGCGGAGACCGGCCGAAGGACTTTGAGGGAGATCCTTATGTGGATTATCATCATGCCTCCGAGCTTGTGGAAACGATCCGGGAATATGGAGATTTCTGTGTGGGTGGAGCGTGCTATCCGGAAGGACATCCGGATGCGGCAACGAAGAAGGAAGACATTTTAAACCTTAAGAAGAAGGTGGATGCAGGGTGTGAGTTCCTGACGACCCAGATGTTTTTTGATAACAATATTTTTTATAATTTCCTATATAAAGCACGGGAAGCCGGAATTCTGGTTCCGGTCATTCCGGGAATCATGCCGATCACAAGAGCCAATCAGGTTGCCAATGCAGTACGGCTTTCCGGATGTAATGTACCGGAGCGGTTCCGCAGTATTGTAGACTGTTTTGGAGACAATCCGGCAGCGATGCAGCAGGCCGGCATTGCCTATGCAACCGATCAGATCATTGATCTGATTGCAAACGGTGTGAACCATATTCATGTATATTCCATGAATAAGCCGGAAGTGGCAAAGGGAATCTGCGACAATTTATCTGCAATTATTCATTGATGTGTAGTAACTATTCAGAGCCATGCAAATTATGACAATATGGACGTCGAATGCATGCATTTGTAAGGACATTTGGCATAATTTATATGGCGAAGTAATCACATGAGTAAAACTTAAGCTGCGTATAGCAGCGGTTTTACGAATGGGGGTCTGAATAGTTACGATGTGTAACAATTCAGAGCCAATGTCATTTAGTACTGATTATGGTTACGATAGATGAGGAATGGTTGCATACAGAATGGATACTCGGATCTGATTCTGAAGAGTATACAATGAAGGAGAGCAGGAATGCCACAGCCACAGATCACAGAAGAGGAAATTAAACAATCAGAGGTTCTGCGTTATCTGGGATACCGGGGGCAGAAAGCCGATGAGGCCATTACAGAGCAGATCAGGGAGTGTATCCACGAGATGCTTAGGGTGATTCAGCCACGGTTTGTTTACCGGCGTTTTCCGATTACCTTTGTGGAAGAAGATACGATGGAGGCAGGAGGACTTGTGTTAAAAAGCCGTAACCTGTCTACGAATCTGAGGGGCTGCCGGGAGGTCATTTACTTTGCTGCAACACTGGGAAGTGGTGTGGACCGGCTGATGACGCGGTTCGGCAGATTAAATATTACGAAGGCAGCCATTTTGCAGGCGGTAGGAGCAGCAGCAATGGAGGCTTACTGTGACCAATGCCAGAGAAGCCTGGAAGAGGAACTGCAGGCAGAACATCTTTTTTTACGGCCACGTTTCAGTCCTGGATATGGAGATCTGCCGCTTGCCATACAGGGGAGATTCTTAGATACCATTGAGGCAACGAAGCGGGCCGGAATTTATTTATCTGAGGGAGACATCATGCTTCCCGAAAAGTCGGTTACTGCCATTATGGGGGTGAGCGAGGTCAATACGCACTGCCGGATGGAAGGGTGTGAGGCCTGTGCGAATACCACATGTGCTTACCGGAGAAATACTATAGAAGGTTATAGATTGAAAAAAGATATAGACAGAAAGAATTTTTAATAAAAAGATTTTTTGACAGCAGGAAAAGCTGGTAAAAACAGGTAACCGGGAGAGAAATGCAGCCATGGATCATGATTCAGACAGGAATGGTTACCGGATGGGAAGACAAAATGAATATCAGAGAAGAACTTGGAAAACGTATGCTCTTTTTTGATGGAGGATTAGGATCCCTCCTTCAGGCAAGGGGATTAAAACCGGGAGAGCTTCCGGAAACGTGGAATTTAAGCAAGCCGGAGGAGCTGCTTGCGATTCATAAGGAATATCTGGAAGCCGGAGCGGACATTATTCTTGCCAATACCTTCGGAGCCAACCGCTTTAAATATGATCATTTGCAGGAGATCGTGGAAGCAGCGGTGAAGAATGCGAAAAAGGCAGCAGAAGAATGCGGGCGGAATGCTTATGTGGCGCTTGACTTAGGACCGACCGGCAAGCTGTTAAAGCCGATGGGAACGCTTGATTTTGAAGAAGCTGTATCGGTATATGCAGAAGTGGTGAAGATTGGTGCAGCTGCCGGGGCGGATTTGATTCTGATTGAAACCATGAGCGATACCTATGAGTTATAGGCAGCTGTTCTTGCAGCCAAAGAGAATTCCGATCTTCCGGTTGTTGCAACGGTGGTTTTCGATGAAAGCCATAAGATGTTAACAGGGGCATCCCCGGAGGTTGTGGTTGCGATGTTAGAGGGGCTCCGGGTAGATGCGCTTGGCATGAACTGCGGACTCGGTCCAAAGCAGATGAAGCCGATTTTTGAAAAGATGGCGAAGCTTTCTTCCCTGCCTTTGGTGATTACACCGAATGCCGGACTTCCGAGGACGGAAAACGGTAAGACGGTATATGATGTTGATCCGGAAGAATTTGCCGCCGATGTGGAAGAAATTATCCGCATGGGTGCATGGATGGCGGGGGGATGCTGTGGTACGACACCGGCGCACATCAAAGCCTTGACGGAACGGTGTAAGGATATTGTCCCAAAGCCACTTACAGAAAAGGAGGAAACGATTGTCACCTCTTATTCCATGGCAGTAGAACTTGGTGAGAAACCCATGATTATCGGAGAACGGATCAATCCGACCGGAAAGTCAAAGTTTAAGCAGGCACTCCGTGATCAGAATATGGAATATATTCTCGAAGAGGGCGTGAAGCAGGCAGATTCCGGAGCACATATTCTGGATGTAAATGTGGGACTTCCGGAAATTGATGAAGCTGCCATGATGAAGCGGACGGTTTATGAATTACAGAGTATCCTGCCGCTTCCGTTACAGATTGATACCACGAACGTGGAGGCCATGGAACAGGCTCTTCGGATTTATAATGGAAAGCCGATGATCAATTCCGTAAACGGAAAAGAAGAGGTGATGCGGGCGATTTTTCCATTGGTACAGAAGTATGGCGGAACCGTTGTCGGACTGACCCTGGATGAAGATGGCATTCCCAATACCTCCGAAGGGAGACTTGCCATTGCAGAGAAGATTTACCGTACGGCCGGGGAATATGGAATCAAGCGGAAGGACATCGTTATTGATGCCCTCACCATGACGATGAGTACGGATGATTCTTCAGCCAAAACGACCCTGGATACCGTACGAGGCATTAAGGCACAGGGAGGCAGAACCGTCCTTGGTGTTTCGAATATTTCCTTCGGACTTCCACAGCGTGAAATCATCAATGCCGCCTTTTTCTCAATGGCGATGGATGCCGGACTGTCTGCCGGAATCATCAATCCGAATGCAGCCCTGATGCGTCAGGCATATGATACCTATTGTGTCCTTGGCGGCTTTGACAGCCAGTGCAGGGATTATATTGAGAAGTATGCAGCCATGCAGATTAAGGTTGTAAGTGATGTAGCAGGTGGCACAGGAGGTGCAGCAGGTGCTGCCGCAACGGCAGAAAAAGGCATCATCAGCCTGAAGGACTGCATCGTCAAGGGCTTAAAGGAGCCGGCGTTCCGTGCAACGAAGGAGCTGCTTGAGGATGACGGAACCGGCAAGCCAAAGAAGGGAACCATGGAAATCATCAATGAAGATCTGGTTCCGGCACTGGACCTTGTCGGACAGGGCTTTGAAAAGGGAACGATGTTCCTGCCACAGCTATTGATGAGTGCAGAGGCAGCAAAGGCCGGATTCGAAGCCATTAAGGAATATGTTGCGAGCCAGGGTGTGGCGCAGGAGAAGAAAGGAACGATCGTCATTGCAACCGTGAAGGGTGATATCCACGATATAGGAAAGAACATTGTAAAGGTTCTGTTGGAAAACTACGGTTATGATGTGATTGACCTTGGAAAGGATGTGCCTCCGGAAACTGTCGTGGAAGCAGTGAAAGAAAGTCATGCACCGTTAGTCGGATTGAGTGCATTAATGACCACAACTGTAGAAAGCATGGAAGAGACGATCAGACAGCTTCGCAGGGAAGTACCGGAATGCAGGATAATGGTCGGAGGTGCGGTACTGACACAGGAATATGCGGATATGATCGGTGCTGATTTCTATGGAAAGGATGCCATGCAGTCCGTGTATTACGCGGAGCGGTTATTTGCAGAATTAAATGTTTAAAAATAAATGAGGTGTTTACAGATGAAAAGATGGGCGAGAGCATTATATCAGCCGGGAATTCCACTCGGACAGGATGGGAAACGTGTTACGGGAAGTAAGGAACATATTGCGCTTTCTAAAGAAGCAGCAAAGGAAGGCATGGTTCTTGTGAAGAATGAAAATAAGGTTCTTCCACTTGCAAAAGGAACCAGGGTTGCGTTATTCGGGAAGGGAACCTTCGATTATGTAAAAGGAGGTGGTGGAAGCGGTGATGTTACCTGTGAGTATATACGGACGTTGTATGATGGATTAAAGAATAAGGCTGACAAAGTGAGCATATTTGAAGAGCTTTGCGACTTTTACCGTGAGGATATCAAAAAACAGTATCAGAATGGAGCAGTGCCGGGAATGACTATAGAGCCCCAGATTCCCGGAGAGCTTATAAAGAAAGCAGAATCTTATACTGATACGGCAATTATCAGTATCTGTCGCTTCTCGGGAGAAGGCTGGGACAGGACAGCATATATTGATCCGGAGAATAAGGCAATCTGTGATTCTGAGGTCGAAATGACCAAAAGGGCTGCCGGCATTTTTTCAAACGGAGATTTCTGTCTGTCGGATGGGGAACAGCAGATGGTTGATCTTGTAAAGGAGCATTTTGATAAGGTCATTGTCGTGATGAATGTAGGGGGTATGGTAGATACCTCCTGGTTTGCAGAGGATGACCTCATTTCTTCCGTATTGTTTGCTTTTCAGGGCGGCATGGAAGGAGGAACTGCAGCAGCGGAACTTCTGTTAGGAGAAGGGAATCCCTCCGGCAAGCTTTCTGATACCCTTGCCAAATCTTTGCAGGATTATCCCTCCTCGGAGAGCTTCCATGAATCCAGGGACTATGTGGATTATGTGGAGGATATTTATGTCGGTTATCGTTACTTTGAAACCATTCCGGGTGCACGGGAAAAGGTAAATTATCCATTTGGTTTCGGACTTTCTTATACGACCTTTGAGGTGAAGCCATTGGAAGCAGGAGAGAACCATGGTAATATTCAGGTCCGGGTTCAGGTAACGAATACCGGAAGCTGTGCCGGAAAAGAAGTGGTTCAGATATATGTCGGCAAACCGCAGGGAAAGCTGGGTAAACCGGATAAGGAGCTTGTTGCATTTGAAAAGACACGACTTCTTCAGACGGGAGAATCACAGCTCTTACTGTTACAGTGGAAGGTCAGTGATATGGCATCTTTTGACGACCTTGGTAAGGTTAAGAAGGCTTCCTATGTTCTGGAAAAAGGCACTTATGTCATTTATGCCGGAACTTCAGTACGGGATGTAGAGAAGCTTTCTTATAGCTATGTGCTGGAGGAAGATGTCATTACGGAACAACTGACAACGAAGCTGGCACCGACTTCCCTTAAGAAAAGAATGCTGGCAGATGGCACCTTTGAAGAACTTCCTTTGATGCAGGCCAATGATCCGAACGCATCTGAAATCGGCAAATTAAAAGATGAACAGACCGATGGATTTACACCGGAAGGAAAACTGGTAGAAAGCTATGTGCTCTGGCGTGGAATGCATCGAAGCGGAGAGCATGATTTTACAGAGGTCGCAGATGGAACCATTACCATGGAAGAATTCCTGGCGCAGCTTTCTGTGGAAGAACTGGCCTATCTTCTTGGCGGACAGCCGAATACCGGAGTTGCCAATACCTTTGGCTTTGGTAATTTCCCGGAATATGAAATCCCTGATATCATGACAGCCGATGGGCCGGCCGGCTTACGGATTGCTCCGGAAGCAGGTGTCAATACAACAGCGTTTCCGTGCGCTACCTTACTTGCCTGCACATGGAATCCGGAGATTGTGGAACGGATTGGTGAAGCTGGAGGTGCTGAAGTAAAGGAGAACAATATAGCGGTCTGGCTGACACCGGCGATTAATATTCACCGGAGTCCGTTGTGTGGACGTAATTTTGAATATTATTCTGAGGATCCGCTTCTGACAGCAGAACTTGCAGGAGCTATGGTGAAAGGAATCCAGTCGAATCACATAGGTGCGACCTTAAAACATTTTGCATGTAATAATAAAGAGACAAATCGTAAGAACTGTGATTCACGGGTATCGGAGCGTGCAGCACGGGAAATCTATCTGAAGGCTTTTGAGAGGATTGTTAAGGAACAGAAGCCGTGGGCAGTCATGTCTTCTTATAATATCATGAACGGACACCGGACATCGGAATATAAGGAACTGCTGACCGGAGTCCTCCGTGAGGAATGGGGATTTGATGGTATGGTAACAACCGATTGGTGGACCTGTGGGGAACATTATAAGGAAACACATGCCGGTAATGATCTGAAGATGCCGCGTGGATTTGCAGACCGTCTTATGGAGGCTGTCCGACAGGGATGCCTTACACGTGAAGAAATGGAAACAAGTGTAGGACGAATTCTTAAGACGATTCTTAAGGTGGATTAGGAATATTTGAAATTAAGAATTTAATTGAAAATCCCCTGTTAGAAGTTGATCTGACAGGGGATTTCCATGTGGATGGACAGATATTTATAAAGCAAGGAATACGGCAGTTCCACCATCGACTGCAAGGTTGTCCCCTGTTACAGAAGCATTTCCACCAACAGTATAAAGGATCTCTCCCTTTACATCCGGAACAACCACGTTACGGTCTGCAGGATGAATGATCACCAGAATCCTTTCTTTGTCACAGGTACGCTCGTAAATGAGCGGATCACCGTCGGAGAGGAAGTGGATTGCTGCCATACTCTGCAGGGCAGGGTGAGCCATACGGAAGGCAATGAGACGCTTTACCTCACTGTAAAGGGAGGTGTCATCAGCCATTTCTTTTTCTGCATTCGGGCGGTTACGGTCAGGGTCCACAGGAACATACAGCTTTTCAGAGGGAGCGGAAGAAAAGCCTGCATTTGCGGAAGTGTTCCACTGCATCGGGGAACGGGAACCGGTACGGTTATAGCCGCCTTCTACGGAAGTTAAGTTCTCCACATAACGCATGCCGATTTCATCCCCGTAATAGATGAATGGAGCACCGGGCATGGAAAGAAGGAATGCAAAGGCAATTTTCATTTCTTCGGGATCCAGGGTACGGGCCAGACGATCCATGTCGTGATTGCCGGACGGAATACAGATCAGACCCCGGCCATTTGTCTTTGCATAGTTTTCACAGTACTTTGCAACAAATTCCTTTGCACTTCCTTTTCCACGGCGGGAAAAATAGGGTTCTTCGCAGCGGAACAGATCATTGTAATGTGAGGGTCCGAAGTGAAGCAGGAAGTCCATATGAAAGCCACCGATGAGGCTCTTATCCGGTTCCCCCCATTCACTGACCATGGCTGCAGCCGGGAATTCTTCATCTAAAAATTTACGGATGTCCTGCCAGAGCGCAATGGTTCCTTTCCCATCCTCATCATTTTTTACAAGGGAGCCGGCCATATCGACACGGAAGCCATCGCAGCCTAAAGAAAGCCAGAAGCGCATGATATTCTTTAATTCCTCGCGGGTAGCCATGGGACCTTCCGCATCCATGGGCTGCTGCCACTTTTTCGAAGGATCCGGCTGGTAGAAGCCGTAGTTTAAAGCAGGCTGATGGGAGAAGAAGTTTACCACACAGGAACCGTCACGATCGGAGATGCCGCGGATGGTTGCCATATTTTCCGGGGATTCCCAGGCACTGTCTGTCCAGACATAGCGATCGGTGTATTGATTCTTTTCGGCCTTCATGGATTCCTTAAACCATTTGCAGGTAACCGCCGTGTGCCCAGGAACGAGGTCGAGAAGGACATGCATCTGTCTTTTGTGTGCTTCTTCAAACAAATGAACGAGATCCTCATTGGTTCCGTAACGGGGAGCTACGGTGTAATAATCCTCCACGTCATATCCGGCATCACCGAAGGGGGAGAGAAAGCAGGGATTCAGCCAGAGAGCGGTACACCCAAGCTCCTTAATATAGTCCAGCTTTTCGATAATTCCATTAAAATCACCGATACCGTCAGCATTGGTATCACGGAAGGACTGGGGATAAATTTCATAGAATACGGCATTGTCAAGCCATTCCGGTTGTTTTCTTTCTGTGCTCATAGATAACCTCCATTGTTCAGGATCTAAAATTTTTATTAAATCTGCGGTAGGGAATTGATTTTCCCTGTCTATAACGATACAATACTATCTTAAATAGGATTATTCTACTATAATTCTATGAAAAAATAGTACAATTCTATGTTTTTCGGGAAGGAACAGGAAAAGTGGCAGAAAATCAGGATCTGTTTGAGGCAAATGCACACGAAAAGCGCAGGCACAGCTCTTATCTTGTGCCATACAGCTATTATGAAAGCCGGATCCCGGATTACTTTCCGTTCGTGCCGCTTCACTGGCATAGGGAGTGGGAGCTGAATTATGTGACGGACGGAGAAGGAATTATGAGAATCGGCGACCGGGAAGTAGAGGTTCATCCGGGGGATATTCTGCTGATCCAGCCGGAGGTACTTCATGCCATTGAGGCGGACGGACACCTTTGTTATGATACGGTGGTATTCCGTACCGAAATGCTTGGAAGCAGTGAGGATCGGTGTTATACCGAGATGATTTTTCCTCTCTGCAGGGGAACAGCAAGGCTGCTTCCCGTTCATACAGACAATCCCTGTTACCTGCAGTTAAAGGAATGTGCAGAGCATATTATTTTCTGCGCGAAGGAGAACCGGGCACAGACTGACCTTCTGATGAAGGGAGAGCTGTTAAAGCTATTATGGTATACGGAACAGTCCGGGGCGGTAATTTACCGGCAGGAAACAGATTCCTGGGAAGAGATCCGGACCGTGCTTGACTATATGTCA
>ERZ835051.3562-NODE-3562-length-11992-cov-2.242104_pt1 | contig 11992 bp, 10 predicted proteins | sample MGYA00519575_ERZ835051 | MGnify/ENA primary metagenome ERZ835051 (study PRJEB31850, sample SAMEA3708769) | human gut metagenome | biome: human gut; feature: human-associated habitat; material: faeces | place: China | collected 2014 ... | reverse complement strand
GTATAAACACGCCCGGACAGCAGCACCCGATCCCCGGCGTGAAGCCGCGGGGCCATTTGGCGCAGCTGGGCGCAATTCAATTTATATTCCATTACTCTTGCTCCTGCAACCGGGCGCGCAGCGCGCGATTTTCGCTTTCCAGTGCTTCCAGCACAGCTATATTCTGCCGCAGCTCCCGATTGGCTTCTTTTAGTTGAAAGTCCAGATTTTTATTGACGATCTCCAGTCGCTGGCATTCAAAATTCACATCTTCCAGCGCTGCCATCAAGCGAGAGATCTCCGCTTGCAGGCGCTCTAAATCCGTTTGCACCGGACACTCCCCCTCTCTTTAGGGACAAACAGGAGGCGAAAAACCGCCTCCTGCAATGATCTGTTACATATCAATATCGGTGTCGATCTCAAAGTAGCGAGAGCCGAACCAATGCTCCTTAATGGAGTAGGATTTCTCCAGCGCCTTGGTATCTGCGTCACCGTCAGAAGAAGCCATGGCCTGCTGGGCGGTGTACTTCCATGCGGGCATATTTGTCTGCTTCACGAAGTACATAATATGATAGCCGTAGTCCGTCTGTACAATGGCCACATCGCCGCTCTTACGGCTGCTGTCAAAGCACCAGTTGCCAAAGGAATTCACCATCTGACCGGGATATACATTCTCGTACAGGCCGCCGTCTTTGGCGTTGTTGTCCGCAGAATTGTCCTTCGCTCGGTCTTCTTGCCGCTGTTATACTGGGCCAAAATCTTCTCGGCCTTCTTCTTGGCGTCATTCCACTGCTTGGTTGTCGCCTGAGCGGCGGAAGTGTTTTTACTATTCGTCTCCGGCTTAATGAGAATATGGCGTACATTAACGGTCTTGGTCTCAGACAGAGCCACCGGGCGCAGAACATACACCACAGAGGTGCTGTACTGCTTTACATCACCGGCCTTGCGGTCCTTGCTGTACAGCCAGTCCAAGCCGGGATACTTAGTGCTATCCTTGCTGTCCGCAGTTGCAATGGCCATCTGCTGGTTCTTCAAGGTGGTCTTGGTCACATCCAGCTGGGTGGAGTAACCGGCAGCCTTATAGGCTTTCTTGTAGAAATTGGAGGAAGCATAAGCGCTGCACAAAGCAGTGAAGTTGGAGCCGTCGCTCTTCAACGCCTTGGCAAAGGCCTTGGCATCATCCTCGGTATCGCACTCAAAGGCACGAATGCTTACGCTCACCAAGTCGTCCCGATTTTCTTTGAGATACTTGTTATAATCGTCCTCGGAGTAGGTCTTGCTGGCCTTTTTGTCAGACAGATCGCTCTTATAATTCTGGGCAATGTAGGCAATCTTGGCCTCCTGGCGGAAAGTCTTTTCCGTTACGCCGCGACCCATGGCCTTTACAAGATATGCGCTTAAGGTATAACCGTACTTATGCGCCTGCTCCTTGTACTGCTTCATGGTATCATCGATGTCGCTCTGCTGCTCATCAGTGATTTCCGGCTCTTTGCCGTCGTTGGCCTTTACAGCCTCCAGGTAGTACATATAATTGGACTTGATGGTCTCCAGCACTTCGTCATGCAAATATTGCAGCCAAGTGACTTCCTTATTGTCGTCATTCTTGGTGGTCTGCTTGGACAGGGGCTTGTCAAAGTCCACATCCAGGTGGTACTGGCTCAAATCCAGGCCGTACTTCTGGTACTGGCTCTGCTGGCTCTGCATATTGTTGTAAGTCGTAGCAAAGTAGTAGTTGTATGTACTTACTTTAATATTGGCCTTTTGGTCCTTGCCGTCGGTAACGGTCAACGCCGTTACCGTCTGGGCCGGCCAGCCCAGGTAGCTGATAAAGCCCTTTCGCACGGCACCGGTGGCCACATAGGTCACCAGCAGCGCCACCACAACCACCACCGCAATCACAGAGGTCGCGATCTTCTTGGTGCGCTTAGCCATCTGCAAGGCGGCCTTTTTGCTGCCCAGTACAGCCAGCTGGCTTTGCAGTGCCTTGAGCTTTTGCTGCGCTTTTTCTTTCTTCTCGGTGTCGCTCTCTGCGGCAACGGCGGCCTTGACAGCCTCGATTTCCTTTAAGAGCTTTTCCTTCTTGGCAGCCAACTTAGCTGCGTTCTTTTCTGCCTTTTTCGCAGCGGCCTGCTTTTTCTTCTCTGCCTTTTTGTTGTCGGCGTCGGAAGAAAGGGTCTTGCCGCCGGTCAAAAGATCGTCGTCCAGTTCTTTTTTGTCTTTTGCCATTTGTCAATCATCCTTAATTCGTTAGAATTTACTAAAAACAATGCAAAGATATTTTACACTACTTGCTAAAATATTACAAGGGTTTTTTGTTTTTTTTCAATAAAATATACAAAAAAGCAGGCGTTCTCCGGAGAGAGCGCCTGTTCCCTTTTGGTTTTGGAATTATTCGCCGGTGGTGCCGGCGGTAGCAGAGCTGCCGGCGGTGGTGCTCTCCTGCGGCTTAGCCTGGGTGGCCTTCTTCATCACCGTCTTGTGCTCCTTTACGGCACAGCCGTCGACCATCTGGGTCTCCCGGTCGGAGAGAATGTCCTTTTTACAGTTGTACTGGTACTGGGGGCATTTGTCAATGAAGTACATAATGTGGTAGCCGTACTTGGACTTTACAATGGCCACATCGCCGTACTTGCGGCTGTCGTCCATAGCCCATTTCTCAAATTCGGCCACCATGGCACCCTTTTTGGTGCCCTCAATCATACCACCGAAAACGCCCTGACCGCCTGCGGAGGTGGAATTGGTATCGGCGCTGTTTTCCTCCGCCAGCATGGCAAAATCATACTCGGTCTTGTCCGTCTTGTTGTACTGTGCCAGCAGCTTTTCAGCCTTTTCCTTGGCAGCTGCCCACTCTTTTTTGGTGTACTTTTTCTCGGTGGAGGAGGTGCTGCTGTCCTTGCTGTTGTCCCCGGGGGTCACCAGCAGGTGCCGCACGGAGTACACGGTGGTCTCGTCCAACTTAGGTGTGCCGGTCTTGATAAACAGATAGATAAATTTGTTTTCCTCGTCGCAGTAATAAGTGGTGTCGCCCACCTTGGTGCTGTCGTTAAACAGCCACTGCGTGGTCTTCTTGCCATAGGAGGTGTCCTTGGCGGTCATGGTGTTCTCCACATACTCGCTGAGCCCATCCACAGCCTTGGCCTCATTCTCAAAGTAGCCGCCGGCTACATACTGCTTGATCAGATCCGCGCACACGGTGGGGATCATCTTTTTCATATCCTTTACGGAATGGATCTTGGTCAAGTACTCCTTTGCCTTTTTCACCGACGCTGCCTTGGTCTCTGCGCTGGTGGTGTCATAAGTCATCTCAATAAAGGCAAAGGCGCAGTTGTAATAATCCTTACTGTGCGCCTTATAGAACGCATTGTATTCCGCATCGCTGATGTTGGAACGGGTCAGCGTGTGGCGATAATAGTTCTCAGCAATATATGCCTGCTCCTGTACGGTCTCCAGCGTGGCAGCGGTGCAGTAATCGCCGAATTCTTTCTCAATATAATCGTCCAGGGACTGATTCGCCTCGGAGGCGCTGGACTTTAAGCTGTCCATCTGCTCCTTGATGCTCTTCTTCTGATCCGCCGTCAGGGTAATACCCGCTGCCTGCCCGGCCTCATAATACGAGGTCACATACTGAATCTGGTCCACGGTCTTGTCCTTGAACATTTGCAGCCATGTAATCTTCTCCCCATCAGAATTGGTCACATACTGCTTGCTGTAATCCTTGGTTGAGTCCAAGTCATAGTAGCCGTAATTGGCGTAGTTCAGGTAGTTCTGAACGATACGGGAATAATAGTAGTTGTATGCGCCCAGGGACACTTTTGTCTCACCCACCGTCAGGGCCGTGCCGCCGGGATTGAGCATTTCGCCCTCTTTGCCGTTAGGCACGGTGTAGTAGCGTACACCTAACACTGCCAATACAGCCACCACGGCTGCAAACAGCAGACAAAACAGAGCGATCTTCAAGGGTGCCGTACGCACGGTGACCTGCTTTTCGCCGCTGTTTGCCGCGGCGGCAGCAGGTTCATACTCTGCCGGACGAGGCTTCTCCGCCGGCATCTGAATCTCAAACTGATCATCGGCCAGGAAATTGTCATCCAAAGTAGGCGCCTGAGCCTCAAATTCCCAATTATCATTTTCCTCATAACGCACAGAGGGCTTGGTTGCTTCCGGCGGTGCCGTATCCTTCTGCGGCTCATCACCGGACCATTTTTTCTCGTCGTCCATAGAACAATGCTCCTTTGTTTCAATGTCTTATCAATTATACTATACTTAGACTGCGGTTGCAACCTTTCTTTGCCGATGAAGGTGTAAACAATCTGTAAATCCCCCGCCCTTGCAAAATTCGCTGTCTTGTAGTAATATAGGGGCAGAAAACGCCAAGAAAAGTGCAGCCCCCCTGCACGGAGAGTGTATATGAAAGAAAAACTTGCCGCGCTGAAAATCGAATATCGCACCAACCCGGGCTGGTGTTGGCTCCTTGCCATCCTGTTTCTCTTTCCCCTGCTGCCGGAGTATGTAAGTCCCTTTATTCTGTTTGCGGGCTTTATCGTCTTTAAGGTGCAATGGAGCCGGGAGGGGCGAAAGGCCAAGGTGGGCACCATCGGCAAAATGATGATGCTGTTTATGGGCTATGCCCTTCTCAGCACCCTGTGGTCCCCCACGTCATTTTCCACTTTTTCCACCGCTGCGCTGTGGTGGGGTATGTTTCTGCTCCAGGTGATGATCTACAACTTGGCCCGCAGCCGGGACAAGATTGATGCGCTGCTGCAAACCTGCACCGCCAGCGCTTGCGTCAACGGCGTGATCGGCACCTTGCAGATCTGCGGCTACACCCTGAACCGCTACGACTGTATTCCGGACGGCGCCGTGCTGGTAACCCCGCTGTACAAGGGACTGGACAAATTCGTTTACACCCACCTGCCCTTTGCTATCAGCACAAAAACCTTTGACTCCCGAGCCAGCGGCACTTTTTCCAATCCCAATCTGCTGGCCACCCATATGGTAATCGCCTATCCCATTTCCATTTACCTGTTCTTAAACGCCAAAACTAAAAAACAGAAAGTGCTGTGTTTTCTTGCCAATGTGCTCATCAGTGCCGGGCTCAGTTCCACTCTAACCCGCGCCGGCTGCGTGATTGCTTTGGCCGGCTGGGTCTTTATGTTCATTGTACTGTGCCGCCGGTACTGGAAGCAGATGCTCACCATCTTCCTGCCCACCATTGCAGTGATCGTGCCCTCCATTCTCACCCGGTACGGCATTATCTTCTCCTCCGGGGGCAACGGCGAGGCCAAAAAGTCCTCTGTGGCGCACTTTAATATTTGGGAAAGCCTGATTGATTATGTGCTCTCCCACACCCGGGCATTTTTCATCGGCACCGGCTTCGGCTGCGAGGAAACCGGCAACATTCTCAAGTATATGTATAATCTGGACAAACCCCACGCCCACAATTTTGTTATTGAATTTTGGGTAGAGCTTGGGGTGGTCGGTATTATTCTGCTGGGCATTCTCCTGATCTGGAGCGCCGGCAAACTGCTGGAAATCAACACCAACAATTCCAGAAAGCTGACCCTTGTGTTTTGCGTGTTCACCTCCCTGGTGCTGTACCTGGGTTTTGGGCTGTCGGACTTTATCTTCAACTCCCCCAAGCAGATGATCTTTTTGTTCCTGCTGCTGGGGCTGACCCAATCCATCAGCTACTGCTACGACAAAACCGTCATTACAGACGCCCGCACCCTGGAACGGGCCGCCCGCAAAGAGATCCGCAACACCTTAAACCAATAAGCAAGAGCCGTCTGCCTGGGGCAGACGGTTTTTCATTTTATTTTTTAACAAAGGTATATTGCAAATCCCGTATGAAAGTGGTATGATTTGGGGCAGTATAGGTTTGTAATTCTACTAAATCTAATTAAATGAGGAAAAAGAATGAATATTATTGTTGTTGGCTGTGGTAAGATCGGCTCCACCCTGGTGGAGAGCCTGTCCGCCGAGGGGCACGATGTAGTGGCGCTGGAAAAGGACGCCCACGTTCTGGAACAGATCACCAATATGTATGATGTGATGGGTGTCTGCGGCAACGGCGCCGACTGTGAGACCCTGGAGGAAGCAGCGGTAGACAAGGCGGAACTGGTGGTGGCTGCCACCGGCTCGGACGAGATGAATATGCTGTGCTGCTTTTTTGCCCGCAAAATGGGCGCCAAGCACACCATCGCCAGAGTGCGTAACCCGGAGTACAACGACCGTTCCCTTGGCTTTATGCGCCAGCAGCTGAACCTTTCTATGTCCATCAACCCGGAGCTGCTTACCGCACAGGAGCTGTTTAATATTCTCAAAGTGCCCTCTGCGGTGAAGATTGAATACTTCTCCGGGCGAAATTTTGAAATGGCAGAGTTGCGCCTGCGAGAGGACTCTATACTAGACGGCATTCGCCTGATCGACCTGCAAAAGAAGTACCATACCCGGGTGCTGATCTGCGCTGTGCGCCGAGGAGAACAGGCGTTTATCCCTGACGGCAACTTTATTCTCCACGGGGGCGACAAAATCAGCTTAACCGCCTCTCCGGCTGAAATTCAAAAGCTGCTCAAACGCCTGGGCGTGCTGCGCAAGCAGGCCAGAGATGTAATGATCCTGGGTGGCAGCCGCACCGCCTTTTACTTGGCCAAAATGCTTTCCAACACCGGCAACAATGTTAAGATCATCGACCAAAATCGGGCACGCTGCCGGAATCTGTGTGAGGCCCTGCCAAACGCTGTGATCATTAACGGCGACGGCTCCCAGCAGGAGCTGCTGTTGGAGGAGGGGCTGCGTTCTATGGACGCCTTTGTAGCACTCACCGGCATTGATGAGGAAAACATTTTAATGTCTTTGTTTGCTGCGTCCCAGAATGTACCCAAGGTGATCTCCAAGGTCAACCGCAACGAACTGGGCGATATGGCGGAAAAGCTGGGGCTGGACTGCCTGGTGTCGCCGAAAGACATCACCTCCGATGTGGTGGTTCGCTATGCCCGTGCCCTGCGCAATTCCCAGGACAGTAATATGGAAACGATGTATAAAATTATGGACGGCAAGGCGGAGGCGCTGGAGTTCAAAGTCTGCGGCAGCTCTGCCATAACCCAAACGGCGCTGAAAGACCTGGCATTAAAGCCAAACACCCTGATCGCCGGGATCATTCGTGGCAGAAAAACCATTATTCCCACCGGCGAGGACAAGATTATGCCCGGAGACAAAGTCGTGGTGCTGGCTGCCAATCGCCGCTTGCACGACCTGACGGATATTATTAAATAAGGATTAGAGGAACAGAAACCATGAACCGTAAAATGGTATTTTACATGATCGGTAAGATCGTTCTGGCGGAGGCAGCCATGCTGCTGTTGCCGCTGGTGGTGGCGCTCCTCTATAAAGAAACGCCGCTGCCCTTTCTCATTACCATCGGCATAGCCCTGGTACTGGGTATCGCTCTGTCGCTGATCTTTAAGCCGAAAGACCGGGTGATCTACGCCAAAGAGGGCTTTGTAATCGTGGCCTTTGCCTGGATAGCCCTGTCCCTGATCGGTTGTATTCCCTTTGTGCTCAGCGGCGCGCTGCCCAACTTTTTTGACGCTTTTTTTGAAATTCTCTCATCCGTTCCCCTCTTCTTGCCCCCTATACCAATAAGAATAGGGGAATTTCTCGTCCGTGATGTCCAGCTGTTTGACGTTCAGATTTCCATTTTCGTCCACATCGAGATTGCCATACTCATCGTATGTCCCATACGGGCTGAATCCGCCACCGCCTTCGCTGTTTAGGAATGACAATGATTTGCAGAATACCCCGTCTGCAATTTCTACTTCGTCGTCAAACGCCATTCCGTAGCGGTAGGTCATGCCGTCGGTGCAGCGCAGGACGATTGTCGGAACGCGCGCCTTGCCGCTCCAGTAAAGATTGCTGTCCTCCAGCGTCTGCACGACGCTCCATGTGCCGTGATAAGGCTGTGCGCCTGCTATGTCCGAGGTGTAGAATCGCCCATCCGCGTCCAAACGGAGATACCAGTACCAGATTTCGCTGCCGCCGTCAAACTGCCAGCTGCCGACGATTTTTGCCTCCTCGTCCGGCAGTTCCACGTCATCAAACACCACGTCACGCTGCGGCACGAAGCCACGGGTGATTTTGCCGTCTACCGTCGCTTCAACGTAGATATACGCCCAGCCGCTCGGATGGCTCAATGCCGTCAGCTTCGTCCCGGCAGGCAGTTCCGCCTGATGATATTCGCTGACGTTCGGGTCGTCGGTCAGATAGGTGTCAAACGCTGTCAGCATCGGCACATGCACAATCTCGTCCGTCGTCTCGTCGCCATGCTTGCCCAACTGCGCCCAGCCGAATCGGCTCGTCCGCAGGCTGACGCGGTACTCAATCAGCGACCAGTCGCCCACGGTGAGGTACAGCTTATAATCATCGCCCGTGCTGACGGACGCTTTGCCCTTCGCCGCGCGGTAAGAGGACGTGTCCGGCGCGGAATACACGGCATAGGACTTCTTGCCGCTCTTCTGCCCCGAAACCACCTCCGGATACAAACAGGCGAAGTATTGCAGCCCTTCGTTCGCCTCGTTAAATCGGCGCACGTCTTCAACCCCGCGTTTCGGCATATTGTGAATATTGAAGCTGCCCAGCGTGATTCCCACCGGCCACACGGCACTTTCCTCGCCCTGCGTCACCTGATAGATGTATTCTGCTATCCGCTCCACCTTCACATCGCCCATCTGCGCTTCCATCAGCGTGTAAAAGGTTCTCCCCTCATTGTTGTGCTGCAGCTCAAAATAGTACCGTTCGTCAATATCCGGGTACGCCAATTCAAAGCCGTTCTTCGTGCGTGTGATTTTGGGATAACCCGTCTCGTCCAGTTCCGACGGCTGATAGACCGCGGTCGTCGAGAAAATAGCGTCCTTCCAGCCGTCTTTCACCTCATCCACCGCGACCAGCTGATTGTGATAGCGGCTGGTCAGAATCGTGTGGGTCGTGGCGGCTTTTCTGTTGTAATCGCTCACCAAGCCGGTATACTCGTCGTAGTCATGTGTCTGCTCCACCATCGCCAGCAATTGCCCGTTCAGATTCCAGCTGTTTGCAGATGCGGCGGGCAGTGTCACAGCCAGCGTCAAGCACAAAATCAGCAGTATCCGCAGTTTCTTCATATTCTCCCCATCTCCTTTTGCTCAATATCCCAAAATACTAAAGAACAGCCGAGCAAACCAGCCGATAATATCATCGGTATACACCCAATCGCCATCTGCTCCATCCGGCACATAACTCCTGCCTGTTTCGTTGGTCGAAAGGCTCAAATAAATGCTCCAAGCGCCCGGCATGATTTTCTCTTTCTCCACCTGAATCCCATAGCGGGACACCGTGCCGTCCGTTCCGCGCAGGACGATGGTGGGAATGTCGCCCCGCCAGTAGAGATTGCTCCCCACCGGGGTCTGCACGATAGACCAAGTGCCGCTGCACGTCCTCTCGCCATCATCATCCGCGGCGGAAAAATTCCCATCTGCATCCAGCTGGAAATCATCGTACCAGCCGCCGCCGCCTTTGGCGCGCCAATGCCCGACAAACTCCGCCATCAATTCCGGCTGCTCCACGTCGTCGAATATCACATCCCGCTGCGGCACAAACCCGTACAGCGTTTCGCCGTCCACTTCCGCTTCGACGTACACATACGCCCAGCCGCAGTAACCCAGCGCCGTCAGTTTCGTTCCGGCGGGCAGTTCCTCCTGATGTGCTTCGCTGACATGCGGGTCATCCGTGAGATAGCTGCCGCACACCGTCTGAATCGGCACATGCCGCCATTCTTGACGGATTTCCTTGACACCATCCTTCCGCACATTTGCAAAGCGCTGCAAGCCGCAAGCCATTTCGTTCATCCGCTGAACATCTGCTGTGCCGCGGGGCATTTGGTGGATATTGAAGTCCGCCAGCGTGACCATTTTCGACCAGACCGCGCCGTCTTCGCCCTGCGTCACCAGATAGCCGAAATTCTCCCGCTTTGTGACCACTATGTCACCCATTTTCGCAAAGACAAGCGTGTAGATTGGATGATTCGTGCTGTCATGGCTCAATGCAAAGCGGTAGACTTCCCCCGCTTCCGGATACGCCAGCTCAAAGCCGTCTTCCGTCCGCGCAAGCGTCGGCAATCCGCACCCGTCCGACGGCTGATAGACGGCGGTCGTCGAGACAATAACACTCTTCCAACCGTCTGCGCCCTTTTCCGCCGCAATCAGCTGATTGTGATAGCGGCTTTTCATGATGACGCGTGCTGTGTCGTATTTCCGATTGTAGTCGTCCGTCAAATTGGAATAATCGTCATAGTCGTTTGTTTCCGACGCGATCCCCGCCAAGCCGCCGGGCAAGCCCCAACCGTTTGCAGACGCGGCATTCATCATCAGCGCCATCAGCAGCGGCACAATCAGCAGTATCCACCGTTTCTTCATCGTTCGCAGCTCCTTTGCATTATTGAATCGGCAGCGTCATTTGGCGCACGCTTCCGTCCGCCGTTGCCACCCAATTGCCGTATCTGTCCACCGCGCCATAGGGGACGTAGGTGCATCCGCCCTCCCCGTAGGCGAGATTCACCAGCGGCAGGGTCAACCCTTCGCCATCCTCCTCCGTTGTGGACACGATATAGTCCACGCCGACGCGCATTGTCATGCTGTCGCTGTAATTCAGCGCCAGGATGCTTTCTGTCGAAATCCAGAGGTTGTCCTCCCCAGCCATCGGATTCCGCACCACGCACCACGTTCCGCCGTAGGGCTGTGCGCCGTCGTCATCCGAGCAGTAGAAGCGTCCGTCCGCATCCAGCCGGAGATAGAAATAGCCGATTTCGCTACCGGAATACAGATACCAGCTTCCGACATATTTCGCCGCTTCGTCCGGCTGTTCCACATCGTCAATCACCACGTCGCGCCGCGGCACAAACCCGCACATCGGCTTGCCGTCCACCGTCGCTTCTACGTAGGCATATGCCCAGTCGTCGCTCACGCCCAGCAGATACCACATCGTCAGCTTCGTCCCGGCGGGCAGTTCCGCCTGATGGTACTCGCTGACGTGCGGATCGTCGGTCAGGTAGGTGTCATACGCCGTCAGCATCGGGATATGCAGGCGCTGGCTCTGGGTCGGCTGACCAATCTTTACCCAGCCAAAGCGGCTTGTCCGCAGGCTGACGCGGTATTCAATCAGCGACCAGTCTCCTTCGGTGCAATACAGGCGATACTCATCCCCCGTGCTGAACGACGCTTTCCCCTTCGCCGCGCGGGACGCCTCCGTACTCGGCGCGGCATAGACCGGGTACGACTGCTTGCCGCTTTTCTTCCCCGGAACATTCTGCGCGCCAATCCAGCCCACAGCGTCGTAATTCTCGTACAGCGCCATGCTGCTGTATACATCGCGCATCCGCCGCACGTCGCCCACGCCGCGGCGGGGCATATTGTGGATGTTGAAGTTTTCCAGCGTGACTTCCGTCACCCATATTGCGCTGTCTTCGCCCTGCGTTACCAGATAGCGGTAGGATTCCTGCCGCTCCACCTCCACGCCGCCCATCTTCGCATACGTCAGCGTATACGCTGTTTCGCCCCGGTCATTGTTGATGCGCTCAAAGCGATACAGTTCTTTCACCTTCGGATACGCCAACTCAAAGCCGTTATTGATGCGCGCGAGCTTCGGCTTCCCGGATGTGCTCTGCTCCGACGGCTGATAAACGGCGGTCGTCGAATAAATCACGCCCTCCCAACCGTCTGCGCCCTTTTCCGCCGCAATCAGCTGATTGTGATAGCGGCTCTGCATGATGATGCGCGCGCTATTCTCCTTCCGCGCATAATCATCCGCCAAATGATAATAGTCGTCATAATCATTCGTGTTCGACACAAGCGGCACCAAGGCCTCGGGCAAGCCCCAGCCGTTCGCGGTGGCAACAGGCATTACCATCATCATCAAGGGCAAAATCAGCAGAATCCACCGTTTCTTCATCGCTCTCAACTCCTTTGGAGGTATTTCCCTACCTAAA
>ERZ835051.3559-NODE-3559-length-12002-cov-2.804888_pt1 | contig 12002 bp, 6 predicted proteins | sample MGYA00519575_ERZ835051 | MGnify/ENA primary metagenome ERZ835051 (study PRJEB31850, sample SAMEA3708769) | human gut metagenome | biome: human gut; feature: human-associated habitat; material: faeces | place: China | collected 2014 ... | reverse complement strand
ATTGTAGTTTTCATGATGTATCCTGAATTTTAAGCCCCTAACAAATAATGCGCATGCACTTTTAACGGACTGCTTCTTTTTTATGACACTACTTTTACTTTTCAAATATTGAATTGTAAAGCCGACGTTTATATTACAGTAAAATAAAACGCAAAAAACGCCACGCAAAAAACCAAGATGACCTCGAATCAACACCAAAACTTCGAGCGCAACTTTTCAAAGAATCGCCTTACAATTCCGCGCTTGTCTTCAACTGGCTTTTCAGGCTCCAATACATAGCCGTGCTCAAAAAGCTTTTCCACTTCCAAATACAAAATCCTGCTTGCCCAAGCGTCGGTTGCGGCGTAAGAAATCTGCTTTTTTGAAAGCTCTTCCGCCGCCCAGTTGCTCATTTGCGCGCTTTTTGAAATCCTAAGCCCCGTAAAAAGCGAAAGCAAATTTCTAAGCCCCGTGTTTACTATTCCAACCTGCCGCGTCTTGACGCTTATATCCTCAAAGCCCGCGGGAGTAAAGTCGCGCAAAGCCTTCAAGTTAGCGATGTCCCCGTTTACGGCAACCCCGACTTTTTTTATGACCGGATTTTCCAATATGGAAAATACCTTTTCAATGGCAGAACCAATGTTTGCGAGCCTGAAAATCCAGACCTTTTCCGCTCCGCCTATTTGCAGGATTGAAACGGGATACGAAAAACCCTTTTTGAAGCTCGGTCGCGACTCGGTGTCAAAACCCAAAAGAGTTTCCTTTGAAATTTCCAAAACCGCCGATTGCGCCTCTTCTTCGGAATTTACCAGCACAATGTCGCCTTTGTAAGACGCCATGGGAAGCTCCGCCACGATTTCTGATGGAATGCGGCGCGGGAACATACAGGCTATTTCTTGGGCGGCTTCTTGCACGGCTGTTTTATTTTGCAAACTAAATTTGTCGATTTTTTTAATATAGCATACGTTAGCGTTTTTTTTCAAAGAAAAAATTTTTTAAAAAAATACTTAGCTTTGCTGTGTTGATAAGTATGCTTTTTTCTTCTATCGGCACAGTAGATACTGCATATGCTGCAGATCTATCAGGAATTACCAGAAGTGAATGGGTCAGCAAGTTAGTATCAACATTTAATATGCAGGTTGATGATGAAAGCAATATGCCGGATAACTATTTTAATGATATAACGTCAGATATGGATTGTTATAAGGATATTTTGCTGGCGGTTGAGTTTGGCGTAATTGATTTGGAGGCAGGGCAGAGCTTTAGACCGTATGATCCGGCTACCAGAGAGTTTGCTGCGCAGACCCTGAATTATTGTTTAGGGTTTAAGCTGGATGAAGGAATTGCTTATACATTTAATGACAGTGCAAATGTAACCTATAAAGACGATGCGCAGGTTGCGCTTAACAGAGGATGGTTTTCTCTGAGCAATGGGAAATTTTGTCCGGAGAAGGCAATAACAGAGTCTGAAATGAATGCCATGCTTTCAGATGCAGTTTCTGTTATCAGCGGCGATATTGTAAGCGGAACGAAAAATATATTCAGCGTGGCCGATGGTGTAATTGTAGTACCGGAAACAGCAACGGTCTCCATTGATAATAATAGTATTTTAACGATAGGAAATTATGAAGGAACACTTCAAACGGGTGATATTTTTGTTGTTACGTTGGAAGGATTTCCTGTTGCATTTCAGGCTGTAGATGTACAGCAGTCAGATGCAGGTTTCATTATTGAAACAGAAACAAACGAGGATACCGATAATGCAATTACAAGTATTCAAAATGAAGGTACTTCTGATTTTGATTTAGAACAATTTGAAGTTGCTGAAGGTGCAACATATAGAATTATTGATGAATCCAAAAAGGGCAGAAGTGCGGGATATGAAACACTTTCTATTGAGCCTTACAGCATAAAGTACGATAAGAATGGCAAGAAGCTTACAATTACAGAATCGGTTAAATTAAATGAACTAACTGCAGGTACACTTACGGTTGTCATGAGCAACATAAAAATTGACAAAAGCATAAATAGCGGTGCAAAGACTATCCATGACATCTGATGCAACTGTAACTGCTTCTGTTAAATTCAATTTAAGTACATACGCAGGACTACCGAATACACTTCCTTTGGGCAGTATCAATGTTGGACCTGCAAAGCTATCAGTACTGATGGAATATGATTTGAGCGGCGGAATGGCAGCGAGCTGGTCGGGAAGCCTGCAGGCAGGGATTTCTTATAACAATGGAAATATGAGATTTCTGAACAGCTTTCATAAAGATTCGTTTTCTATGACAGCAGAGGTAAAACTTAGAACAGGCATAAAGGCAATCGCTGAGTTTGACTTCGTTATGGTAAAGGGGAGTTTATGGGCAGGTGCCGGTATAAAAGCCGGTTCCAGCTATAAAGCATATGACACAGGTACACCGAATGCATGTGTAACGATTTATGGCTATCTTTATGTAGATACGGGATATAATGTAAGCGTTAAAGTGGCAGGTGCTAAAAAGAGCTGGAATAAAACCTTTGAAGTTTATAATCAAAGGAATAGTCCGGTAAGGGTTGTATATCATTACGAGGATAATATATTGGTTTCTTCTTGCTCGAGAGATGCAAGTGCAGTACCTTATTTAACATCGCCACACTCAAGATATTTTAGTTCTTTGCCGGGGTACGGAAGCAGCTCGTATGGCTGGGGAGAAGAATCTGTTGCAACCTATACCTATACGGTAGAGACAGACAGTGATACGGGAAAGGATTACGCATCCATCACGGGGTATACAGGGAATCCCTCTGTTTTGGCAATTCCCGAAACCCTGGATGGATATACAGTGAAAAAGATTGCAAATAGCGCATTTGCAAAGAAAACATCATTAAAAGCAGTAACTCTCCCGGATACGGTAACGGTGATAGGGACTTTTGCATTTGATGGATGTACAAATTTAAGTGATGTAAGCTTGTCTAAAAATTTGCAGAAACTAGGTGTGCATGCATTTCGTGACTGCAAATCACTGATAGAAATCGAAATACCAAAGTCATTGGAAGAAGTTGTATCCTTCAGTGGAAGTGGACCTTCAGGCGGACCGTTTTGTAATAGTGGCTTAACAAGTGTTACATTTGAGGCAGGAACGGATAAGGTGGTTGGAGAGTTATTTTGGGACGCATATAACTTAGAGAATGTAGCTTTATTGGATACCATGACAACAATAGGTGACAACGCTTTCTATGAGTGCAAGTCATTAAGAGAGATAAAACTGCTGAATAAGCTTACGGCAATAGGAGCAGAGGCTTTTGAAGATTGTACAGCATTGGAAAGCATAGATATTCCGGATACGGTAACGAAGATAGGAACGAGGGCATTTGATGGCTGTAATTCTCTGGCAGCTGTAAAGCTTTCGGAAAAGCTGAAAACAATTCCAAGCTATGCTTTTAACGGCTGCAGCTCCTTAACGGCGATAAAGCTTCCGGAAAATTTGAATTCTATCGAAGCAAATGCGTTCCAAGGCTCCGGCTTGCAGGCGGTAACCATTCCAGCCTCGTGTGCTGCCGTTGGCAGCTATGCCTTTGCAGGCTGCAAAGGCTTAGCAACGGTTACGCTGCAGCAGGGTGTTAAAACAATCGGCAGCTATTGCTTTAACGGCTGTACGGCATTAGAAAATGTTGCGATTGCTGATACGGTTGAAGCAATCGGCGCGTATGCCTTTTATAATTGCGATATGCTAAGCAAGGTGGTTATTCCAAACAGCGTGACAAGCCTTGGGAACTATATTTTTGCAAACAATGAAAAGCTTGCGGATGTTAAGCTGGGAACGGGATTAACAGCAATACCGCAGTATGCTTTTTATGAATGCCCGGCATTAAAGAGTATTTCCATACCTTATCGTGTAACAGCAATCGGCACAAAGGCTTTTGCAAATTGCACAGGCTTCACGGAAATTACAATCCCACAGAGCGTTACAAGTATTTCTTCTGATGCCTTTAGCTATCCGAAGAATATGACGATTTACGGTGTATCCGGCTCTAAGGCAGAAACATTCGCAAATGATAAAGGAATAAATTTTGTGGCAAAGAGCATTTCTGCAACAAATGTTTCTCTGAATAAAACAGAACTAACTTTGAAGAAGGGCGAAACGGCTACTTTGGTAGCCAGCATTATGCCGGAGAATTTTACAGATACAATTTCCTGGCGTTCTACAGATACAAAGGTTGCAACTGTTACGGATGCAGGCCTCGTGAAAGGTGTTGCGGTCGGAACAGCCAAAATAAAGGTTACTGTCGGCAGTACAAGTGCATTGTGTACGGTTAATGTTATTCAGCCGGTTACATCAATTTCGTTGAACAAAACATCGCTTACCATGGATGCACTGAATACCTATCAACTGACAGCAACGGCGTATCCCACAACAGCAGTGAGCAGAGATATTGCATGGAGTTCTTCAGATTCTTCAATCGCTTCTGTGGATGAAAAAGGCTTGGTTACGGCGCATAAAAAGGGAACAGCAACGATTAAGGCTACGGCGAAAGACGGCAGCAATATTTCAAATAGCTGCAAGGTTACGGTTTCCAATAATGGCTATGAAGTAAGTAAGGTATCCGAGTTTGAAAGCAGTCATCCATATTCAAATAACTGCTCTGACATTTGGGTGTATACCGTAAAAGGTGCAACATATTTAGATTTGGTTTTCGATGCAAAAACAAATATAGAAGAAGATTTTGACTTCTTGTATATTTATGATGCAAATGGAAGCCTGATTGGTAAGTATACAGGGACAGGCCTTGCAGGGAAAAGAGTAAGGGTTCAAGGGGATACTGCCAAAATTAAACTTATCAGCGATGGAGCCGGAAACACATGGGGTTTCAAGGTAACAGACGTAAAGACAGATGCAGCAGAAGGAGGGATAAAGGGCGATATAAATGGAGATGGAAGCATTACTGCAGCAGATATGCAAAGACTATACAATCATTTGAATGGTACGGCATTGTTGAAGGATGCTTCGATTGCCGATTTGAATGAGGATGGTAGTGTTACTGCAGCAGATATGCAGAGACTTTATAACCATCTGAATGGCACAGCATTATTAAAATAAAAAGAAAGGAGAGAGTATTATGAAGAAATTTATGGCATTGCTACTTACTTTAGCGATGACAGCATCCTTCGCTGCTGTTCCTGCAATGGCAAAGGATGAAGATGTAAAATTGAAAATTACTCCGAATGTGACGTCAGTTGATACAACGGGGGAAGCAGAAGTAACTTATACTATCGGTGTGGAGGTGAAAAATTCCGATGTCAAAATTGGCAGTATCCAGTTTAACCTGAATCCGCCCGAAGGTATGACTTTGGGAACAACAAAACAGGATTATAAAGTTACTTCGGCTTTATTCTATAACGAGGACTTTAATCCGGATGGTATTTTTGATACAAAGTTTGAATATACACCTACATCAAGATACTTCTGTGCAGTTGGTACGACAGAAGAGCGCAACCTTCATGAAAATAAAACCTTAATGACAATTAAGGCGAAAATTGCAGCTGGAACAAATGGAAATTTGACATTGGGGGCTACCAATGTTGAATTTGGTAAGGTTGACGGCGGTGTAATCAAATGGACACATACCTTAGAAACAACACCTGTATCGGCAAGTGGCACAGTAACACATTCTCATACTTATGGCACAACTTATGCGTATGATAGCACAAATCACTGGTTAGAATGTACAGATGATGATTGCCCTGATAAAGCAGGAAGTAAGAAGGATATTGCAGAGCATTCTTTTGCAACGGATGAAACTGCAAAATGCAGCGTTTGTGATTATACAAGAACAGTAGCAATCTCACCCGAAAAGCCTACAGAAATTACTTTGTCTGCAACCGAACTGACATATAACGGTGATGAGCAAACGGTATCTGTTACAAATGGTTTTGATCCTGAAACTATGAATGTTACAGGTCTTACCGGAACAGACGTAGGTACATATACCGTTAGTGTGACACCCAAAAATCATTGGAAAGATGGCGGAACAGACGCAGTTACAGCTACTTGGAAAATCAATGTGCTTAAACTTGACAAACCTACTGTAAATGGTAGCTTTAATTATAGCGGTACAGTGCAAAACGCAACAGAAACCAACAATAATGAAAAATTTATTACAAGAGAAGGTGAAGTATCAGCTACAGATGCTGGTACATACAATGTGACTTATTCTCTGAAAAATACAACAAATACAACATGGAACGATGACACAGTAGAGGCTGTGACAGGAGACTGGACAATCAATAAGATTGATAAAGAGACAGTACAACTTTCTACATCCGTAAAAATCGGTGCAACAAAAAAATTTGATTTGTCTAATGCAGTAGAAAAAGATGGTACACTTGGTGAAGCATCTGCTACAGGTGATACAGAGTTACTTGAAACGAAAGTATTAGAAGGCACTAAACTTCAGATTAAAGCTGCTACCAATGCTGATGCAACAAAACAGGTAGTAGTTACAATTCCGGTTACCGGTGCAAAGAACTATAATGATTATGAGATTAGAGTCACTGTTACAGTAACCGAAAAACAAACGCAGGATGATTTTACAGCAAATAATGTGACAGCAACTTATGGTGATACAGGTGTAATCATTAAATCCGAAAATGGCGTTGGTGATATAACCTATGCTGTAACAGATGGTGCTGACATAATTGATGTAGCCGCAGATGGTAAAATTGAAATTAAAAAAGCGGGTACAGCAACAGTCGAAGTGAAGGCCTCCGGTGATAATGATTATGCTGAGGCAACAAAAACAATCACTGTTACGGTTGCTAAGAAAGAATTAACAATTACAATAGGCAGTGAAAGAGTTTATTTGAATAACACGGTGCCGACCCCTACAAAGTATACAGTAACCGGATTTGTAGGAGAGGACAATTTTGTAACAGAGCCTACATTATACTATGAAACAACACCGGATACATCTGTAAGAGGCAGTGTAGCAATTAAAGGTAAAGATGCGGATGCAGGTGATAACTACACAATTAAGTATATTGATGGTATGCTGACGATTGCTAAAAAGTCTTCTGGTTCTAGTGGCGGTGGCAGCAGTGTGACTACATATGCTGTAACCGTTTCTTCCGCAGACAATGGCAAAGTTACGCTTGATAAGACAAGCGCGGCGAAGGGCAGTGTTGTAACTATTACAACGAAGGCAAACGATGGCTATGCACTTGGCATAATCAAAGCAACCGACAAAGACGGCAAGGAAATCAAGCTGACCGATAAGGGCGATGGCAAATACACCTTTACGATGCCGGCATCTAAGGTGGAAGTAAAGGCTGCATTTAAGCAGAACGCATCCAAACCCGACCAGCCCGCAGAGGAAACAAAGACAGTCGTAGTAATACAGATTGGCAGCAAGACAATGTTCGTAAACGGCAAGGCTTACGAAAAGGACGTTGCACCTGTTATCATGAACGACAGAACCTTGGTTCCGATCAGATTCGTAACAGAATCTCTGGGTGGTAAGGTTGCTTGGAATGAAAAGGAAAAAGAGGTCGTACTGACTATTGATGGCAAGGAAATTAAGATGACAATCGGCAAAGTACTTGAAAAATATGGTGTCGCTCCCGTTATCCTCAATGATCGTACCTATATGCCTGTTCGTTTCGTAGCAGATGAGCTTGGTGCAACAACGACTTGGGATGCAGTAAGCAAAATGGTAACGGTTACAAAAATCGAAAAGTAAATTAAAAAGATAACCGGTAAGTAAGATTAGGCGTTCATCGGAAACGGTGAGCGCCTTTTTTCATCCAACATAGTCACGATATATGATTGTTTTGCACTGCTAATGAATATAAATGTGATATATAATAAAGAGCAAGAAAAATTTCTATTCTAAAATTATTTTCGTTTCCCCTTTTGGTATATCTACAGTACGAGAAAATACCTAACCTTTGAAAATTGAATATAAAATCTTGCAGACAACATTGGAGAGAAACTTCTGTTCAGCCACAGTCCGAGTGTGATGATAACCGCCGCAGGCAATGGGAGCAGGCCGTCAAACGGGGGCAGGTGAAATTCCTATGGGCATTTTGCCATCTGCAAGAGCGGGAAAGGAATATATGCTTTCAAAGAATTGTAGCAATTCAGGAAACCTTTCTGTAAAATAATATAATATTGTAATCAGGAACATTGACACAGCAAATCCTCTATGATACTCTAAAGGTACAAGCATTGTTAGGTATCGAGGCATTCGCTGAGAGATGTTGTTTAAGGATGATAAGCGTTATTATTTTATGTCTATACGGCATAAGGTAATAGCGCTTTTTTTATTTTACAGTTTTTTAATCAGGAGGGATTTTAAGCGTGAACAGTTTAAGATGCCTTCCTTTTTTATTTGGGTCAAAAGGCAGATGCCTTTGATAGTAGAAAAAATATTATGTTACAGAAAGGTGGAAAAAGAAATGGAAGAAAGAGTATTTGCGGATGAATTCAGGAAAGGCTTCTGGCAGGAGGAGGATTTTCTTGCATTCCTTGAACGGCGAGAAGAAAATTCCGAATGGGGAAAGGTGAAAAGCAATGAAATCAGATTTTATCCTATCGAAGAGGGACATCAGATTTCTGCTATGCTTGAGGAAAAACTGAGAGAAACAGGCAAGGCAAATGTATTTGAGGATACTCTGGAGCATACGCGTTTGATTCTGAAGGTCAAGGAGGACTTGTACCCGGTTCGCAGCTGTGCGATTAAGACAATTCTGGAGCGTGCCAGAATATCCGGCAATGCATTGAATAAGGTGCAGAAAGCGGAGCTGGCACAGATTCTGAATTATTGCATGGGTGTAGCCGGTGGAGATGCACTCCTGCGTTTCTGTGAGGATAAAATTTCCGCTGTTCATGGCGGAGACGCTTCGGATTATGCTGTCTTGGAGACACCGGAACTGTTCCGCAGAACGGTAGAATATTTACAGGATAATTTCTCGGGATATACCTTTGCAGGGGCATCCTATGACCATTCTATCGCTACAGCCGTATGGTCTTTGGAGAATCAGGATAGCTTGTTGCAGGAGTATCGTGAAAGCTTACAGAAACATGGCTTGCCCAATCAGGAGATTCAGTTGGGGCTTCGGCTGACAACATCCGATACCGGGCAGAGTGGCGCAAATTTGTACCCTATGATTTTTTTCGGCTCTGAAGCGAGAAATATTCCTTTAGGCAGTGCTTTGAAATTGCAGCATAAAAATAAGGCTGACCTTGCAAAATTCGATGAGCAGCTGAATCTACTTTATGCACAGTATAGCAAGGCTTTGGGTAATATGCAGTCCTTAATGGATGTATATGTGCTGTATCCAATCAATGCGATGCTCGGCGTAATGAAACGTGTTGGCGTACCGAAAAAGTATGCAATGGAAGTTTCGGAGGATTTTCGGATTCAGAACGGAAATGTACCATGCAGCGTATATGAGGTATATTTACAGATTGCAGAGGTTATTTATCTGATGCAGTGCGAAGGCATTGACGGTTCCAAAATCGTACAGATGGAGGAGAATATTGCAAGGGCCGTTCATCTGCGCTGGAAGGACTACGACATTGCAGGAGAGTATCATTGGTAAAGGGGGAAAATTCATGGGATTAAATCTGAATTATACAGCAGATGCGCTTGTCAGTACGGAAGATATGCAGGAAGAAACATGGCTGCAATACCGCAGAAACGGAATTGGCGGCAGTGATGCAGCTGCCGTTATCGGTCTTTCGCCGTATAAAACAGCGAGAGATGTATACTTTGAAAAGCTTGGCAGAGAACCAGAGGATAATAATACGTCCGGATGGGTAGCTATGGAGGTCGGTAAACGACTGGAGGATTTAGTAGCTGCTATTTTTGCGAAGAAAACAGGTTTTCGCATCTGGCAGGAGAAGGTAATGTACCGACATCCGTTATTCCCGTTTATGCTGGCGGACGTAGACTACTTTTTTGAAACATCCGATGGTACGGTTGGTATTTTAGAGTGTAAGACGGCTAATACCCATACAAAGGAGAAATGGGAGAATGACGCTGTTCCGTATCATTATGAGGTACAGTGCAGACATTACATGGCTGTAAAGAATCTGGATATTGCGTATTGCGCCTGTTTATTCGGGAACTCGGAAAATGACTTCGTTTTTCGCAGAATAGACAGAGATTTAGATTTTGAGGAAAATCTGATTTTACAGGAAGAATCTTTTTGGACGGAGTATGTGGAGCTAGGAATTGAGCCTGCCTTAAGTGGCGACGGAGATCTGGTATTAGCAAGCCTAAAACGCTACCAGATGCAGAGAAACAATCCTGATGAGATTTTGATTGAGAGTGATTATGGAGAGGCGTTAGAGCTGATTTATCGTATGAAAAGTGAAAAGGCTGCGATTGACAGTAATTCCAGAAAGTTGGAGCAGAAAATCAAAACGGCGTATGCGAAATTTGCGGAAATGCTTGGAAATGCGACAAAAGGGTTATGTGTTGCTGCGGATGGCAGTGAATATCATATCAGCTATAAGCCAATGCAGCGCACCGGCATTACCAAGGATAATCTGCAGAAAATGAAACTAAACGATAGCAAGCTTTATGAGAAATATGCGACAACGACAGAGAACAGAGTATTTCAGGTAAAAAAGATTGTAAAATAAGGGAGCTGATAAAACAGTGGCGCAAAAGGAAATGACTTGGAACAAGCAGAATTGTGCAGAGAAAGGAGCAAAAATAACCTTACTTGCACTTTATGAGAAAACCATATATCAGAATGAAAAGAATGGATTTTGTATCTTTAGAATGACCAGCGAAGACACCGGGATACCGAAAGAGCTTGGGTATGACAGAGATCACAAAATCCATTTTTCTGTAATCGGGTATTATCTGCCTGCAATCCGCAATAGTATGCTTGCCTTAACAGGTGCATGGGAGCATAGCAGATATGGTCTGCAATTTCATGTAGACAGCTATACCGAGGTATTACCAAAAACGAAAAGCGGCATTGCGGCGTATCTTTCCTCCGGCTTAATCAAAGGCATCGGGAAAGCAACGGCGGATTTAATTGTAGCGAGGTTTGGGACAGATGCACTGGATGTAATTGAGAAGGACCCCAAGCGTCTTCTGGAGATAAAGCGTATTTCCGAAAAGCGTTTGGAACAGATTCTGGATTCCTATGCAGGCAGTAAAAGTATGCAGGAGATTATGACGTTTCTGGGAGTCTATGGCGTAACGCTGAATAAAGCAAAGAAAATACAGGAGCATTTCGGGAGCCGCTCGGTAGATGTGATACAGCATTCGCCGTATTTGCTTTGCGAGATTTCTGGTTTTGGCTTTAAAACGGTGGATCAGATTGCGAGAAATATCAATTTTTTACCTGCGGATCCGCTGCGGTTGGAAAATGGGATACTTTTTATTCTGGAAGAAGCAAAAGACGGTGGGGATTTATTTCTTATGCAGGATATTCTGCTGGAACGGGCTTATGTATTGCTTTCTGAAGCTGTGCCGAAAGGCGAGGTAACAGAAACTATGATAAAAAATACGTTTTCGGATTTATGTGCTTACGGAAAGCTCTATGTAGATGGAGAACGGATTTATTTACCGCAGTTCTTCCATTTTGAGGAGCAGACAGCAAAAATAACAGCAAAGCTGTTAAGTGCGAAAAAGAGACATAGTGCAAAATTGGAGCAGCATCTGAAGGAAGTGCAGAAGGAAAATGGTGTTTTGCTTTCTGAGAAGCAGGCAGAGGCAGTTCGGATGTGTATGGAGAATCGTTTTTCTATCATTACAGGCGGACCGGGTACCGGGAAAACAACGGTACTGAAAAGTATCCTTGCAGTCTATCAACGGCTGCACCCGGGAAAAGATATCCTACTGGCAGCGCCTACAGGCAGAGCAGCCAGAAAAATGGCGGAGAGTACAGGTTTTCCATATGCGTCTACGCTGCATGCAGCCTTAAACCTTACTTCTGATACCGCTGATTATGAGGAGGTTATTATCCCCGCGGATTTTGTTGTAGTGGATGAAGCATCTATGGTTGATATGCGCTT
>ERZ835051.3556-NODE-3556-length-12007-cov-3.971888_pt1 | contig 12007 bp, 16 predicted proteins | sample MGYA00519575_ERZ835051 | MGnify/ENA primary metagenome ERZ835051 (study PRJEB31850, sample SAMEA3708769) | human gut metagenome | biome: human gut; feature: human-associated habitat; material: faeces | place: China | collected 2014 ... | reverse complement strand
CGGTGGACGGACATTTGTCTTCCCCACACGGACACATGTGTATGTCTCTGGCGGACACACTGTGCGCTGTAGGCAGACAATAATTGCGGTATAATTTTATAAAAACTATTGACAATGCGGTATAAATGTGGTATTATATAATCATAGCAAGGAGATAGCAACAAGAAAAGGAGAGTGTTGAAATGACAAAAAAAGATTTTATCAAAGAAATTCGAAAGCTTAACAAAACATATAGGGAGGTCATTGGTGATAAATGTGAGGGCATTTTTATAAACAATATTTATTTTTTTTATGAGAACATCAGACTGTGCTTTGACGATGATATCGACGAATTATTTATATTTGTCAGAAACCGAAACAAAATTATGGCATGTGTCAGTTATAAAGATTTAAGAATTGGTTTTTAATATCTAAAATATATAAACTGCTGTCCTATCGGCATAACGGGGAGAAAGGTGAGTAAGATGTCAAAGACAATCAAATTAATCGGAAAACACAATCAGGAGTTTGAAGAGTACATGAAAAAAAATGGCAAATGGAGTTTTCACAGATTTTCAGACGGGTCTATCTACTACTTAGCACCGGTATTTAATGATATAACAAGAATTGTAGATACATTCCCAACACCTGTTGCACCCGTTAAAGAGTTAGAGCAGCTTAGAAAAGCCACTATGGTTAGAGATGCCTCAGTTACAATTAACAACTTTGTTGAATTTGACGGATGCGACGTTATTCTTTGTGAAACTGGAATTAAGGTTTACGGTGCTAATATTACAATTAAATACACAGGCATTTGCAGTTTAACCATTGATTTCAACCATGATTTAAAAAAGCTATTCCAGAAGATTAAAAAAGGGCATTTCGGGGGGATTGTTTTTGTAGATGACGTTAAAATAAGTACTCATGATTTAGTGCTGTTGGAACAGGAATTGGTGTATTTCCCAGATGATAACGATTTGCATACACACGGGGTATATAAAAAATATAGTGACGTTAAATCAATTGTAGATATTGCCGGATATTATATTTTTTGGGGGTCAGAAAATGATAGCAACAACCACGAGTGATATAATTTATGTGTCTATAGCTTTAATTATGATGTTTGTGTCAGGGTACATCCTCGGCACGACAGACGAAATGGGAAGAGAGAAAAGAAGAAAAGAAAAACACAGAAGAAAACGAGAGCAGAGAAAGGGGTGAAAAAACATTGAGAAAATTATCGTTACGTTTAGATATGAGAATATACAATTGGGCAGAAGAATACGGAACAACAGTGAGCGAATACCTCGAACATGCTGTGTACTCAGCTTTGGAGTTCGGTGGCACTGGATTTCAATTCGAGCTAGTGCGAGCCGTGCCGAAGTACGACACAAGCGTGTACCTCACAGATAGGACTTTTAAAGAAGTGAAAAAGTTGGCAAAACAGAACAACCTCAGCAAAGCACAGATACTGAATCGTTCCGCGATAATGTTTCACGTGAAACATATTCACGATGTAGAACGAGAGGAAATGGAGAGTGAGCAGTGGCATGATAACAGATTATGCAAAACGCCGTAATAAAGTCATAAGAAAATTGAAGGTCTTAGCTCAGAACCGCAATTTTGGCATGGGTGCAAAGAGTGATATACAGTACATGTTACAACAGCTACCGCCTGAGAGTCAGATAGTAACCGCCCGTCAGAGACGGGGCGCAATGTCTGCTTTAGAGCAAGCTGAGAAATCCGACTTGTACAGTGTCTCAGGGCAAAGGAGAATTGCCAAACGAAAAATGGCAAAACTTGAAGAGTTGGGGGTTAAATTTAAGACATACAGGGAACTTAATGAGTTTGGAGAGTTTATGGAATCCGTTCGGGATTATTCGCTCGGTCATGTATACGACAGTACAAAAGCATTAGAGTTGTTTATAGATAGGGGTGGAAAATCCGGTGAAGAACTACTCAATCAATATCGGGACTGGCAAAAAGCAAAGAAGGGAACTAGTTGACAGAATACACACAGTATATAGAACCCCACACATGAGAGGAAAACAACGTTTTGCAAAACAGTCATACCGAAATTGTATATGCGCTTTTGATATCGAAACTACACGACTTCCTGAAATTGAACAGAGCATCATGTATTTATGGCAATTTGCGGTATTACTTGACGATAACGAAATAATATGTGTGTACGGAAGAAACTGGAACGAACTTGAAGAATTGTTTACTGACATCGAAGATGAACACCTTATCACAATGATTTTTGTACACAATCTGTCATATGAATTTCAGTTTCTGCGTTCGCACGTTGAAATAAAGCCGGAAGAAGTGTTCTCGCTCAAGCCCAGGAAAATACTCAGAGTTAGAGCAGGTAACCACCAGCAAGGAAATTTGGAGTTCCGATGCTCATACATGCAGACACACAAGAGCCTTGACAAGTTCCTGAGCGATAGTGGGGTTGAGAACCAGAAGCTGAAAGATTTTGATTATGACAAGCGTAGATATCCGTGGACAGAATTAACACCCAAAGAAATTGAGTACGGGTGCAACGATGTGATAGGATTATTACAGGCAATGCATAAACGATTGGTGGATAATAATGATACATTATACACCCTCCCTTTAACCTCAACTGGCTACGTTAGAAGAGAAGCAAGGCAAGCCATGAAACAGTACAATTATAAAAAACTGCACAGCATGATGTGTGACACAAGCTTGTATACATTACTTAGAGAGGAATTTAGAGGGGGTGACACACATGCAAACAGGTATCGCGTCGGGAAAATACTCAACAACGTTGCGTCATTCGACAGGGCAAGCTCTTACCCGGACGTTATGCTCAATTGTGAATTTCCAATGACAAAATTTGTGCGACAGGGAAATTGCGGTATAGAGGATATTGACAGGTGGACAAAATTTCACAAGGCTTATGTGGGGCGATTTCATTTCCGAAACATCAGGCAAAAAGATGTATATTACGGTGCACCATATCTTACAAAAGACAAGGGCTATTGCATAAGCACAGAATCAGTTTGGGACAACGGACGTCTACTCTCAGCCGATGAATACTCGTGTACACTAAACGATATTGATTTTGGAATTGTAAAAGGAGAATACGTTTGGGACAGCGTGGAACTTACAGATTTTTATACAGCCGGGTACGGTTATCTTCCAGAACCATTGCGAAATCTGGTGAAACGCTTATTTACAGATAAAACGTCTTTAAAAGGTGTTGAGGGTAAGGAAATTGAGTACGCTTTGTCAAAAGAATTGATAAACTCACTATACGGGATGTCTGCGCAAAACCCTGTCAAGCCAGATATCATTTACAGCAACACCGAAAAACCATTCTCGGTTGAGGACGGGGACACAGAGGAAAAGTTAATGAAGTATAACAAAAGGGCATTTATGTTATACGCATGGGGTTGTTGGGTGACTGCTCACGCAAGACAAAGGCTCAAGCTTGCCGTGAACATAGCTGACGAGGATTTTGTTTACTGCGACACAGATTCGTGTAAAATACTGATTACAGAAAGATATCCCGAAATCCAAAAGGGGTTTGACGAGCTGAATAATCGGTTAAAGAACGATTCTTCAGAAAATGGTGGTCATGCTACAGACCCAAAGGGCGTGGAACATTATCTGGGCGTATACGAGTATGAGGGTACATCCGACAGATTTATAACCTTAGGTGCAAAAAAATATGCTCAAGAAAAAAACGGCAAACTTGAAATCACGATAGCAGGCGTGGGAAAGAAAAAAGGTGCGGAAGAATTGCGGAAAATGGGCGGTCTGGAAGCTCTGAAAATCGGAACCACATTTAAGGATGCGGGTGGCACAGAATCTGTCTATAATGATACAGATTATGGTTATTACAACCCCGATTCAGACAACCCTGATAAAAGCGTGTGCATTACCAGAAACGTTGTCATACGCCCGTCTGAATACACTGTGGGACTTACTCTCGAATACCTGAACGTTCTTAACAGCGTTGATTTATGGCACGATTTTTTAAAAAATACTAAAGAAAAGTCTTGACATACGCACCCACATATGCTATTATATACTTGTAACAAAAAGCAAAATAGAAAAGGAGTTGAAAAAAACATGATTACAAGAAGCATTGAGAAAGTAACCGCAAAGATTACAGACGAAAACGGACAGTCTGTAGAAAAGACCTACTACGGTGCAAACGTAACAGCCACAAAGATTAAAAAATCTTATGAAGCTGAAACAGGAGTAAAAGCTGTGAAAGTTTCTATGGATACCGAAGTTGTAAAAGCATCTATGACAGAAGCTGAATTTGTACACTACGGAAAAGTAGAGTAGGAGCACATTAAGAAACAAACAGGTCGCAATCTGAAACAACTCCCAGTTGTGGGTAAAACAGCATAAAAAGAAAAAAGGAGAAAACATCATGGAAATTATTAAAACAAACATTCAGGAAAACGAGTACACAATGGAGTTAATGTATGCAATGTTCGAGGACGAGAACAGAATCCGTCTTTCCGACACTGCCGGAACAACTGTGGAGTTTGACCACTATGCTATTGTTGAAGATGAAAACGCAAAGGGCGAAGTTGTGAAAACTCTGTCAATCGAGGATGCGGAAACACACAGCGTTTATGTGACGACATCTACCTCATTCATTCAGGCTTTCGAGCGCATTATCACAATGGCTGAAAAATGTGGAGAGGACTTCCGAAAAGTATCTGTATTTTTCAAAAAATCACAGCGTGGAAGAAACTTCTTAGTAGCAGGTTATGTGAAATGAAGAAACCCGAACTGTACGACAGTAACGGTTATGTGAATATAAGGGGCATCTTGGAAACAGGGTGCCCTTTTATCTTTATATGGGGAGGTCGAGGAACGGGGAAAACGTACGGTATTTTGAAACACGCTGTGGAAAACAATAAAAAATTTATTTACCTACGCACCCGACAAACTCAGATAGATATGATACGCACACCACAATTTAATCCGTTTAAGCAATACAATGCCGACTGCAACAGACGTATCACCCCGTCACCTATCAATAAAATGTATTCAGGTTTTTATGATACAGAGTTTGACGAGAAAACAAAAAAATACACGAACTTTGGGGAACCACTAGGCTACTCAGCAGCACTTGGCACCATATCCAATTTACGAGGCTTCGGAGCAGCGGACGTTGAGTTGATGTTTTATGACGAGTTCATCCCGGAAAAGACAGAACCACAGTTAAAAAACGCTACAATCGCTCTCTTAAATGGGTATGAAACCATAAACAGAAATCGAGAGCTTATGGGAGATAAGCCTTTACAGCTCATATGTGCATCAAACAGTGAAAACGCAAACTGTGATATATTCGCAAAACTAGGTTTAATCCGTAAAGTTACCGATATGCACAAAACAGGGCAGGAATTCAGTTATCTGCCTGATAGGGGTATTATCCTTATCAATCTTGCCAACTCCCCGATTTCACAGGCGAAATCTGAGACGGCTGTGTACAGAATGGTTGGTAAAGACAGTGATTTTTACAAGATGTCAATTCAGAATGATTTCTATGCTGAGGACTATTCGGACATTAAATCCGAACCCATAAATGAGTACGTCCCCATTGTGACAGTTGGAGAAATAACCATATACACACACAAGAGCAAGGAAAAACTGTATATTACACAGCACCTACAAGGCTCACCCCAGATTACCTATTCCACGTCAACAAGAGATTTAACAGCTTTCCGGCACAAGTTCGTATGGGTCTGGGGGATGTACCTTGACGGGTTAGTGAGTTTTTCTGATATCGAATCAAAATATTTACTTGACAATTATTTCAAGATGTGATACTCTATCATTGTAGGGGGAGTGGTACAAAACCAACGGGCGGAACCCGTGTACATGAGCTTGGTTGGCTCACAGCACTTCCCCTCAATTCAAAAGAGGGGGTGACAATATGGAATGGATTCAGGCAGTAAGTCAGTTATTTAGCTCTTTAGGTGTACCTGTAGCGTGCCTTGCAGTAACCTTTTATTTATGGTACAGGGAGACTGAAAACCATAAAGAAGAGATACACAACCTCACAGAGGTTCTAAACAACAACACGATGGCAATTCAGAAACTTGCAGACAAACTGGACGTAAAGGAGTGATACCATGCCATTAGGTGCAAAAATTCTACTAGACCCCGATATGGAAGAACAGTACGGAATGATTGACATTATACCAGACTGTGGCGTATATGGCGAATACAAGATAAGCACAAAGAGTTCCCCTCTGATGTTGCGTGATAAACCAGATACAAACGCAGATATCATTGTAGAGATGCCAAAAGGACGTACTATTTTTTGTTACGGGTTCACAGATATCACCATGAACTGGTATCTTTGCGAATACGCAGACAGCGGAAAGATTTATGCGGGTTTCTGTAATAAAAAATATCTAACAAAAAAGGAGTGACATTATGAAAATCGAGGATATCATCGCCCTCGCAGGGGCAGGATTTAGCAAACAGGACATCATCAAGATTGCAGGTACGGTATCAGCTCCGGCTCCGGCTCCGATTCAGACACCGACACCGGCATCAGCACCAGCACCAGTATCAGTTCCGGCACAGGTTCCGGGTAATACTCAGGACGTTTTTAATCAGCGTATGGGCGTTCTGGACAATCGGTTAGATGAAATTACTAGATTGATTCAGGTGGGTAACCTGAGTAACTCTCAGATTCCAGAACCACCAACAACAGAAGATATGTTAGCTTCAATCATCAACCCACCAGTAAAGGAGTGATATTATGGGTTCAGCTACTAAATTAACGCCCGAGGCACCGAGCGTAGCGAATTTTAATTCAGCTGCCATTCTGAATGAAATTGTAAATCAGGCAACAGGGAAAAACACAGTTAGTGCGATTGCAACAAGTGATTTCACTTCGGTTGCAACTACAGCATTAGGGTTAGGAATTGACCCGTTGTTAAACGCAATTTCTCAGGTTCTCAGCAGAACTATTTTTTCTATCAGACCTTATTCAAGAAAGTTTAAGGGTTTATATCAGGATAACATGAGGTTTGGAAACCATGTAAGGAAACTCAATATTGCGGATTCTGATTGGGATAAGGATGACCGGTACGACTTAACAGACGGAACGAGTGTGGACGACCAGGTGGTTGCCATTCCGAAAGTGCTTCAGACGAATTTTTATGGACAGAATGTATATCAGAGACAGGTTACACTTTTCAGAGACCAGTTAAACGTTGCTTTACAGAATGAACAGGAATTTCAGAGGTTTGTCACTATGATTATGACAAACGCGTCTGATTTAATTGAGCAAGCACATGAAGCAACAGCAAGAATGACGCTCGCCAACTTTATTGGTGGTAAAGTGAAAGGTGACACCGCAAATGTTATTCATCTTGTAACAAAATATAACGATGTCGCAGGAACCACTCTTACAGCTGACGCAGTAAAACAGCCAGAAAATTTTGTTCCGTTCATGAAGTGGGCTACAGGTTACATCAAAACAGTGTCAGATTGGATGACTGAAAGAACACAGAAGTTCCACATAAACGTGACAGGAAAAGAGATTTCCCGACATACACCTTACAACAAACAGAAGCTGTATCTGTATTCAGAGGAACTTAACAATATTGATGCTACTGTTATGTCCTCGATTTTCAACGACAGTTATTTGAAAATGGCTGACCACGAGAAAGTAGGTTTCTGGCAGAATATTGACAGTCCAGACGGTATTAACGTGAAAGCGTCATATATGGACGCAACAGGAGACGTCGTTTCCGACACTGAAGGCACAGCTACTTCTAACATTTTCGGTGTGTTATTCGATGAGGAAGCAGTTGGCATTACAACTTATGGTGAATGGTCTGCACCGTCACCGTTTAATGCAAGAGGCGGATACAGTAACATTTTCTGGCATTTCAATGACAGATACTATAACGACTTCACCGAAAATGGAGTTGTGTTCTTATTAGATTAATAAGGTGGTGACAGCATGAGAGTTCATTTTTACAATGTAGGAAAACGTAAAAATTCTACATGGGTTCCTCCAGATTCTTCTGCTGTTGTGACTAGAACAGGGGCTTTACGTAGCCCCTCTTCTATTTCAAGTCCAACGCTGAGCGTACAATATAACGATGCTTCTGGGAATCCTGCTAATTTGAATTACTGTTATATTGAAGAGTTTAACAGATATTATTTTGTAAAAGACTGGACGTTTGAAGAGGGTCTATGGATTTGTTCATTAGAGTGTGATGTATTAGCCAGCTTCAAAAGCGAAATCATAGAAGAAGAATTTTACATTTTACGGAGCAGTGCCACTTTTGATGGTTCTGTAATAGACACTTTTTACCCCGCAAAATCCGGTTACACAAAAAAGGCGCAAGAAATTAGCGTGTTGCCAGAGGGTGCAAGCACAGGTTGGTTAACAGGTTTCATTATACTGACAGTAGTAGGTCAAGAGGGAGCATTAGAATATTATCAATTTCAAGTAACAGATTTCACAACGTTCTGTCAGAAAGTATTCGGCGACATTGATTGGGCGGATATCAAAGAATCTGGAATAAAAGATTCCATTGTTAAAATTGTTATGAATCCATTCCAGTACGTGTCTAATTGTATGTGGATGCCTTTTGGTATACCCGGAGGAACAGAAGTATCAACTCTTCCGTTAGGATATTGGAAAATTCCTGCAGTGTGTACAAAATTGGATACACTTTTAGCATACAAACTACAACGTAGTGTGACATTGTCAAGTCATCCTCAGGCTTCCAGAGGTGATTATCTAAACCACGGGGCATATCACAGATTAGAAATAGCATCTAGGCTGTTCGGTGTAATGCAGATTGACACCAATAAAATAAATATTAGATCTCCAATTAATATTGATTTTCGAATAGACCCTAGAACAGGTATATATGACATCTCGTTTACTAATAATAATGCGCTACTCGGCTATAGTTCTGGCATGTATGGAGTTCCTGTACAAATAAATGAAGCTCGAAACAATCCTCTTGAGGGTGTGATATCTTCTGTAGCGGCTCTCGGTAGTATTGCTTCCGCTCAGCTCATGAAAGGAGTTGGATATATCGGAAACGCTGTAAATGAGTTTCTTCCTACAGTGTCGTCAAAAGGTACTAACGGTTCTACGATAGGAACCGATGGTTGGATATCATTTTTTCAATATTTCCTAGCAGTCACTGACGAGGACAACAGCGAGAATGGAAGACCATATATGAAACGTGGTACTTTCAAGTCATTGGGAACCGGATATTATCTGGTGGAGCATGGTGATATGAATATTACAGGAGCGTATTCAGATGAGATATCAAAAATTAAATCGTTATTAGAAGGGGGTGTTTATTATGCATAGAAACATTAGAAATGACAATTCGGCATTATTAATAGGTCTTTCCATTGGGGAATCTGGGGGTGGCGGTGGAGAAATCCCCCTACCGTCTGGAAAATGGAATGTGATAGTTACAGACAAAGAGAACGGATATTTTACACTAGAACAAATGAAGCAAAATGCAGTCAATATTAACAACTACTTTAAGGAAAGAGGATGGAGCCCGTCAGCAAGAATGGCACTTTTGGGGAACATGGAAAAAGAAAGTACCATGAATCCCGGATTAATTGAAGTTGGTGGCGGTACTACTCCGGCAGGCCCGGGAAGAGGTCTTGTACAGTGGACACCCGGTCAGAATCTTCTCACAGTTTTAGACGTGCTGTACGGGGGGCATGATGATTGGTACGATGGGGGAAAACAGTGTGCTGTTTTGTTTGCTGAATATCAGGAAAGTGTGGGAGATGCACATAGAGGTATTGAACCACAGTGGTATCAGACATCTAGTTATCCAATAACATGGAGACAATGGGCAACTGGAAACTATGATTTAAAATATCTAACAAATGCGTTCATGTACAATTATCTCAGACCCGGTGACCTGAATCAGCCTGATAGATATGCAAAAGCGCAATACTGGAGTTCAGTATTTATAAAGGGGTGATATGATGCCATACAGTTACGAAATGATAAACTTGTTTAACTCGTCTTGCAGTCCGTCAACTCTTCACACAAAAAACACTCAAATGTTCACGTTTTTCAAGAAGTATTTACTTGAGAAAGTTATGTCTGAGTTTGAATTTGGGTTACCTGAAATGTGGGATAAGAATTATTTTCTGTACTCGGTGTTTTTAAATGGCTATCTGGCAATTGTGAATACGGACAAGTTTGGTGTTATATGTCAGCATTGTGGATTGAGAGGGTATAATATCTATTACAATCCCACACATGCCATAATTGTCAATCCTCTATTGACTGGAATTTTAGAACCTAAAATTGGCACTCAGTGTTCTCTTATCAAATTACAGCCAGATTATAGCGGTGTTTCTGATATCGTAAATTACTATGCAGATAATATGGCTATGACTGCTGAAACATGTGAAATGAATATCATGAATAGCAAGCTATCATTCCTTTTCGCTGTGAGGGGAAAAAGTCAGGCTGAATCAATGAAGAAAATTCTTGACCAGGTGATGAGGGGTGAGCTAGGGGTTTTCTATGATGAAAAACTGAAAATGGGAAATGACAATATCCCATTAGATTTTTTTAACAATGACTTAAAAAAGAATTTTATTGCCCCAGAATTACAGGACACGTTGAGACGATGGGAAGAAATGTTCTGTAATGAAGTTGGTATCCCGAACACAAGAAGCGACAAGAAAGAACGTATGATAGTGGATGAAGTGAACAGCAACAATATTGAGTGCCTCACAAAAGCGGAACTGTGGCTTGAAACACTAAAAGAGGGGATTGAGCAAACCAACAAAATGTTCAATCTTGACCTCAGCGTTAAATTGCGTCATAATGAAGGGGGTGGGAATAATGCCCGGGGAACTTTACTTACAGGGTCTGCTAGCATGGAATGAGAATCTGTTGAAAGATAATTTCATAAGCCATTTACCTGTCAATATGGTGAATGATATTGGAAAGGATAATATTCAGAACTATGTGTTGTTGAAATGTGCTGAACTGGAAGTTCTGATACCGTCACCTACTGAAATGGCGTTGGCTTTAAATTCGTGGGCTTCAGTGAATGAAAGATTGTTCTCAATCATCTATGATATAGAACTTGCTATTTCCACGACAGAGGGCGCAAAAACAGAGACAATTACAAGAGACAGAAAGGGAAAATCTGAAACAGAAGATAAAGAAAATTTAAAACAAGAAAGTAATAGTGGGACGAGCGGAGCAGATTCAACAGCCGAAAAAGTGGCAGGGTTTAATTCTACGTCACTTGTGGATAAGGGAAACACAACCATTACTTACGGAGGAAAAGCAAGCTATGATGAGACAAATAACAACGCAAAAAATTCTAAAAATGAAACGACAGAAACGGAAAAAGAAACAAAATCCACAGGAATGTCAGAACTTGAAGTGCTGGATTTCAAGATTGAAAAATCTATGAGTGCATTAAGCAAGATTACTGAATTGTTTAAAGAAGAGTTTTTCCTGTTAGTGTATTAAGGAGGGTGGGAAAATGTTTAAATTTCCATATACAAATTTTCATGAAATGAATTTAACATGGATCCTAGAGACGGTAAAGAAGTTAGTGAACGAGTGGGTTGAAATGCAGGGTGATTTCTCCAATTTACAGGGTGACTTTGAGGAATTAAAGAAGTATGTGACAGATTATTTTGCAAAGCTTGAAATTGACAAGGAAGTGCGAAAAATCCTGGAGGAAATGAAAACTAGCGGTGAGCTTTCAGAAATCATTTCAGATGCATTATTACAGGGTGCGTTGGCGAGAGTTAATAAACCCACAGTTCTTATTTTGGGTGACAGTTACGGTGCAGGGGAAAACCTCTCTAATAAAGAAAATTCGTGGGCATATATGCTTAAAAATGCCCTCGAAAAAAATGGATATACAGTGAAACTGAGTGCCATTGGTGGTTATGGTTTTAAAGCGGACGGAACAAAGACATTCACCAGTATGTTAAACACGTTAGCTGCCAGTATGACAACGAACGACAAAAC
>ERZ835051.3553-NODE-3553-length-12012-cov-3.874132_pt1 | contig 12012 bp, 8 predicted proteins | sample MGYA00519575_ERZ835051 | MGnify/ENA primary metagenome ERZ835051 (study PRJEB31850, sample SAMEA3708769) | human gut metagenome | biome: human gut; feature: human-associated habitat; material: faeces | place: China | collected 2014 ... | reverse complement strand
AAAGGAATATAAAGCGAATATTGAAAATTTATCCCCACTAAATTGCTACTGACCCAACTGAATGCTAGTGCGCAAGCTGCTTTGGTTGATACAAAGGCAATGGTAATGGATGCCACGGGGCTTACTAATACAGAGGCTATGGAATTGTCTTCTGCCAACCCGAACTGTCTCTTCCTCGTGTCCGATGCTTCCAAGCTCTCCAACGAGAAGAACGTGTTGGTCAAGGGAGAAGACGGCACTTATGCCTGTGCCAACCTGGCTTTGGAAAGCGGATACTCTTTCCGCACTCCATACAGCTTTACAGTAGAGGCTGCCAGTGTGAAGAAAACGGTAGGCCCCAACTTCGGCACATTCGTATCTCCTTTTGAAGTGGCCGTGCCCGATGGCTGCAAGGCTTACAACCTGACGGGCGTGGATGAAAACAACGTAGTGACAGGCGAGGAAACGGCAACGGTTGCCGCCAACAAGCCCGTATTGCTGGCCGGTGACGGCGAATGCACGTTTGAGGCAGAGGACGTGACCGTGGAAGCTGCCCCCGCATCGTTGGTGAACGGCATCCTGAACGGTGTGTACGAAGCTGGCACCACGGCCCCGGAGGGCAGCTACGTGCTCCAGACGCAGGATGACGTGACGGCTTTCTACAAGGTGGCCGAAGGCGGGAAGCAGAGGGTAACCCCCTTCACGGCCTACCTCGCCTTGCCTACCGCTGCCGCTGTGAACGCCAAGTCGCTGTCTGTCAGCTTCGACAACGCAGGCACTACCCGTGTGGACGATGCTGCTGCCGAAGGGCCGGCCACTGTGGAAGCCGTTTACGACCTGCAAGGCCGCAAGTTGGACGCTCCGACAAAGGGCGTCAACCTGCTGAGGCTGTCGGACGGAAGCGTGAAGAAAGTAATCGTAAAATAAGTAATAACCCATAAAAACAAAACAAGATGAAAAAAACATATCAAGCCCCCGCAGTGGAGGTCATGGGATTGGATGGTGACAGGCATGTCATGATGGCGTCGAACTCGCTACCCGGAGTGAATGAAAGCCCAAGCGATACCGAATACGGTTCTCAGGCCAATGTGAGCATCTGGGACGATATATGGTGAAAAAGAAGGAATAAGTCTTTTCATATAATGTTAGTTAGATTTAGAATGCGGAGTGCGCTGGGAAGTGATTCCCGGCGCATTTTTTTGCATAAATGGAAGAAATGAGAGGATTTTGTTACTTTATCGCAAAAGTGTGATACATACAAAGAACTTAGAAACGGGCTTTTAGCGTAATTTTGCAAAGAAACAAAAAGGTTAGGTTATGAAAAGTAATATCGTGAAAATGTGTCTCAGTGCATTCTTCTTTATTGGGGGGATGATATTTGCACGGGCTATGCAAGTGGATTATGTTTCTTTTAAGCCGTCTGTAGGGGCTTTCAGTCTTTCGGCCGATGGCCGGGTTGCTACGATTTGTGTGGATACGGCAGATTATAAAGGAGTACGGCTTGCGGCTCGTAATTTGGGTACGGATATCGGAAGAGTGACCGGTACGGCGGCTGATGTCAGTCTGTCTTTGTCCTCAGAACGGGGAGCGGTGGTAGTCGGAACGATCGGTAGGAATAGGCAAATTGATGAATGGGCGAAGCAAGGGAAACTTGACGTGTCGGCCATTGAAGGAAAATGGGAAAGTTATTTGATACAGACGGTAGACGGAAATCTCGTGATAGCTGGGAGCGATAAGCGTGGTACTATTTTCGGCATATACGACCTGTCGGAAAAGATCGGTGTGTCGCCGTGGCATTATTTTGCCGACGTACCGGCACAACGGCATGCAGCATTGTATGTGAAACCGGGACGTTATGTGCAAGATTCTCCCAAAGTGAAATATCGTGGTATTTTCTTGAACGATGAATGGCCGAGCCTTGGGGGATGGGCTTCCAAAAAGTTCGGTGGGTTCAACAGCCGTTTTTATGCACACGTGTTCGAACTGTTGCTCCGGTTGAAAGCCAACTATATGTGGCCGGCCATGTGGGCCAGTTCGTTTTATGAGGATGACCCGGCGAACGGGCAGTTGGCAGACGATATGGGTATCGTGATGGGTACTTCGCATCATGAACCGATGATGCGTCCGCATAAAGATTATACCAAACGTCGGAAGGAGGTCGGTCCTTGGAATTATGCTACGAATAAGGAGGGTATAGATTCTTTCTTCATCGAAGGGGCGGAACGAAGTCGTAAGTACGAGAGCATTGTGACCATCGGGATGCGCGGTGATGGAGATGTAGCCATGGGAGGCGGCACGGATGAGGAGAATATGGCTGTGTTGTCGGATGTCATTAAAGGACAACGTGAAATACTCGGACGGGTACATGGAAAAGACCCGGCCGAAATACCGCAACTTTGGGCTGTGTTTACAGAGGTGCAACGGTATTATGACAAAGGTTTCAAGGTGCCTGATGACGTGATGCTGCTTTTCTGTGATAACAACTGGGGATATATCCGTAGGGTAGGACCTTGGCAGGAACAGCGGCGTAAAGGAGGTATGGGATTGTACTACCACGTCGATATGAACGGCGGACCGTGGAACGACCGGTGGATTAATACCACAACCATACCCAAGTTGCGCGAACAGTTCAATTTAGCTTACCAATCGGGAATAGATGACTTGTGGGTTGTGAATGTAGGAGACCTGAAACCCAAGGAATTGCCTATTGATTTTATTATGCGTTATGCCTGGAATCCTGATGCGATACAGGCCGATGAGACAGATGATTACCTGCGGCAGTGGGCGCAGCAAAATTTCGGGGAAGCACATGCGGAGGCAATTTCAGGGTTGGTGGCCCGTTATTCCAAATATAATCTGTGGCGGAAACCTGAAGTGCAGTCTACGAATATATTCAGTGTGGTAAACCATTGCGAGGCCGACCGTGTGACGGATTTGTGGCGTACGTTAGCCCACGAAGCCGACTCGGTGGGACAACTCATGCCTCAAGCATATAAGGATGCTTACTATCAGTTGGTGCTTTATCCGGTCAAAGCTTCGGCCGGAGTGGCGGAAATCTATTTGGCCGCAGCAAAAAACCGGCTTTATGCACGGCAGGGACGCGTGACGGCGAACGATTATGCGCGGCGAGTAGAGGAATTGTATACGGTTGATACAGTCATGACCGCCTATTATAATAAGGTGTTGGCCGGAGGTAAGTGGGAGAAGATGATGAGCGACATTCATTTGGGATATACCAAATGGTCTATGCCTAAAAGAGATTCCGTTCCGCAGGTGGTGCGTGTGGAGCCTTTGTCAAAGCCTACGATGGGTGTGGCTGTGGAAGGTTGCGAAACGCTATCGCCGGAAGGAGAATTGGAACTCCCCGTTTTTGATAATTTCGAGAATCGCAAGTATTACATCGACATCTTCAATCGGGGAACGGGGACATTCGATTTTAAGGTCAAGACAGACGAACCTTGGATGGACGTGAGTCTCCGAAAAGGGAAGGTGGAGACGGAATCCCGTATTTGGGTCGGTATAGATTGGACGAAATTGAAGGCTGGAGAGACGGAAGGTATACTTTATATTTGTAGGGAAAGGGAACGTGTGCCGATAAGGCTTCATGTCGTGAAAGCTGACTTGCCGGTTCAAGTGGAAGGACATTGGTTCGGAAATGCTTGTGGAAATGAGTTTTCCGTTCCCGCATGGCAGTTCAATGCCTGCCACCCCGGACGATATGCAAAGTGGACTTTCCTGCTCGATTTAGGACGTGGAGAGGGATGTATGGGATTGTCTCCGGTCACGGCACCGTCGGCTACTTCTTTCGAAGACGCTCCGTGTCTGGAATATCAAGTGTATTTCCCGAAGACGGGGACACAGACCGTTTGTCTCGGTGTCCTTCCCACGCAGGATGTGATGCCCGAACGGGGGCTGCGATTGGCTTTTGGTTTGGATGGGGGTATAGTCCGTACGTTGGATGCCCGTCAGGGGTTCGTAGACACATTCAGTGAATATACCCCGAAGAACTTGAAAAAATCCCCGAAACTCAAACCGCTTCCACCGCGTAATAAAACATTGAAACTGATCAATGGGGATGGTTTCTGCCGCAATGAAATCTTCGACAATTTGCGTTGGCTCACAGCGGAGTTTGAGGTGGAAAAGCCGGGATTACATACGTTCAAGGTATATATGGTCGATCCGGAAATCGTATTGGAACAGCTTGTGTTTAACCCGGATAATGCACACCCGAGTTATTTCGGTGCACCGTCGGTCAGACATTAGTGTTTGAAAAGGTGGGAAACGTATATGTTATGTGGAAATCAAAAGTTATGAACTAATAAGAACGAGATATGAAAAGAGGAAAATGGAATTCGAGAATAGTGTGGGCCTTTGTTTGGGGAACCATTATCGTTTGTGGGACGCAAAACTCGTGGTCGCAAACCGCGATAAGTTCTATTTATAATGTGCCGATGGCAGAATATCCGAAAGTGGACGAGCAACGACGGGCACTCTTTCGTTTGTATGCTCCTGAGGCTTATGACGTGAAAGCAGATATCTGTGGAAAGAAATACCCTATGACGAAAGACAACAACGGGATGTGGACGGTAACGACCGACCCGTTGGTGGTGGGTTTCCACTATTACTTTTTCATTGTAGATGGGGTACAGGTAACCGATCCGGCTTCCGATTGTTTTTACGGGTGCGGACGTATGGCCAGTGGAATAGAGGTTCCGGAATCCCCAGAAGAGGCGGCATATTATACTTTTAACAAATCCATTGCCCATGGGCAGGTGCGTGAGTGCCAGTACTATTCCGAAGTGGAAGGGCAAGTGCGTCGTTGTTTTGTCTATACCCCGGTGGAATATGAGACTTCACCGAAAAGTAAATATCCGGTACTTTATTTACAACATGGTATGGGTGAAGATGAACGCGGGTGGCACGAACAAGGGCACATGGCCAATATTCTGGACGGGCAGATAGCAAGCGGGAAATGCAAACCTATGATTGTGGTAATGGATTACGGTGATTGCGGATACATTCACGGGACAAAAAAAGGAGAGACACGTGATGAGTTCGGTGCTTCTTTTGGTAATATCCTTTTGAGAGACATTATACCGTTTGTGGAGAAGACGTTTCGTGTAAAAACAGACCGTGACCATCGTGCGATGGCCGGACTTTCGTGGGGAGGGCACCAGACTTTCCAAATCACGTTGACCCATTTGGATCAGTTCGCACATATCGGGGCTTTTAGCGGAGCTATCCTGATGGCACCGGGACAAAATATAACAGATGTGTATGGTGGAGTTTTTTCTGATGCTGATAAGTTCAATAAGCAGGTGCATACACTTTTCTTGGGACAAGGTACGGAAGAGGGTATGGGGTGCGATCGTATGAGTCAATCACTTAAAGAGGCCGGTATAAACCATGTATATTATGCCTCTCCCGGTACACATCATGAATGGCTGACGTGGAGACGTTGCCTGAATGAGTTCCTCCCTTTGTTGTTCAAGCAGTGAGGAGATGGAAGAAATTTATAGAAGAAGTTATAGAAGGTTGAATGAAAAAATAAGAAGATCACGAGATGAATACAAGGAGATGTTTGATTTTAGGTGGAGCCCTAATGATTTCGCTTTGGGGCTACGGGCAAAGGCAATCTGCAAAAACTTTTGAGATGAAAGGCAATCCTGTCATTACAGATAAGTTTACGGCCGATCCGGCTCCATTGATCCATGACGGAACCCTATACCTTTACGTGGGACACGACGAGGCGCGTGATGGAGAAATGTTCAATATCACGGAATGGTTGTGCTATTCCACGAAAGACATGAAGACGTGGACCGACCATGGGACAGTGTTGAAGCCTACAGATTTCTCGTGGGCCGTGGGCGAGGCTTGGGCTTCGCAAGTAGTGGAGAAAGACGGTAAGTTCTATTATTATACCACAGCACAGGCCGGCGATCCTTATCCCGGTAAGGCAATAGGTGTGGCAGTGGGCGATACTCCGACCGGACCTTTTAAGGATGCCATCGGTAAGCCGTTGATTACGGATGCCATGACACCGAATGGGAAAAGAGGTTGGTGGAATGACATTGACCCTACGGTTTTCATTGATGATGAGGGAACACCTTGGTTAAGTTGGGGAAACGGCACGTGTTTTTTAGTCAAACTTAAACCTAATATGACGGAGCTGGAGGGGGAGATACAGGTGCTTGATTTGCCTCATTACGTGGAAGGTCCTTGGTTGCATAAGCGGGGAGATTTATATTATCTGACTTATGCTTCGATGGGAAAGGGGCGTGAGATGATGCACTATGCCACGGCGGAATCTATCGGCGGGACATGGACTTACCGTGGTGCTTTGACAGGAATGGCGGAGAACAGTTTCACGATACATCCCGGAATCGTGGAGTTTAAAGGGCAATGGTATCTGTTCTACCATAATGCCTCGCTTGTGATCGGCAATCAGGCCGGAGCCACAGGTCGCAGGAGTGTTTGTGTGGACTATCTTTACTATATGCCGGATGGTTCCATGGCGTACGTGGAACAGACGGAGGACGGAGTGACGCAACCTCCCAAAACGGCTGACGAAGTATCTCTGATGGTCAATCCTTATCCGGAGGAACCGAAAGAGGTAAAGAAGTATGCAGTAAACGCCGACGGTGCGGTAAAGTAATCTTTATACGATGAAATGATGAAGAAAATGGAAGTTGGAAAAAAATTGTTGGCCTTGTCTTTGGGTTGGTTTTCTATGGCTTTGTCTGCACAAAATCCGATAGTGCAGACGCATTATACGGCCGACCCGGCACCGATGGTGTACCGGGACACCTTATATTTATATGTGGGGTGTGACGAAAAGGATGCTCCCCGGAATGCCTACCTGATGCGGGAGTATCGCTTGTACACGACTACGGATATGGTAAACTGGACCGACCACGGTGCGGTGCTCCGTACGAGTGCTTTCGATTGGTCGGCGGGAGATGCCAGTGCGGCACAGTGTATCGAGCGGAATGGCAAGTTCTATTGGTATATTTCTTCGCAGAACAAGTTCAAGCCCGGCTCGTCCATTGGCGTGGCCATTGGCGATACTCCCTATGGTCCTTTTAGAGATGCTTTGGGACGTGCGTTGGTGACGAACGACATGACGACATACGCCAAGCACAGTTGGGACGATCTCGATCCGTCCGTGTTTGTGGACGATGATGGTCAGGCGTGGTTATATTGGGGAAATGGCGTGTGTTACCGAGTCAAGTTGAAAGACGACATGGTGTCGTTGGATGGAGAAATCGAGGCCATCGACCGGAAGGACGCTTCGTCTTTTTCAGGGGGCTTTACGGAGGCACCATGGATTTATAAGAGACAGGGGCGTTATTATTTGGTTTATGCATCAGGATTTCCCGAATCCATCCATTATTCCACGGCGAAGTCTGCCGGAGGAAAATGGACGGCACAAGGTGTGGTCATGCCGACGGAGAAAGGAAGTAACACCAACCATCCGGGTATCGTGGATTTCAAGGGGCATTCCTATTTCTTCTATCATAATGATGCCTTGCCCGGCGGACACAGCTATTGCCGTTCGGTGTGTGTGGAAGAGTTTGCTTATGGTTCCGACGGGACGATTCCGGAATTGCACATGACGCATGAGGGCGTGAAACAGGGTGTGGGCACATTGACCCCCTACCGCCGTACGGAAGCCGAGACTATTGCGTGGTCGGAAGGGGTGACTTCTGCCGTTTCGGCAGAGAGAGGAATATATATTACCGGGATACATGACGGAGATTACATCAAGGTGCGCGACGTGGATTTCGGTGAAACCAGGCCAAAGAGGTTTGTGGCAGCCGCTTCAAGCCGTTATCACGGTGGTGAGATGGAATTACGCATAGACGGACGCGATGGAGAAGTGATAGGTACGTTGCGTATTCCTTATACCGGAGAATGGGAGAATTGGGGAGAATTTGCTACGGATGTGAAAAGCGTAACGGGAGTACACGATTTGTATTTCGTGTGTAAAGGGAAAAAGCCCCATGAATTGTTTAATTTTGATTATTGGTGTTTTAAATGAAAAAGAACGATATGAAAATAGGTAAGTTAAGGCATTGTATCGGGGGATTGGTTGGGTTGCCGATGGTGTTGGCGGCACAGAACCCCATTGTGCAAACCATGTACACGGCCGACCCGGCTCCGATGGTACACGACGGCAAGTTGTTTTTGTACACCAGTCACGATGAAGACGCGTCAACGTGGTTCGTCATGAACGAATGGAAACTGTATTCCACGACCGACATGGTGAACTGGACCGACCACGGGGCAGTGTTGTCCTATGAGACTTTCTCATGGGCAAAAGGAGATGCCTGGGCAATGCAATGCGTGGAGCGCGACGGCAAGTTCTACGCTTACGTGCCTGTGACGATGAAGTCGGGCGGCGGTGCCATCGGTGTGGCCGTGGCGGACAGCCCTTATGGTCCGTTCCACGATCCGTTGGGCAAGCCGTTGGCTCAGAGCAAACGGGGAGACATCGACCCAACGGTCTTTATCGACGACGACGGGCAGGCTTATCTGTATTGGGGGAATCCGTTCTGTTATTATGTGAAACTGAATGAAGACATGATTTCCTACAGTGGTGATATCGTCCGTGTCCCGATGACCGAGGAGGCATTCGGCAAGCGTGAGGGCAATGTGCCCGAACGTCCTACGTTGTACGAAGAAGGGCCATGGCTCTACAAACGCAAGGACTTGTATTATTTGCTGTGGGCCGGAGGACCCATATCGGAGCATCTCGGTTATTCCACGAGCAAAAGTCCGACAGGTCCGTGGAAGTACGGTGGTGTGTTGATGCCTACCGAGGGGCGGAGCTTTACCAACCATCCCGGCATGGTGGACTATAAAGGGAATACTTACCTGTTCTATCACAACGGAGCTTTGCCCGGTGGCGGAGGTTTTACCCGTTCGGTATGTGTGGAACAGGCGGAATTCAATAAAGACGGTTCGATTGTTCCGCTGAAAATGACTGCCGGGATAGAGAAGGGTTTGGAGACGCTGAATCCTTTCCGCAAGACGGAGGCGGAAACCATCGCTTTTTCCGAATGGATGAAAGCATCCCAGAACGAGGAAGTCGGTGTGTTTGTCAATGCCATGAAGGACGGGGCTTATATTAAGGTAAGGGACGTGGATTTCCGCGAAGAGGGTGCTTCCCGCATCACGGCCCGTGTGGGCACGACGCACAACGGTGGTGTGACGATGGAAGTGCGTGCCGACAGTCGGGAAGGGCGGTTGTTGGCCACGTTGAAAGTGCCTATGACCGGAGGAGATAACCGTTGGGCGTTGGTTTCTTCCGAAATAGAACGGATTACCGGGGTACATGATTTGTATTTCATCTGCAAAGGCGATAAGCCCGGCAGGTTGATGTACTTCGATTATTGGATGTTTTCAAAATAATAGTTTTATACCTTAATATATAGGAGGATGAACGATGATACAAAATAAGATATGGAGATGGCCGTTGGCATGTGCCTTGGCATTTTCTGCTGCGGCTTGGAGCGAGGCGGTGTCTTTGGAAAGGAACCAAGCTGAAGTGCAAGCTGTAACGTTTAAGAATCCGGTGGTCTGGGCTGATGTACCCGACCCCGATGTGATTCGTGTGGGTGATTATTTTTATATGGTGAGCACGACCATGCACCTGATGCCTGGTGCGCCGGTGATGCGTTCCAAGGACTTGGTGAATTGGGAAACGGTAAGCTATCTTTTCGATAAACTGCATGAAACGCCAAAGTATGACATGGAGGAGGGTACGGTGTACGGGCGTGGGCAGTGGGCCACTTCGCTCCGTTATCATGACGGCAGGTTTTATGCTTTGTTTTCTCCCAATGACGTACCTTACCGTTCCTTTGTATATACAACGGACGACCCGGCTAAAGGGTGGACGTTGCACAGCCGTATGAAGCACTTTCATGACGCTTCATTGTTTTTCGACGATGACGGGCGGGTGTATGTCTTTTCCGGTACGGGGGCGTTGACGGAACTGGAACCCGATCTTTCCGGGGTGAAGGAAGGTGGGGTCAACATGACTTTGCAGGTTCGTGATGAAGAAGAGAAGGGGTTATTGGAAGGCAGCCGTGTGATCAAGCATGACGGGAAATATTATCTCCTGATGATTTCCTGGCCCAATGGTGGTAAACGCCGTCAATTATGTTATCGGGCTGATAAGATTACCGGACCATACGAAAAGAAGGTCATTCTGTGCGATAATTTTGCCGGTTTCCCCTATGTGGGACAGGGAACGATTGTGGATGATGCCAAGGGAAATTGGTATGGTGTGATTTTCCAAGACCGGGGTGGCGTAGGACGTGTGCTGACATTGTCTCCCTGTCATTGGATAGACGGTTGGCCTATGTTGGGTGATGAAGACGGGCGGGTACCCGAAACGATGGAAGTTCCAGTGAAAGGAGGACCGGTCATCCCCTTGGTCGTAGGCGATGAGTTCGACGGGGATAAGCTGAAGATGGAGTGGCAGTGGAACCACAACCCCGTGGATGAGGCTTGGACACTGAAAGAACACAAAGGATTCCTACGTTTGAAAACCAATAAGGTCGTGTCTAATCTGTATGAGGCTCGTAATACGCTTACCCAAAGGATGGAAGGGCCGGAATGTAGTGGAAGTCTTGCATTGGAGGTCGGTGGAATGAAGGACGGCGACCGTGCCGGTTTGGCTGCATTCAACGGACACTCCGGTATTCTTACGGTAGAGAAAGAAGGGAAAGATTTGTTCTTGGTGATGAGTGAGGAAGTCGTTTCGTTGACGGATAAGGAGAAGAAAGTCACTGGGGTAGAACGTAAAGAATGCGCCCGAGTGAAGCTTCCCCGTACAAAGAAAGTGTATCTGCGTGTCGATGCGGATTTCCGTTTGAAACGGGATATAGCAGAGTTTTATTACGGCATGGACGGCAAGGATTGGACGAAGATCGGTTCAGATTTCAAGATGCGTTTCGATTACCGGAAGCTTTTTATGGGTACGAAGTTCGGGATATTCAATTATGCCACGAAGTCGGCCGGAGGTTACGTGGACGTAGATTATTTCCGGTATGAAAAAGCCGAAAAGTGAAAATCGCGATTAAGCGAGCGCAGAGAAAGGCTTGCTTGCCTCTGCTGAGCGGGAGCGATTTATGCAAAAAGTTAGTGAGATTGAAGAATAACATGGCAGAAAAAGAAACAGAACGATGAAAAAGATAATATTGGGCATTTGTATGATGTGCGCTTCCGTGGGAGGATGGGCGCAAAAGGATGGCGGAAAACCCGATCCGGATTTTTATGTCTTCCTCTGTCTCGGACAGTCGAACATGGAGGGGAATGCACGTGCCGAAATCCGGGATATGAACGGAGTGGACGAACGTTTCCGCATGATGGCTGCGGTGGACGATGCCGGACGGAAACGTGAGAAGGGACATTGGTATACGGCTGTACCGCCGCTTTGCCGTGCCAATACGGGACTTACTCCGGTGGATTACTTCGGGCGTACATTGGTGGCCACTTTGCCGGAAAATGTCCGTGTCGGAGTCATCAACGTGGCCATTGGCGGTTGCCATATCGAGACGTTTATGAAAGACAGCATATCCGGTTATGTGGCCCATCGTGCGCCGGACTGGATGAAAGGGCCGTTGAAGGCATACGCCAATAATCCGTATGAGCACCTTGTGGAAATAGCACGGTTGGCTCAAAAGGATGGCGTGATAAAAGGTATCCTGGTTCATCAAGGCGAATCCAATACCGGCGATAAGGCATGGCCGGAGAAGGTGAAGATGGTCCAGGAGGCCGACGCCATTTACCGGGAAGAGATCGCCAAGGCCGGTCTGGACCGGAGCATCGGCCAGTACTTTGCCGCCCTGACCAACATGCGCTCCGTCGGAGTCATGGGAGATGAAAGAACCTACGATTACGCCATCGCCCTGCGCGCCGTAACCACCACCGATTTTATGACCGCCGAGGTCACAATCCTGCCGACCGAAACCATCACCACCGCAGCCAACCGCATCGTGAACGAAGTCAAGAACATCAACCGCG
>ERZ835051.3546-NODE-3546-length-12032-cov-2.547382_pt1 | contig 12032 bp, 9 predicted proteins | sample MGYA00519575_ERZ835051 | MGnify/ENA primary metagenome ERZ835051 (study PRJEB31850, sample SAMEA3708769) | human gut metagenome | biome: human gut; feature: human-associated habitat; material: faeces | place: China | collected 2014 ... | reverse complement strand
TAAAGGATATGATATAGATGGTTTTACTGAATCATTTACGATAGGGAAAGACCGGGAGCTGGATGTTATGCTGGCGGGGGCCGATGTCATCGGGAATTTGGCTCATTTGAAAATGTTACATACCGTGGGCTTGGTGAACGAGGCGGAATATAAATCTTTGCAGCGGGCATTAGTTGATATTCACGGAATGGTGGAAAGGGGCGAGTTCGTGATAGAAGAGGGAATTGAAGACGTGCATTCTCAGATCGAGTTATTGCTGGTGCGGGAATGTGGGGATGCGGGGAAAAAGATTCACACGGGACGTTCCCGGAATGATCAAGTGTTACTCGATTTGAAGTTATTTACCCGGGAGGCGATATTCGAAACGTTGGAGCATATAGAACGTTTGTTTGATTTATTGATACGACGGGCAGGGGAGAATAAAGACGTGTTGATTCCCGGTTACACGCATTTGCAGGTGGCCATGCCTTCTTCTTTCGGCTTGTGGTTTGGTGCTTATGCCGAATCGCTTGCTGACGATTTGTTGTCGTTGAAGGCGGCTTACGATATGGTGAACACGAATCCTCTTGGTTCCGGGGCGGGGTATGGCTCGTCGATTGCTTTGAATCGGCAAATGACGACTGATTTGCTCGGATTTTCAAGTTTGGCTTATAACGTGGTTTATGCCCAGATGCAAAGAGGAAAGATGGAAAAGAACGTGTTATTCGGGTTGGCTGCCGTGGCGACGACTCTGGGACGTTTGGCTGCCGATGTTTGTCTTTTCGCTTGTAGTAATTTCGGTTTTGTACGTTTGCCGGATAAGTATACAACGGGGTCCAGTATCATGCCGCACAAGAAAAACCCGGATATATTCGAGTTGATCCGGGCGAAATGTAATCACTTGCAATCGCTCCCCATGCAAATGGCCATGATCTGTACGAACCTGACTTCCGGGTATTTTCGGGATATGCAATTGACCAAGGAGTTATTTTTACCCGCTTTTCAAGAGTTGAACGATTCCCTTTTTATGGCTCATCTCGTGTTGCAGGAGATGGAGGTGAAACGGGATGTTTTACGAGATCCCCGTTATACTTATATTTTTTCAGTGGAGGATGTGAATGAACGGGTAATGGCCGGAATCCCGTTTCGGGAGGCTTACCGGGAAATCGGAATGCAAATTCAAAAGGGGAGTTATCGAAATGGGGTACGGGAGATTCATCATACGCACGAGGGAAGTATGGGTAATCTTTGCCTGACGGAGATTAAAGATAAATTCGAGCAAAGAGTATCTGAGTGGGACATTACGACGGTTCGTGAGGCGATAGAAGGTCTGTTGGGGAACAGATTATAGGGATTTTTTCCACACTTGTTCCACATCTTTCCACATACTTATTTATTAAGATTACTGTATAAGTAGTTGATTATTTTGTAATTGTGTATTCTGTTTTGTAGTGGCATACAATTCTCTATACTATAAGCAAATGGTTGAATGATTAAAATTGATTGGTTATGGGAATTTGTATATTTTTTATCGTAATGGCTATTTCGGGACTTTTGTTACCGCATTTCTTAGCAGAACCTGAAATAAAGTAGAATGAACCTAATCATCTTGATGATAGACAATTATTAATATAAACACGACGGATATACGTCAATATCCGTTAGTAAGAGCGGGAGTTTTATTCGTGTAGTTGGAGGTTTGAGGAGATTTATTACATTTGTTTCAAGCAGGTATCTCTTTTCCAGAGGGTTACCTGCTTTCTTTTCCTAAATTCCGTTAAAAACTTTTTTGTTTAGTCGATTAAGGCTATTTTCGTGTTAGAAATAAATCGACTTATGGCAAAGATTTTAATCGTGGATGACGATACAACATTTTGTATCATGCTGAGAAAATGGTTGGAAAAACGTGGATTTGAGGTAGATACTGCTTTTTCCTACAAGGACGCTGTAAAACAATTGGATAAAGCAGGATTCGATCTCGTGTTGACGGATTTGCGTTTGCCGGATAAGGACGGGATCGATTTGCTGCGGGTGATCAAGGAGAAAACACCGGAAACACAGGTGCTTCTGATGACAGGGTATGCCGATATACAGACCGCAGTCACGGCGATTAAACTGGGGGCTTTTGACTACGTGGCCAAGCCTGTTATCCCGGATGAGATTCTTAAAAAGTTGCAGGAAGCTTTGAAGTTGGAGGCAGAACCCGTTGCCAAGTCTGTTCCTGCAAAAGCGAAAACGACGAGCTTTTCTTATATAAAAGGAGTGAGTGAAGGTGCCGATCGGCAATATGAATATATTCATCTGGTGGGGCCTACCACGATGACGGTTTTGATTAACGGGGAGAGTGGTACGGGTAAAGAGTATATCGCTCGCCTGATTCACTCGATGAGTAACCGGAAGGACGGGCCTTTCGTGGCGGTTGATTGTGGGGCAATACCGAAAGACCTTGCCGCGAGTGAGTTCTTCGGGCATATTAAGGGTTCTTTCACGGGTGCCGTTACCGATAAACAGGGGTATTTCGTGACCGCATCGGGGGGAACCATTTTCTTGGATGAGATTGGTAATTTGCCTTATGACGTGCAAGTTCAGTTGTTGCGCGCACTTGAAGAGCGTAAAGTACATCCCGTGGGTGGGAATGTTGATATTCCTTTTGATGTTCGTATTATTTCAGCCACGAATGAGAATCTCAAAGAGGCCGTTGCGAGTGGTCGTTTCCGCGAGGATTTGTATCATCGTTTGAATGAATTTTCCATTCAGGCATTGCCTCTTCGGGAGAGAAAAGAGGATATTCTGATTTTTGCCAATCATTTCTTGGATAAGGCGAACGAGGAGCTGGGGAAACAAGTGGCCGGGTTTGATGAGGAGGTGATGCGTATTTTTAGAACTTACTCGTGGCCGGGGAATTTGCGGGAAATGCGTAATATCGTGAAACGGGCGACGTTGTTGTGTATGGGGAGTTTGATTTCCAAGACCTGTTTGCCCCCGGAGTTGGAGCAAAAGCCCGTGGAGCCTGAAAAGACATCCACAACGCGGCGGGAGATGGAAATCGAGCTGATCAAGGATGCCATGCAGAAATGCCGGAACAACAAGAGCGAGGCTGCCCGTATGCTCCAGATAGACAGGAAAACATTGTATAATAAATTGAAAAGTTTCGGTCTGGAGGACTTATGAAATATTTTGAGAGATTATTGACGTGTTTCTTTTTCCAGTAATTGGAGAACATTGTTTCCTTCTTGCAGGATCTTTTCAATACTCTCTCTTATTTTATTTTCCTCTGTATCCAAGGGCATTTTTTCTAGGAAAAGCAACGAGGGAATGACATCGTTAATCGCTAGTTGCTTGAACATGGGTAGCATTTTGTGTGCTAACTTGGCAATCTGTTCCGTTTCGTGTGATTCCAGATGTTGGGCTAATAGCTGGAAATTGGTCTTGCAATCCGATATAAAAGACCCGATAATTTGATTGGCGGCATCTTTGTCATTGTCGGCAAAGACCATGATCATGTCTAAATTGTAAGGGGCGTTTTTATCAGAGGTTTGTGTTGTCGGCTGTTTGGTTTCTATCGCACATCCTAACAGGTCGTTTACCCTGCTATATAGTTGTTCTGGTGTATATGGTTTATTTAGATAGGCTGAAAAGCCTGCTTCTTGATACTCTTTTTCGTGCATATCGTCACGGGCAGACAGAGCAATTACCGGAAGGCTTTTTATTTGTTGGTTTTGGGATTCTCGGATTTGTTGCACGAGTTCGAACCCGTCCATTTCCGGCATCTGGATGTCGGATAAAACAATGTTATAATTCCCTTTTTCCAAACGGGATAGTGCCTCTTGAGGGTGTGTACACGTGTCACACTGGATGCCTGCTTTTCGGAGTAATTCTGTCGTGACGGTCAATTGAAGAATGTCATCATCGACGATAAAGGCTTTCATCCCTTCATGCCTAACCGGGGGTGAAGAGGGTGTTTCTGCCGGTTGAGATTCCTGTGCCGTGGCCTTTATCAACGGGAATTTAACCGTGAAGGTACTTCCCTCGCCTTTTTTACTTTCGAGGGTTAATTCCCCATCAAGTAAATGAACGAGTTGTAATGTGATTGTTAAGCCAAGACCTGTGCCTTCCGCCCCGTTGTTATGTTGCGGGGTTAGGCGGGTGAATTCTTTAAATATCAGTTCTTGTTCCTCTTCCGTCATTCCCGGTCCGGAGTCTTTGATTACAATGATGAATTGGTCGTCTTTTGTAGGGGAAATAAAGGCGGATAAAGAAACCTTTCCTTCCCGGGTGTATTTTATGGCGTTCGATAGGATATTCACCACGATTTGGCGAACTTTCATGGAATCCCCGAGGTAAAGTCCGTTCAGGGCGTTGCTAATATCGCTTTTCAATTCCAGACTCTTTTGTGCCGCTAAAGGAAGGAAACTATCCGTCGTCTCCTGTAACAGGCGTCCCGGGTTATATGGGACCGTGTTGATCTCCATTTTATTGGATTCCAATTTGGAGAAATCAAGCATGTTGTTGGCAAGATGCAGGATATGTTCGGCTGTCCCCTTCATATTTTTGAGAAAATAGTGCTGTCGCTCTTCCAGTTGGGTGTTATTTAGTAGTTCAATGTACCCGATGATGGAGCTTAGAGGGGATTTTATGTCGTGAGTGACAGTTAGCATGAGTTTCTCCCGGTTATGTAGTAACCGTTCCGTGTATGTTTTTGCTGCTTCCAGTTCCCGCCTGTATCGTTGACTTTGCGTGATGTCATTGATAATAAGAACGACGAAGAAGACTACCAGCACACAAGCGATGATCGCGATCCAGGATATGGTTCTGGTGAGATGATGCGTTGTGATTTGCTGTTGTTCCAAGCGGATCATCGTGTTTTCGAGTTCTTCTTTTTCAAGGTCTTTCAGTACTCGCTTGAGGCGTTCCGTGATGTGTTGACCACTTTGGATAACGATCGCCTCTCGCCGGGAGACTTCCGCGTCGATCTCTTCCTTTTGCTGCTGGTATTGGCTCCATGAATCTCGAATCACGTTCATTAATGTGTCTGTGTTGTTGTTTGTCGTGACCATACTGAGCGTGTCAACGATGCGATGGAGGGTCGTGTCGACTTTTAGGATGGAATCTCTTTTTGTTCGGAATAATCCTTTTCTTTCCCGGATGATATAGTTACTGTCAATAACGGTAATAATCTTTTCCCGGAGATCGGGGATGATATCTGCCGAATCTTTGAGCGTACCTATTTTTTCGATTGTTTTGTTGTAGAAATCCTCTGGGATGTAATATTTTTTGACGTAATACAAGTCTTTCAGATTCTTGATCCGTTTGCCTAAAAGCGTATTTATCGTGTCTATTCGCAGGTTTTGTTCCGAGCTGATGGATAGATTTTTCAAGGTATCCATGTTGTCCTTGATGTCCTCTATCAATTTCATATAGGTGTCAAAATTCTTTTGTGTTCCCGTTTGGGAAAAGGCGATTCCGGTATTTTCTGCCTCGTATAGTTTGGTGAGCGTGTTACTTATGATGAATAGTTTTTGTTGCATGACGATTTCATCATTCCCTTTTTGGGTTAAGGCAATGGTCTGCTTGTAGATAAAGACAATTGCAATTGCTCCTAACATGAGAATTAGGATATATCCCGTGATGAGTTTGAGTTTGGTAAATTTGAAAGGTCTTTGCATAGCGAACAGATTTATAGCAAATGTATAAAAAAATAGTCAACCAATTAGTAAGGTTGACTATTTTAGAAGTACTGATGTGCTACTCCTTAAAGTTCGTTTTTATAGAATGAATAAGTCTCTTCTATAATTTCCGGTGTTGCGGCATTCAATTGATATAAAATCTCCCGGCAAAATTCCAAAGGGGCATTACCGTTAGCCGTTACTATGTTATTGTCTCTTACAGCTTGGTCGTTTATGTAATTAGTTTCACCCGTGTACTGGGTACCTGCATATTGTTTGAGGTAATCCAGCGTGTTACTTGTATGTTTTACGTGGTTGAGGAAGCCATACATTCCGAGATACACGGAGGCATTACAGATTCCGGCAACCAGTTTGTTTTCCGCGATTGCTTTTTCCACTAATGATGCGATGGGTTTCGCCTCGGGCAAAAACCAGTTCATGCCGCCGATGAGTATAAGTCCTGCATGATCATCCGGTAGGTCGTTAATATCATAATCTGGCAACACCCTGAATCCACCTATCGAGGTAATGGGTTCTTTGGATAGTGACAACGTTTTCACCTTGTATTTAATCGGACATCCCGGTTTGACACCCATATTTAGGCAGGTGGAGATATAAGCACCTTCCCAGTCTGCAAAATTGTTTAGTAGTACAAAAATTACTTCTTTTTTATCCATTCTTTTAATATTTAGTTTTATCATTTTCTTCGCATCCCGGTAATTTGTACCCGATCCTTTTTCTTTCCTTAAATCCCCGGTCTTTTGTCTGCAGTTCCGCTAAGGTTTGATTTATTAATTCGAGTTGAATCATGGTATCATCATTGATGTCATTTTGATCTACTAGAACCTCTTCCATGTATTGTTTGAGTTCCTTTACTTGTGTTTCGATCCTTTCAACACGGCTTTCTATGGGGTTGGACAGCATTTGCCGGACTGCCACGAAAGCCCGCATTATTCCCCTATTTATTTCTATCGCAGGCTTGGAGTTCAAAACGCTACTAAGCATCGCTACTCCGAGTTCAGTAAAAGCGAAAGGAAGATATTTTATATTGCTTCCACGTCCCTTGTTCAAGGTCGCAAATTGCGTCCTTGAAAGTTCGGTTATTTCTTTTTTTGTAAGCTCAAACATAAAATCATCACCTTCAAACCTGTCTATATTACGCCTCACGGCTTCTTTGAGGCGTTTTGTTTCGACGCCGTACATTTCTGCTAGGTCGAAGTCTAACATCACCTTCTGTCCCCTAATCTCGTATATTTTGCTTTGTATCAATTGTAAATTATCCATAATCACGCTCGTGTTGTTTATTTCTTTTCCTCTTCGCATCCCGGCAACTGGTACCCAATCCGTTTCCTTTCCTTAAATCCCCGGTCTTTTGTCTGTAGTTCCGCTAAAGTTTGATTTATTAATTCGAGTTGCATTCGGGTATCGTCGTTAATGTCGTTATAGTCGGAAAACACTTCTTCGATATAGTTTTCTATTGCATCCATTCGTTTTTCGAGTTCATCGATCTTATTTGTTTTGGGGCTGGCGATCATTTGGCGAATATCCACAAAAGCCCGCATTATTGAGATATTTACATTAATGGCTATATCACTATTGAGGATTCCGGATAACATCGCTAACCCTTGTTCCGTGAATGCATAAGGAAATTTGCGAGTTCCTCCCCAATTTGATATTCCATTTTGGAAGATCAAGTTGGCTTTTAATTCATCAAATTCTTCCTTTGTGAGCTGAAACATAAAGTCTGGAGGGAATCTTTTAATGTTTCTTTGAACAGCTTTGTTTAAATTACCTGTTGTGACTTGGTATAACTCTGCCAAATCTCGATCTAACATCACTTTCTGTCCCCTAATCTCGTATATTTTGCTTTGTATTAATTGTAGATTGTCCATAATTGCACTCGTGCTGTTTATTTCTTTTCCTCCTCTTCACATTCCGGTAGTTTGTACCCGATTCTTTTTCTTTCCTTAAATCCTCGGTCTTTTGTCTGCAGTTCCGCTAAGGTTTGATTTATTAATTCGAGTTGCATCCGAGTGTCTTCGTTTATGTCGTTTTGGTCGGTAAAAACCTCCTCGATGTATTCTTTCAGTTCCTTTAATTCGTTTTTTAGTTCACCTATATTATCAACAGGAGAGGTATGTATTAATTGACGCATTGCGACAAAGACTTGCATGATACCCCTATTTATCTCGATGGCAGTTGGTGAATTAAGAACACTGCTAAGCATTGCAACTCCTAATTCTGTGAAAGCAAAAGGGGCATATTTTATGTTGGATCCTCTTCCTTTGTTCAAGATCACAATTTGTGATCTTGAAATTTCTTCTTTGGTAAGTTCAAACATGAAATCTTCTCCTTCAAAACGTGCTGAATTACGTCTGACTGCTTGTTTAAGTACCCTAGTTTCAATGCCATATAGCTCTGCCAGATCGAAATCTAACATTACTTTCTGTCCCCTGATCTCATATATTTTACTTTGTATAATTTGCAAGTTAGCCATAATTACGCTTATGTTGTTCTATACAAATGTAGGGAAAAACGAGATTAGTTTGTTGTTTTGGCTTATATATTGGCTATATAAAAAATAACCTGCTATAACATTTTGTGTTTTAGCAGGTTATGTGGTAAAGTGGTGATCCCCACGGGACTCGAACCCATATCAAAGGAACCGGAATCCTTCATTCTATCCATTGAACTACGGAACCAAATGCGTTGCAAAGATAATAAAAAAAAGAAAAGGGGAACCATGTCCCCCTTTATTTTTTAGAATTAATTAATGGGGTTTTTTCGTACTACCGTAATTAATTCTCAATGAATTTGCTTTACGTAATTCCTGTTTGATATCGGTAACGACACCCATCGTTACATTTTTATCTACTTTCAGGTTATTGGTAATGCTATTTCTGTCTTCCTCTTTACGACTTTCACGTTCTGAAACCACAAAAGCTCCCAGTTCCTCTAAAGTTGCGAAACGATCGTTCAACTGGATTCGGGGTTCGGTTCCGTAAGCACCTTGATATTGAGGAGTTGGTTTACCTACATAAATATTACTTACGAGTGATTTCTTTTCCAGTTTTACGGTTTCTGTAGCCTGAGGCATCGCATTGGCAACCATTAGGGAAACTTCACGCATCGTGGTACTCACCATGAAGAAGAACAGCAACATAAACACGATGTCAGGTAAAGATGCCGTTGAAATTGCGGGCGTCTCTCTTTTACCGTCTTTTTTAAATTTTGCCATTATTTTTTCCCTCCTATGTTTTTAGGTTCTGCTTCAGAAATCTGCATCGGAACAACTTTTCTGACTGCTTCTTTTTGGTCTTCATTCAGTTCATCAAAGTTTTTACCCCATTTCTCGTTGGCTTTTCTGTTTCTCAATTCATTATAAGCGGATGTCAACTGATCTTGTACGGCGATGTACATTTCATATGACGTTCCTTTATCACTCTGAAGAGAAACAATACCCTTCGAAACTTCCACGGGACCGAAAAGATCGATCGTTTTAATTTCTTTTTGGGGTAAGTCTTCGCTATTATTCGGATTTAGAACAAATTCGATTGTCCTGTCTTTCAGGGTAGAAACATCTGCCAATTCTCCGTTGATCGCCAGCTGATTGTTCCGGTTTACCAAAACCTGCAAAATATTCCGTTTTGCATATTTCGGGGCTTCGGTATTATCCGGCTGATAGGGCGGAAGTCTTCTGTATATACCGGAATCCACATTCATCGTCGTCGTTGCCAGGAAGAATACAAGCAACAAGAATGCGATATCGGCAGTCGAAGTGGCATTAATTTCTGGTGTTTTCTTTGCCATATTCCTTAGTTTTATCTCTATTCCCCGAAGGGAATAGTATTATTTCATTCTTCTGTAAATTTCCGTTCCTAAGATAGCTAAAATAGCTGCTGCAAAAAGGAAATACATCGTATACAAAATCGTATCTGAGAAGATCAGCATGGATGGTACGTTATCAGGCCCCGTATAACCGACCAGTTTTATCGGGGTACCATCAGCCAGTGCATACCCGATCAGGATGACTACGACTACTCCGGCTAATCCGATAAAGCTTTTCATCGCTTGTTTCGGGCGGGTAAACAGACGAATCACCGGGAAGATAATAGCTGCAATGATTGCAATACCACACAGGATATATGCCCAATTCAATAATGTCGATGTATATACAGGAGTAGTGTACGGCTGATTCGGTACTTCACCTCCGAACATAAACAGCCCTAACAATACTACTGTAATGACGAACATTACGATTGTTACAAGGTTGAGTATTTTTTTACTATCCATGGTTTATTTGTTTTTTTGCTCGTATTTAACCAAAATGTCTAACATGCTTACAGAAGCATCTTCCATATTGTTTACGATACCTTCTACTTTCGATACACAATAGTTATAGAATACCTGCAGGATCATAGCTACGATCAAACCGCCTACGGTCGTAATCAATGCCACTTTAATACCTCCTGCTACCAGTGCCGGGCTCATATCACCTGCTGCCTGAATCTGGTCGAAGGCCTCGATCATACCGATTACAGTTCCCAAGAACCCCAACATAGGAGCCAATGCGATGAACAATCCGATCCAGGTCAATCCTTTTTCCATCAAACCCATCTGTACCGATCCGTAAGAAACAACTGATTTCTCAACCATGTCGATTCCCTGATCGTAACGGGAAAGTCCCTGATAGAAAATACTTGCTACAGGTCCGCGGGTATTGCGGCAATATTCTTTTGCTGCTTCAATACCACCGTTGTTCAGCGCGTCTTCAAAACCAGCGATGAATTTTTTGGTGTTCGTATCGGAAAGGTTTAAATAAATAACCCTTTCAATTGCGATGGCCAAACCGAAAATCAAACACAATACAACACAAGCCATAAATCCGGCACCACCTTCGATGAATTTCTGTTTGATCGCTGCATGCATTGAAGTGCTTTCAATTTGTTCGTCATCGATAGAAACTGTTGTTTGCTCGGTTTGAGCTGCTGGTGCTGCTTCGTCTTCCTGAGCCATTAGTTTTGATGCTCCAATAGTAAGCATTCCTAAAACTGCTATTAGTGCAAATAATTTTCTCATGATCTCTTTAACTGATTTTTAGTTTATAAATAATTAAAATTTAACTCTCAAACTTCAGGCGTACCCTTGCAAACCTTTGTATTCCCACAGGACGCACCAAAAGACGCGGCAAGGTACAAAAAAAAATGTTAAAACCCAATATGATTCATGGTTATTTCTCCTTTTATTGATGAATTTAAGTATTTTTTTATTTCGTTAGCGTCACGGTATTTCTCCAGCAGATACATCATTTTGCAGACAGCAGCTTCCATCGTAATGTCATATCCACTTGAAACCCCGTAGTTTAATAACTCTCTGCTGGTCTCATAACGGCCCATTTCTACCGTTCCTCCCTGGCATTGGGTGACGTTGTATATGATGATGCCTTTTTGGGAGGCTTCTTTAATTTTTTCTAAAAGATTTGCTCTTTCCTCTTCTAAAATTATCTTCAACCTTTTTATACTAAATATTTTATCTTTATTTTCTAATACAGAATTTCTTCTTATATATTCTTCTTTTAATAATTCTTTGTTATTTACAATTTTATCTATTTTGTCTATGTCTGCCCTATATTTCTTCTTTATTAATGTAGTATTCTCAAGATACCCCTTCCTATCATTTAATAAAGTTATTTCTTCTTCTAAATAATTTCTTTTTTCTATAATTTTGTCATTCATTCCATATTCCATTATAACTTTGCAAATTAATGTTATAACTTCATCTGAAAACTCTTTTCCATATAATTTTTCTAATTTATTTTGAGCTATTGCTATATAATCTATCATTCCTTGTTTATTTTCTATCCACTCTGTTAAAAATTGATTTTCGAAAAGATATACTAAACATTGATAAATTAAATTGCATTGTACATCTTCAATTTCTTTAAGATTAGTATTCCATGACCAACCATTAAAATCCCTTAAAACTTCTAATTCGTGCATAATACTGCCAAGTGTTAAAACTTTACAAAATGGAGCTTTTAAAAGACCATACTCATCTAAAATTCCCCACTCTATTTTAGGCAATTTTGTTATAGCTTTAAGAGCATAATATTCATTATCTATTACTGTAATTGCTCCCTTTTCAGTATCTATTACAAATTTTTTATCTTTTAATTCGTCAAATTTTGGCATGCTTGGCATAATAGTATTAAATTCATAACATTTAGTCTTTATAATAGAAATTAATTTTTCCATATATTTATTTCTTGAAAGAACCTCTTGTTTTACTTTCTCATAATCATTATATGAATTTTCAATTTTATAAGACATGCTTAAAAGAAGATTTTTTGTATCCATAGAAAAATTTTTCTTTGCTAAAATCTTCTCT
>ERZ835051.3540-NODE-3540-length-12054-cov-4.162847_pt1 | contig 12054 bp, 9 predicted proteins | sample MGYA00519575_ERZ835051 | MGnify/ENA primary metagenome ERZ835051 (study PRJEB31850, sample SAMEA3708769) | human gut metagenome | biome: human gut; feature: human-associated habitat; material: faeces | place: China | collected 2014 ... | reverse complement strand
AAAACCAACATCAATGTGTTTGGTGATCCAAAGCCGGTCTAAGATCTTCCAATGTGCCTCTTGCTCCATCTCTAACAGCGTTCTCGGTGTGTTCAGATTGTGTCGGTGAAGCAGATACAAGCTATAACCTCCGCCGATGCATAGGATTAGTATGATTCCCCACAGTAAGCTCTTTCTCTGTTTCATAGTGGTATAATTTACGGTGTAGGTCGTTTTACAAAGATTGTTCAAGGATGATCAGAAGTGTCGTTTTACAACGATGAGTTCTCGATGCAAATCGGATGGACTCCGGCCCGATATGACAGGTCGTAGATAGAAAAGCAGTGCGCCTCTTTACGAAGGTAGAGCTAACACGCTTAAAATTAAATATTTTTCTGCGCTTTTGCAACCGTTGTATTCAAAAATTACCCACTTGGAATCGATTACTTTCTGTGGGGGGGCTGTCGTATGGTTCTAATAGGGCCGGCATTGGAGCCGATCGGGTTGCCCCATTGGATATGGAAGGTGGTACGTCGGAAAGTAGTATCGCTATCGTCTCTTTGGATCAGCAACGAGTCGATGCACCTTCTCCGGCAAAACAGGTAGGTCTGTTGTCGAAGGTTTTTGTGCACTTTATAGCGCGAGGCAGGGAATGGTTGAAATTGACTTAGGATAGGCGTGTACAATGTGTTTGTCAAAAAAATGTACATGTATGTCTAAGAAATAGACATTTTATTTTGAGTTAAATTGATGAAATTGACTGTGGATTAATTATTTACTTATTTGGCATGGATGTTCAGGATGTATGTAATATAAAAATCATTTAATAGATCTATTATGAAAAGACTTGTGTCATTTGCAATGGTATGTTGGGCAGGGATCGGGGTCCTGTTTGCTCAACAGATGAATCAACAATCTTTGTTGACCGGGGAAGAGATCCGGGGAATCGACGTGACGGGGCGTTGGGATATCGTCATCACTCAAGGAGACCAAACTGGAGTTAAACTGGAATACGATTCCGCATTGACGGAAAAATACAATGTGACTTGCGAACTGGATGGGACAACGGTTTATTTAAATGTCGAAAATAAAGACGGTAGCCCCAATATTGAGGGTCCGGTAATGGCTTATGCTTATGTGACCCTGTCGTCATTGGATAAGTTCCGGGTGTTCAGAGGAGCTTGCAAAATTACGGCGAAAGATACGCTTACCGCCAACCATTGCGATATCAATATTGTGGGAGTGGGTGACATTGAGAATGTATCCCTGAAGGTACAAACGTTGAGTTACGAGCAAACCGGTGCGGCCCAGATATCTGGATTGAATATAAAGGCCCAAGAGGATGTCGATATAGCTATCGCTGGAGTTGGAAACTGTTCTGATATCTCGATTCGTACGGCTGGAGATTTGCAAATTAAGACCAAGGGTGTGGTTCGGTTTGCGGCCGATATTGATGTGAATAAGGTGACGGTTGAGGCCTCAAGTAATATGGGTAAAATCTGTTTGAGGGGACATGCCGCTCGTAAAACGGTACATTCGTCTCCTGTCAAGCAGATCGATCTCTCGCAGTTGGAGGTGTCCGATGCACAATAACGCCAAAATAGAGGAGTAGGTGCGACCCCGTTTTTGTCTTATACTTGCTGACGTCCAAAGGGGTTTATTCCGTTGCGACCGTGTAGTGACGGTTTCTTTTTCGCGGAAACATCATAGTAAAAGAAAATAGCGCATCCGTTGTGAAACGGTAACAAGTAACTGTATAATGGAGGTAGAGTTCCTGGCAGTTTCAGCAGAAGAGGCGGTGAATGTTCACCGCCTCTTCGGGTTCTGGGGCTTGTCTGTGGAGAGTACTTTGGGTGCCTATCTTCTCTTCGCAGGTTGGATGCGAGGATGGGAGCGGATAGAAAGTTGAAGAGAGAGAGGGTGAGAGAGTGTGTGGCGTAACGAGTCGGCGGGTAGAGTGGATTGTAAGGGGCGGAACCGGGGGCGGATTGGGCGCTGGATGGGATTTGGGCCAGCATCCCATACCTTTGAGGATATTCAGATCATTGTTGACCTGGAGTGTGAAGTGATTCCAGCCTTTGGGGCAGTGTGTGGAGCGGAGACCGAATTTGTTGTGACCCTCCTACTGTTATCGGGCGTTTCTTGTAGCGATAGGCTTGAATTTACTTTGATATCGGGAATACATGAGAAGAAAGATGCGATTTAGGCCATTCGTGAATGTGAGCGCGGACAGGAACGGAGGGCCGGGCTCATTTGTCTATTTTAATCTTTGCGGGGTATGCGCTCAGGAGAATTGAAGCGGAATGTTAGTCTCTTTAGATCCGTGTGAGGGAAGGGAAGTTAGAACCGCGTGTGGAAATGTGAGGCCTCCAAAGGTGTGATTTTTCGAGGATTTAGGTAGCGGAGGAAAGAGGGGGCGCTGAATGCAGATTCCATCGGCACAAAACAAAAAGAGGTCACGATTTGTATCGTAACCTCTTCACTTTCGGGCTCCTCAACAAGGACTTGAACCTTGGACCCCCTGATTAACAGTCAGGTGCTCTAACCAACTGAGCTATTGAGGAATTTCCTCCTGTTTTGCGAGTGCAAATATAAGGCAAAATCTCGATTCTGCAAATATTTTTCGAAAAATATTTGCAATTTTTTTCGTAGAAATTGAGGGGTCGCCCCTCTTGTAACTGATAAGGCATTGGAACACAGTTGTTCAATGTAAATGAGGTGTGGCCCCATTTTTTTTGATTAAAATTGGAACACAGGAGCTGGATGATACGCCTTGGTCAGCTATTCGCTCTTCTCGGTCGAGAATGAAGATCGAGAAATGAGGTCCAGCAAGAAGATTGAGCAAGGTGGTCAAGAAAGCGTGCGAAGTTTTTCCCCTCTCGTAGTGCTTCCCCATTGGGGACTGTTCTGTCTCGCCTCGTTTGTCTCGCCTCCTGTCTCTTGCTGCTCCCTGTTCCCTCTTTCTGTTTCTTTCTCTACTTTTTTCTTTTCTACCACCTGCCACCCGCCATTTCCATCGCCTAATGCTGCCCAAACAAAGAGGTGTAGTCTGTCCCCGTTTGGGAATCGGGAATCGTTATTTTGATTAGTGAAACGCTTTACTCTGAAAATGTCTAAGCATAATAAAAAAAACGTCAATCGCCTTATCCAATGGGATGACGGTTGACGTTTTAGTTATTGACTACGGTTGGCGGCGGAGTCGTGCCTTACTAATGAAGGTGACAGATGCAGAATGGGAATCGTGTTAGTCGCTCAGATGCCTCCCTGTTCCCGCTTACTATTTTCGAATAGACTCTCTGCAATTGCTGCCCCTGTGCTACTGCCCCGACGTGTGATCGAATGTTTCGTATCCCTGCCTCCCCGTAGGGCAGGATGTTCGTCTGGGTCCAGTGAACCTATGTCTTCAAGAGGTCTTCATGATGATGTCTTCATGTCTCCGGGGCCCCACGCCTCGTAACCTCGAGATCTCGTGACCGAAGATTAAGATTCTACTGCCTGTGTCTGGGCATTGTTGGCAGTGGGCAATTACCACTTTTTCTCCTGCAGCGGAATCTCGATAAATTCGGTGCTTGGGGAGTGGCGCTGGAGATATTGTTTGAGGTAGCGGCGGGTGTCGTCGGTAATCTCTTTGCTGGTGGGCGGGTAGAGGTTATAGACCAGTTTGGCCACCTCGATATGGCGGTTGAAGCAGGCCTCAAGACTCAACACCGTATGGTTGATGCTGCCCAACCGGGGAGAGGTAACCAAAATCAGCGGAAGATGATGATCCGTAATGTAGTCGATGGTCGAATAGGTGTCGGTCAGTGGTACAAACAATCCTCCCGCTCCTTCCAGTAGGACTGTATCATAGCTTTCGAGCAGTTTTGCCGTGCTTTTCTCGACCAAGGAGAGGTCGATCTCCCGGTGGTCGATCTCCGCAGCCAGCTGTGGGGATGATGGGTAGGTGAAGATAATCGGGCAGGTGGTGCCGTCAAGATCCACCTCCTGCAGCGGAATCCCCATGATGCGCCGGTGCAACTCAATGTCTTCTGAAATTCCTGTATTGCCGGTTTGGATGAATTTTTGTGTGATGGTCCGTTCGTTGCGGGCGTTCATGTCACGGGCCAACAGCCCGGTAACGACACTTTTCCCGGCATCAGTGTCGATGCCGCTGACAAAATATACTTTTTTGCTTTGCATGTGCTTCGGGTTTAACGTCGAATATCAGTTCAAAAGTAGTATCTTTGTCTGCATAGTACAACTTTTTTATGGATATCGTTACGCTTGAAGAGAAAATTGCGGCAGGCTATCGGCTCGGATATGACGAGGCCGTGGAACTGATGCATACCACACCTGCCGAAGAGTTATATGAACTGGCGCACCGACTGCGTACCCGTTATCAAGGCAAGAAGTTCGAGACCTGTTCGATCATGAATGCACGAAGTGGCCGTTGCAGCGAAAACTGTAAATGGTGTGCGCAATCGAAATTTCACAAAACCAACATTGAGGTCTATCCGTTGGTGAGTGAGGAGGCTGCACTCAAAGAGGCACTGCACAATGCTTCGAAAGGGGTGGAGCGCTTCTCGTTGGTAACCAGTGGTCGGACCTTGAGTGCGGCCGATACGGATCGTATCTGTTCGATCTATCGTCACATCAAACAGCATACTCCGATTCATCTGTGCGCCTCATTGGGCCTATTGACCAAAGAGCAGCTGATACAATTGCGCGAGAGTGGCGTAGAGCGTTACCATTGCAACATGGAGACAGCGCCCTCCTATTTTGTGAAGTTGTGTACGACTCACACGCCCGAAGAGAAAATGCAGACCATCACCTGGGCCAAAGAGGCCGGTTTGAGCATCTGTTCGGGAGGTATCATCGGTATGGGTGAGAGTGCAGAACAGCGCATCGAGTTGGCGGTGACCCTCCAGAAGATTGGTGTCGATTCGATTCCGATCAATGTACTGAATCCGATTCCGGGGACCCCTTTGGCCGATGTGAAGCCGTTGGAAGATACCGAAGTGTTGGTAGCGATGGCCATGATGCGTATTATCAACCCCACGGCCAATATTCGGTTGGCTGGAGGACGCAATATGATCAAACATATTGAAGAGAAGGCACTCTATTGTGGGGTTAGCGCTTCGATTGTGGGTGATCTGCTGACCACGGCAGGATCCGATATTGACACCGATAAGGCAATGTTCCGTCGTTGCGGGTTCGAGTTGTAGCTACCTGTTATTTTTTCGGGGGCTTTGTGTATAGTTAGTTATGCGAGGTTCCCGACGGCCTTCCCCTTTGGGATGCGAGGAACCTTAGGAATGATACGTATAGCTGGCAGGGAGCGTTTTTTTAGACCTTGGGTGCTGGAAGGATATACCTATATGCGGAATGAGACCCAAAACACTCGTGCAGGAGAACTTGCCGGCGGCGAAAGAGTGGAAAAGAAGTGGCACGAGACCTCAAGAACACTGTAAAGGAGCTGAAAACACCGAATGCAGGCAAAATGACGGAATGATGGAGGCGAGTGAGGAGTTTTGAATTGGATGTAAAATTAAGGCGTAGGACGATGAAAAGGTTGGTTCTGTTGATCATGGCGCTTGTGACTGGATCATGGGCGTTGGCGCAGCAAACTTCGACGATGAAGTTCGCGCAGGAGCAGTGGAATTTTGGTGAAATCCACGAAAAAGGGGGCAAGGTGTCGCACCGTTTCGAATTCACCAATACCGGCTCCAACCCTTTCGTGATTGAGAAGGTGGTTACCTCTTGCGGGTGCACGACGCCGACCTTTACCCGTCAACCGATCCTGCCCGGTCGCAAAGGTTATGTCGAGATTACCTATGATCCGTTGTATCGTCCCGGTAAGTTTCGTCGTGAGGTGACGGTGGTCAGCAACGATCGTCGCAACCAGAATAAACTGATCATCACAGGCAATGTGATTGCAGCTGAACGTTCACCGCAGGAGACCTATCCTGTCGATTTGGGCGAAGGATTGCGAGTGACCCGCAAAACGGTCGGAATCGGCTATGTGCCTCGTGGAGATGCCAAGGCTGGTACGTTGGAGTATTTTAATGCGTCCGATAAACCGATCACGATCGGCGTAATTTATGAGAATCCACGTGTTCCGGGATTCAGCGTGTCGCTCTCTACATCGAAATTGGAACCGGCTACAGGCGGGGTGATGACCCTGTCGTTTGATCTGCGCAATGCAGATGTGTGGGGCCGGGTCAACCAAACGTTTTATCTGACAGTGAACGGTCAAAAGAGACCGGTTCGGTTCACGGTGTCGGGTATTGCAGTTGAGGATTTCTCCGGGCTTTCGCAGCAGGAGTTGGCCCAGGCGGCCAAAGCCCAATTTACCGCTCAATATTACCATTTCGGCGATATGAAAGCAGGTGAAGAGCGGTCCAAAAACTTTACGGTGACCAACGTGGGAAAATCTCCGCTGATTATTCGTCAGGTCAATCCTGATAAATATATGAGCATTACCTTGAAAGCTGGAACCACGATTGCTCCTGGAGCATCTGTTACCTTTACCGGAACGTTGCGTTCTGCGGGGGCACAACCGGGGCGTTTTATGGGGACGACGGTGATAGTGTTGAATGATCCGTCACGCCCGATGCGGGAACTTCGCTTGACAGGCAATATACTTTAGTGTGCCCCCCTGGCTGCGTCTTATGAGGCGAGGCGAATAAAAGGAGGATACCGTGCAGCGTGCAGTGTTTCAGAGGAGTGTGCGTGTACACGAAAGGACAAAGAAGATCCTGAGAAGTACAGTGTTGGACAGAAGCAGCGAGTGGCGATCCGAAAGAGCCCATAAGCCTCACAATGTTCCCAAGTCCGTGATGTGAAATGGGCTGTAAGGGACATGATCACCTAACGGTAAAAATGTGTAATAAGACTGTGAATGAATAAAATATCGCTTGCCGTGTGCAAGGACAAGAATGAAATAAGAACATTAATCGTACGATATGTTTAAGATACTCGGTAAGGAGCTATTGGCTCCGAATATTTACCAGATGGAGATTGAAGCTCCGCGTGTAGCCCATGCGGCCAAACCCGGACAATTCATCATCCTGCGCCTCGACGAAGAGGGCGAACGCGTTCCGTTGACCATCGCCGACTATGATACAGATCGAGGCTCTGTTACCATTGTGATTCAGACGGTAGGTTATTCCACAAGCAAACTGTGTGAGATGAATCCCGGCGAATCGATTGCCGATTTTGCGGGACCTCTTGGCCAGCCCTCAGAATTTGTGCACGAACCCATCGAGCAGTTGCGCGAAAAACGGATTCTGTTTGTTGCTGGTGGCGTGGGGACCGCTCCGGTCTATCCGCAGGTCAAATGGCTGAATGAGCATGGCGTAAAAGCCGACGTGATTATTGGAGCCAAGAATCGTGATACACTAATTTTTGTGGAACAGATGAAGGCTGTTGCCGGCAACGTCTATATTGCAACCGATGACGGTAGCGCTGGTTTCAAAGGTATGGTGACCGCCTTGTTGTGCGATTTGATCGACAATCAGGGCAAACAGTACGATGAGGTGATTGCAATCGGTCCTATGATCATGATGAAGTTCGTTGCACTGACCACGCTGAAATATGGTATTAAAACCATTGTCAGCCTCAATACGCTGATGGTAGATGGAACCGGTATGTGTGGTGCTTGTCGGGTGACGGTGGGCGGTAAAACCCGATTTACCTGTGTGGATGGTCCCGAATTCGACGGTCATCAGGTCGATTTCGATGAGGCGATGCGGCGTCAGGGAATGTATCGTACCATTGAAAGCCGGAAAGCTCACATGGCGGAGGAGCGTGCTGCCGGGCACGTTTGCAACATTGGTTTGGACAAATAATCGGGAAAGAGATGGCAAACAAGATAGGACGTGTCCCCGTGCGGGAACAGGACCCGAAAGTAAGGGTTACCAATTTTGAAGAGGTGTGTCAGGGTTATACCCTCGAAGAGGCGCAGTTGGAGGCTTCGCGTTGTCTGCATTGCCGCAAACCGCGTTGCGTGGAACATTGCCCGGTCTCGGTGCAGATTCCAGAATTTATCGCAGAGCTTGCTTCGGGAGATATGGCTGCCGCTGCCGCTGTTATTGCTGAAGATAGTTCTCTGCCGTCGGTTTGCGGACGGGTGTGCCCGCAGGAGACGCAGTGTGAGGGTTCTTGCGTATTGGGCGTGAAAGGAGAACCGGTCGCTATCGGTAAGTTGGAACGTTTTGTCGGAGACTGGGCGTTGGAACATCCCGAAAAGTTGGAAAGTGTCGAGTCGTCTGCTCCGAATGGACATAAAGTGGCTATTGTGGGAAGTGGCCCGGCAGGTCTGGCTTGTGCTTCCGATCTGGCCAAAATGGGTTACGATGTAACTATTTTTGAAGCTTTGCACAAAGCGGGCGGCGTGTTGGAGTACGGTATTCCCGAATTCCGTCTGCCCAAGAGTGGGGTGGTGGCCCGCGAAATAGAGAATGTAAGGCGCCTCGGGGTACGCATTGAAACGGATGTGATTGTGGGGCGTACCGTGACGATCGATGAGTTGATGGATCGTGAGGGGTTTGAAGCGGTGTTTATCGGCTCGGGTGCCGGACTGCCTCGTTTTATGGGAATCCCCGGAGAGAACCTGAATGGCGTACTCTCGGCCAACGAATTTTTGACCCGTGTCAACCTGATGAAAGCCTACGATGATCGTTATGATACACCGGTTTATGTAGGGCAGCGAGTTGTTGTCGTAGGTGGAGGTAACGTGGCCATGGATGCGGTTCGTACTGCTGCACGTCTCGGAACTGAAGCCAATATTGTGTATCGACGTAGCGAAGCCGAGCTGCCTGCCCGTCGTGAAGAGGTCCATCACGCCAAAGAGGAGGGAATTGCGTTCCACATGCTTTGCAATCCGATCGAGGTGATTGGAGATGAGAAGGGTTGGGTACGCGGTGTACGTTGTATCCGGATGGAGCTGGGCGAACCCGATGCTTCGGGACGCCGTTCTCCGGTCGAAATCCCCGGCTCTGAGTTTGAGATGCCGTGCGACGTAGTGATCATGGCGCTCGGAACCTCTCCTAATCCATTGATCGCTTCGACTACTGCAGGTTTGGAGACCACACGTCGGGGTTGCTTGGTAGCGGATGAAGAGTATGGTGCAACTACTCGTCCCGGAGTATTTGCCGGTGGCGATACCGTAACCGGTGCAGCTACCGTTATTCTGGCTATGGGGGCAGGACGCAAGGCTGCTCTGGGAATTGATCGTTATCTTCGAGGCAAAGAATAATCCATGAGCGTTTGCCTCTGCTAACGTCAAAACAGTGTGTGCTTAGTTCCCGGATATTGGGATGTAAAAAGTGAAACATACCAAACTCAATAAAACATCCCGACAGGTTCACTGCCGGGATTTTTTTATTGATGGGTTTTGCTGATTAACCAGTAATCAGGTTGTTTTGACGTATTCGTATTTGAAATTGATGTGGTGCGGTTACTCTTCTGTCGGGGGAGTTGCTACCGTAACCAACACCTTATCGATACGGGCGCCATCCATATCGACAATCTCGAAATTGAAATCCTGCCATGCAAATCGCTCGCCAGTGACCGGTATGTGTTCGAGTATATCCAGGATTAATCCGCTTAATGTGTTGTAATTATGCTCGTTGTAGATGTCCTCTTTGTCAAAATAGGCCAAGAAGTCATAGAAAGAGCACTGCCCATCCACTAAGTAACCTCCCTCTTCACGTGGAACGATCTCCTGCTCCTCGCCGAGCTGAGGCATATTACCCAACAGGGCTCGAACGATATCTTTTAATGTGACAATTCCTTCGATACTGCCGAATTCATCTGTCACGATCCCATATTTTACCTCGGTTGATTTGAATTGAGCCAATGCGTTATATACACTCAATTTTTCCGGAAGGTATTTTGCCGGTAACAACACATGTCTGATATTGAATTCGGGAGAGTCGAGTTTGCCGAACAGGTCTTTGAGATATACGACCCCTACAATGTGATCCAAATTGCGGTCTGCAACGGGATAGGCATTATAGAGGTTATGCTCTACTTGTTCCTTGATCTGCTGATTGCTTGCGTTGATATCTAACCAAATCAGGTCGCTGCGGTGGGTCATGATGGAGCCGATATTGCGGTCACCCAGGTTGAAAACCCGTTCCACCAACTCCTGTTCCACCTCTTGCACCTCACCATCTTCCGTACCCTCCTGGATGATGGCTTTGATCTCCTCTTCGGTTACTTTGCTTTCTCCAGCTTTGTCAAGCCCCAGCATGCGGATTACCCCGTTGGTGCTGCGGGCCAGCAACCATACAAACGGACGCCCGATCTGTGAAAATAGCCGCATCGGTCGGGCAACCAAACGCGAAACTCGTTCGGAAGCGGTCATGCCGATTCGTTTGGGCACCAACTCCCCGATGATTAAGGTAAGGTAGGTAACGATCACCACAATCAGGGTTTGTGCGATTCCGAGACTGTAAGGTTGTAAAGGGGTGATTTTTGCGATCACTGGAGCCAACTGTTGTGCCAATACATCACCGGAGTAGATACCGGTCAGAATGCCGACTAAGGTGATGCCGATCTGAATGGTCGAAAGAAATACGTCTGGGTTGTTGGCTAAATCCAATGCGGCTTTGGCAGATTTGCTGCCCTTTTTGGTGTCGGTTTCGAGCTTGGATTTGCGGGCTGAAACCAGCGCAATCTCGGACATGGACAATACTCCGTTAAGTACGATCAGCCCGAGGATAATGAAGATTTCCATATAATGATTAAAGGTTGACGGCTTTAAGATACGATAAATTATACAATTACGAAAATGCTTGATTTGAAAGCCCTGTTTTTTGTGCGCTGAACCCAGGGGCTATTGTGGAAGTTTCTGATCGTAATTACTGTAAGGTGAACGCAGTAAACAGAGCAAAATTTAAAATGTGGGTGGCAACGATGTTTGCGCATTCGTGTGCATAAATTCTGATGTTATGGATAATTGTAATGTTTTCTTGGTAGTGGATACGATTGTAGCTTGTAGAGTTAGGTTGGTACGTGGAAATAAAAAACGACAGATGGAATCACAACAAACATCTCACAAGATTCACTGCTATTCATATCAGTTGCAGAACCCACACCGACAGTATCAGCAAATAAACCGGGTAGTAATGGTTGAGGACAGATGCGCAGTGAGATAAGGTAGGTGCGAGGTGTTTTTGCGTTGCCGAATCAGTTTTTTTAATCTGCAGACGTTCGGATGGTAAAGAGAAGGGGCAATATAGATCGATAGCTGCCAATAACAGACAATAACAAAAAAAGAGTTCCAGAATGATCCGGAACTCTTTTTGTAATGAGATGTATTTGGGATTATAACCGTTTATAACTGAAAAGTTATAATCCAGCTATATGCTTACTATTTTGTAAAACCTTTGCCGATAGCGATGAAATCATCAGCTTTCAAAGCAGCACCGCCGATCAGACCGCCGTCAACATCCTCTTTAGCGAAGATCTCAGCTGCGTTAGCCGGTTTGCAGCTACCACCGTACAGAATAACGGTCTCGTTGGCAGCGTCGCCGAACTTCTCAGCCAATACTTTGCGGATGTATGCGTGAATCTCTTGTGCCTGGTCTGCAGTAGCGGTTTTGCCGGTACCAATAGCCCATACCGGTTCGTAAGCAATGATCAGTTTGCTGAACTGTTCCGGAGTCAGGTTGAATACAACCTCTTCAACTTGCTGACGAACTACATCGAAGTGTTTGCCAGCCTCACGCTCTTCGAGGTTTTCACCTACACAGTAGATCGGAGTCAAGTTGTTGGCATAAGCCTGAGCCATTTTTTTGTTCAGGGTCTCGCTGGTTTCGCCGTAATATTGACGACGCTCGCTGTGGCCCAAAATTACATATTCAACGCCCAGTGAAGCGATCATCTCTGCAGATACCTCGCCGGTGTATGCACCTTTGGCTTCAGCAGCGCAGTTCTGTGCACCAACACCAATACCGGTGCCACGAGACAATTTTACGATTTCAGACAGGTGAGTGAAAGGAGGTGCCACGATGAAGTTCACGCATGAGCAAACTTCGCCTTTCTTGGCAACAATACCTTTGAACAGTTCAATACCCTCTACCGGAG
>ERZ835051.3538-NODE-3538-length-12057-cov-5.139810_pt1 | contig 12057 bp, 10 predicted proteins | sample MGYA00519575_ERZ835051 | MGnify/ENA primary metagenome ERZ835051 (study PRJEB31850, sample SAMEA3708769) | human gut metagenome | biome: human gut; feature: human-associated habitat; material: faeces | place: China | collected 2014 ... | reverse complement strand
TCTTTTCAGCAGACTTGTCTACCAAGTTGTGATCGTAAGATTTCAGTTTAATTCTGATTTTCTGACTCATTTGTTTATTAAATTATTAATTGTTTATATTGGGAAGGAAGCTTGAGGACTAAGAGTCATTCGCTAGTCCTCATCAACTTCCATCCTATTTCTTTTTATACCAAGTCTACGCGACCTTTAACTTCTTCCAGTACAGTCTTAGCGATTGAGCTAGAAACCTGAGCGTGGTGATCGTAAGTCATTGAAGAAGTAGCACGACCTGAAGTAATAGTACGCAAAGCAGTTACATAACCGAACATTTCAGCCAATGGAACCATTGCTTTTACGATACGAGCACCAGAACGGCTTGTTTCCATACCTTCTACCTGACCACGACGTCTGTTCAAGTCACCGATTACATCACCCATGTTTTCTTCCGGAGTCACAACTTCGATCTTCATAATCGGCTCGAGCAACACGGGTTTTGCTTTTTCACACGCTTTTTTAAACGCTTGAATAGCACAAACCTCGAATGATAACTGGTCAGAATCGACAGGATGGAAAGATCCGTCAATTACAGTAACCTTCAACTGATCCAGCGGATATCCGGCCAATACACCGTTTCTCATTGCCGTAGTAAAACCTTTTTGGATAGAAGGGATGAATTCTTTGGGGATATTACCTCCTTTGACTTCATCGACAAACTGCAATCCACCTTCAAAATCAGAATCTGCAGGTTCTACACGAACAATAATATCAGCAAACTTACCACGTCCACCCGTTTGTTTTTTATAAACTTCACGAAGTTCAACCGGTTGAGTAATAGCCTCTTTATAAGACACCTGAGGACGACCTTGATTACATTCGACTTTAAACTCACGTTTCAGACGGTCGATAATAATATCAAGATGAAGCTCACCCATACCGCTAATAACCGTCTGGCCTGTTTCCTCATCGGACTTAACAGTAAAGGTTGGATCCTCTTCTGCCAATTTCTGTAAACCGAGACTAAGTTTATCCATATCCTTTTGAGTTTTAGGCTCAACAGCAATACCGATAACCGGATCGGGGAAGTCCATAGATTCAAGAACAATCGGAGCATCTTCTGCACATAGAGTATCACCGGTACGGATATCTTTAAAACCAACACCGGCACCGATATCACCACAACCGATAACGTCCTTAGGATTTTGTTTATTCGAATGCATCTGGAACAAACGAGATACACGTTCTTTCTTTCCCGAACGAGTGTTCAGCACGTACGATCCGGCAGGAATTTCTCCTGAATAAACACGGAAGAAACAAAGACGTCCCACATACGGATCGACAGCTATTTTAAATGCCAAAGCAGACATCGGCTCTTCCGAAGACGGTTTTCTTTCAATTTCTTTATCCGGATCATTAGGATCATGACCAATAATAGCCGGAGTATCTACAGGACTCGGCAGATAAGCACAAACGGCATCCAACAAAGTCTGAACCCCTTTATTTTTGAAAGAAGACCCGCAAAGCATCGGAACGATTTGCATCGCCAAAGTACCTCTACGAATAGCGGCACGTATTTCATCCTCCGTAATCGTAGCAGGATCATCAAAGAATTTTTCCATTAATGCATCATCGCATTCCGCAACTTTTTCAAGCATTTTTTCACGCCATTCTTCAGCTTCTTCTTGCAAACTTGCCGGAATTTCTTCGATCGTAAAATCTGCACCCATCGTCTCATCATGCCAATAAATAGCCTTCATAGTGATCAGGTCGACCAGTCCTTTGAATGTTTCTTCCGCTCCAATAGGAATAACAATCGGACAAGGATTTGCACCGAGTACGTCTTTCAATTGACGCACTACTTCAAAGAAGTTTGCCCCTGAGCGGTCCATCTTATTCACATAACCGATACGCGGAACATTATATTTATCAGCCTGACGCCATACTGTTTCAGACTGAGGCTCAACACCACCTACAGCACAAAATGCAGCAACAGCTCCATCCAATATACGAAGCGAACGTTCTACCTCTGCGGTAAAATCCACGTGCCCCGGAGTATCGATCAGGTTTATCTTAAATTTATCTCCAGCATAATTCCACCATGTAGTAGTCGCAGCAGAGGTAATCGTAATACCACGTTCCTGCTCCTGCTCCATCCAGTCCATTGTCGCTGCCCCGTCATGTACCTCACCGATTTTATGAGTCAATCCGGTATAGAAAAGAATACGTTCAGAAGTCGTAGTCTTTCCGGCATCGATATGTGCCATAATACCAATATTTCTGGTATATTTCAATAATTCATCAGCTTTTGCCATCGTTGTATTCCTTGTTTATTTTCAATTAAAATCTAAAGTGAGCAAATGCACGGTTAGCCTCGGCCATTTTATGCATATCTTCTTTCCGTTTGAAAGCTCCGCCCTGTTCATTATAAGCGTCAACGATTTCTGCAGCCAACTTGTCTGCCATCGTCTTACCGCCTCTTTTACGGGCATACTGTATTAAATTTTTCATTGAAATAGATTCTTTACGATCGGGGCGGATTTCCGTAGGAACTTGAAATGTAGCACCACCCACACGGCGAGATTTCACCTCTACTTGAGGAGTAACATTTTCCAATGCTTTTTTCCAAATTTCAAGAGCCGATTTTTCGTCATCAGACAATTTCGTCTTTACATTTTCCAAAGCAGTATAGAAAATCGTATAGGCAACATTTTTCTTGCCATCATACATTAAATGGTTAACGAACTTCGTAACCTTAACATCACTGAAGACCGGATCAGGAAGAACGACCCGTTTCTTTGGTTTTGCTTTTCTCATTTTTACAAAAAATTGTTGTTCTTGTTTTTGGTTGCTTATCACATCTTCAACAAAGCCCGCCGGCTTTATTTACTCAACCTAATCAGCCTATCCAATAAACTCAAACTAGCGTTTTACACTAATTTTAAATTCTCTTCTTTGTCCCTCGACAAAATTACTTTTTACCTTTTGCTGCAGGAGCACCCGGTTTCGGTCTCTTAGCACCGTATTTTGAGCGGCGTTGCGTACGGCCACCAACACCTGCAGTATCCAAAGTACCGCGAACAATGTGATAACGCACACCCGGAAGGTCTTTCACACGACCACCCCGCACCAATACGATAGAGTGTTCTTGCAAATTGTGTCCTTCTCCCGGAATATAAGAGTTAACCTCTTTACCATTTGTCAAACGCACCCTTGCTACTTTACGCATTGCAGAGTTAGGCTTCTTGGGAGTCGTAGTATAAACCCTGACACAAACCCCACGTCTTTGAGGACATGAATCCAATGCAGGAGATTTACTTTTGTCTTCCAAAACAACCCGTCCTTTTCTTACTAATTGCTGAATTGTAGGCATTTCTTAGAACTTTTTTTAATCTTTAAATTTATAAATCGCAATTTTTTATTTCTACGTAAAAGACGCCAAAATAGCCATTACACCCTACCTATCAAATAGTTACATAAGTGTACCGGCCTATTTTACCATCAAAAACGATGCAAAGATAACCACTAAATCATTAGAAACCAAATAAAAAGAGAATAAATTTCTCGCAACTTCACACTCTTTCTAATGCACATCAAAAACTCAAAAATAAAAATAACGAGAAAAAAATCTGTACATTTAAAGAAAAGAGGACAATCCCACTACAGAATCGTCCTCCATCTTCCAACTTTAAATCAAACTAAATAACAACACAACAAATTACATAAAATCAACCAAACCTCATCGAATCAATTTTTCGATCGGCAAACCTTCATTTTTCTCTCACGAAGTATAAGATAAACAAAATATCTTGTATTTTTGTTCATGAACACTCCAAATTTTATCTTTATGCAGCTTATAGGAAACCAAACAGAATGGGCTAAAGCGTATGCTTTACTACATATAATCAATGAAGGAAATATTTATTTTTACAAAGATAATTTTCAAAACGAATACTCTTTCTATCCGGTTTCAAAACTTATAAGAAACGACGAATGCGGAAAAATAACATATCAACTGACACCGACAGAAGTCTTAGTCAGACGGGGTGAAGAGACTCAAAGAATGCCTCGTATAAAATGTAAAAATGCTGCTACAGAAATTCTTTCGACCTTACAAGAGACAAAAGAAAACGATTATTCTGTTCCAAGTTGTGATCCCATTCTCGAAACTCTCCATTATACATGGTTTCAAAGCACAGCAGATGACAAAAGCGATTTTTCTGTCATTTATTTCGATCCGGAAAAAGAGATCGCTCAACGCCAAGAAATTACTGTTTGTATAAAATCCAAATGGAACATATTGCCTGCCAACCGAGCAAACAATCTGAAATACGACATCCAGAATGTTAAATTCTCCAACCCTGAAAGCAATCGTATCAACAGAATTGACGGAGCTCAAGAAGTACAGCAACGGCTTACAGAAATTTACAGATTGGGAGGAAAACTTAAATATACAACGGCCGAAAACAAATTCTTTTTAGAAAATCTATGCATGATAGACCTGCATTTCCCTAAATTACTTGCAGAAATAACACGGTTATTTTACACAACCGGATTGTCCGCAATCCCTGAAATAATAACCGAAATAAAAAATACTAACCCTTATAAAATAAAAGAGGAGTTAATTTACAAAAACAATTTTTACGAATACAAAGTACAACAACTTTTATATGCTTTAGCCACAGGCTTACGATCGACAAAACGCTATCGAGGATACGGACACACTCGGACATTTGCCATAATCGACACATGCGGAGAAATCGAACTACTTGATTCAACAAAACGAACTGAATTTGACAGATATCTTTATCAAAACGCAAAACTATCTATGGGAAATAGTAAAACACATAAATTCGGATTTGTCGAGAAAGAAAATGGACAATGGTTTATCAAGCTCAATATCGAAATAATAATATAAACAGATAATGCTACTACAATACAAAAATAAAAATGTTGTCGAAGCCGGATGCGATGAAGCCGGCCGCGGTTGTCTGGCCGGTGCTGTATATGCAGCAGCGGTCATTTTACCATCCGATTTCACATGCGAGACATTAAACGACTCAAAGAAACTGACCGAAAAACAACGATATGAACTCCGCCCTTTAATAGAAAAAGAAGCTATCGCTTGGGCTGTAGGCTGCGTATCACCGGAAGAAATTGACAAAATAAATATTCTGAACGCATCTTTCCTTGCAATGCATCGTGCCATCGAACAATTATCAGTACGCCCCGAGTATCTTCTAATCGACGGCAACCGATTCAAACCGTACCAAAATATTCCGCATAGTTGTGAAATAAAAGGAGACGGACGTTTTCTATCAATCGCAGCAGCATCCGTGTTAGCAAAAACATATCGAGACGATTATATGAATGTCCTTCATGAGCAATATCCACAATATAACTGGGATAAAAACAAAGGTTATCCCACTAAGGCTCATCGAACCGCAATCCGAGAATTCGGAACTACACCTTATCACCGAATGACCTTCCAGCTTCTCGAACGACAGCTCGAACTGTTCTGAATCTCTAATGATAAATCCATTCTCAAAAGTAGAAAACTATTTAGAAGAAAACATTCTATTGGAAAGAATCGGTTTTTCCAGCAAAAGCCACGATAAAACAGAAAGAAGCAACGTACCCACAACGCAAAAAGCAAAACAAAGAATATGACTTTTTTCATTAATACCCAACCAAACAGAGAGCTGGATAACCGGAAAATGAAACAAATAGATTCCGTATGCTACATTTCCGAATTTACGCATAAAAACAAACCATTTTATATAATACGCACACCCGATAAGCACCACAGCAAAAGCTAATGGCTCGACATATATCAATAAAGGCACATCATATCTAAAATAGCACACCAATACCGCGACCGGAAATAAAAACTTAATATATCTACGGAAATAATCAAAACACAGCAAAACCAATGTTCCGGAATAAAAATAAAGGAGTTGCCCGCCCACCTGTCTTTTCAAAATTCCGAATATTTCATTCCCCGTTTTCTCATTCAAATAATAAAATAATTCATTATATAATGTAGAAAATATAAATATGACAATAAAAACAGGAAAAGGCCGAAACCTTTTCATCAAATAATATACTATCGGCACTGTTATATATAACAGAATTTCCACCTTCATCGTCCATAGAGAACCGTTTACGGCTTCACCCTGAAAACAGCCGGGCAAAGCAGGCTCAATAAAATTAAGAAAAGAATAATTTGCCACAATATATTTCCATAACTGAGCCGAGAACAAATATTCTCCCACAGGAAGAGTAGAGACCAATACTCCCCCCATCCAACACAAAGTCACAATAAAAACATAGGGAGGCAATATCCGACGAGTCCGTCTCTCTGTATAATGACGGATATCGGGATTACGCATATAACTATAAAAAACAAGAAAACCGCTTAAAATAAAAAATCCATGTACCGCATCCACAGAACTCATCGGAAAATAATACGGAATTCCGGTAATCACCCTAAAATGACCGACCAGTACGGCAAAAGACAAAAAATACCGGATAATATCAAAGCTGTTTTCCCCTTGTATTACCTCTCCCACCGATTTCCCTATCCATAACTTTCCGGAAGTTCTCATACCGACCCAAATAAAAACGATTGAGTAATGAGTATCTCTTAAGAAATACCGCAATACTCAATCGTTAATCACATTATTACATCTGTTAATTAGCTACACGTTCCAACCACTTCACCATAGAAAGCATCACAATCATCGATGCGGCAGTCGCACCGACAAACACCAACCAACAAGCCCAAATCGGCACAGTAGTATATAAAATACCTCCGATGAACAATAAGGAGTTACCTACTGCTGTCGCAGCAAGCCAACATCCCTGCATCAATCCCTGCAAATGGGGAGGTGCTACTTTCGATACGAAAGATAATCCTAGCGGAGAAATGAACAACTCCGCCACGGTAAGAATAAAATACAAACCGATCATAATCCATGGAGTCACCCGAATTGCGTCAATTTCTGCAGTAGTCATTGAACTTAAAGCATCCTTTGCCGGCAAAGTCAAAGAGAATACCATCAAAAAGACATACGCTAATGCTGCTATACCCATACCGATAGCGATCTTCATCGGAGTAGAAGGTTCTTTCCCTTTTGCCTTCAACATCCCGAAAAACCACATGATCAATGGAGTAAGAGCTACAACAAAAAACGGATTTACACATTGAAACATTTCCGCTCCCTTAATCTGAGTAAACCCTAAATCAATATTTATTACACTCAGGTCCACATAATCCCGGGCAAAATACGTCAACGAATATCCATTCTGATGAAAAGACAACCAAAAGAATATAACCACACCGAACACGGCAAACAGAGCATAAATACGTTGTTTTATTTCTGTGGCACTCATTTTTATATCTTCTCTGCTCACCGCAGAAACTGTATCAGCATTGCTGTTCTCTTTTTTAGCCGGATCTGGGAAACGGTTCTTATTTACCACATAAATAACCAAAGAAATCAACATAGCCACGATTGCTGCCATAAAAGCATACTGAAATCCCCGGTTAAACACATCCAGATAACTGTTCACAAATACATTCATATCTGTTACCTGCGTACCATCCAGGCAAACGTTATTAGCTAAAGTGCTCAGATTATCCATAGCCTGTGCAGGCATACTGCTTCCTTGCTCTAAATACTGATGACAAAGCTCGGGTAACGATGCATCATAATCAAAATGGTTTACTTTCAGCCACCAGTTTCTCACTCCGATTGCAATCCACGGAGCAAAAAATCCCCCGATATTGATAAACATATAGAAAATCTGGAATCCCGAATCACGTAAACTCGAATATTTCGGATTATCATACATCTGACCGACCAATGCTTGCAAATTTCCTTTAAATAGACCATTCCCGAAAGCAATTACCAATAATCCGAAACATGTAAGAGCCAGATAAAGCCCTAAACTCGGAACAGGAGTCGGGGTAGGAATAGCAATAATAAGGTAGCCAATAGCCATCATAATCAAACCGGCAAGAATCGTTCCCTTAAAATTCTTTGTCTTATCGGCAATCACTCCTCCCACCAATGCAAGTATATAGATCGAAGCATAAAACGCAGAATAAATATATCCGGTCGTAGTCTCAGACAATCCGAACTTAGCAGAAATAAACAACGTCAGAATTGCCATCATAATATAAAAGCCAAAACGTTCTCCCATATTGGCAAGAGCCGCGGCAATTAATCCTTTAGGGTGCTTTTTAAACATAATGTAAGATTTATAGTTAAATAATTATTTTAAGTAGTTATTTCTCATTCTTGACTTTAAAAGCTAACGCATAAAGATGCATCTGCTTCACCATCGACAACAGTCCGTTTGAACGGGTCGGAGACAAATGCTCCTTCAGACCGATTTTCTCGATAAAATACAATTCCGAATTCAATATTTCATCCGGTGTATGACCCGAAAGAACATTTATAAGCAACGAAACCAGACCTTTCACAATCACGGCATCGCTTTCCCCTTGGAAAAAGACCTTTCCATCTTTATAATCAGCCTGTAGCCACACGCGGCTCTGGCATCCTTCAATCAGATTATTCTCGGTTTTATATTTTTCATCCAAAGGTTTCAAAGAGTTGCCCAAGTCGATCAACAAAGCATATTTATCCATCCAATCGTCAAAAGCCGAGAACTCTTCTACAATTTCATCCTGTAACTCATTTATAGTTTTCATATCCCGTTCATTAATTTACTCATTATATATAACTGCCAATACAGTCTGTCCGACAGCCTTTAAAGTCTCCTTATCGATATGATCCATCGTATCGTGTACCGTATGCCACTGCGGATTAAATCCCGAATCAGAAGATGCATCATACTGTATTATATCGATACTCGGAATGCCCATTTTATTGACATATACATGATCATCGATAATGTATCCCCCCTCATTATCGGAAAAATATTTCCCATAACCTAAAGACTGTGCTTTCTTCCAAACTTTATCAACAATCCCCGGAGCATACTGTAATGAAGCTTTTTCACGAGCAAAAACAGCATTTTCCCCGCCTACCATATCCAACAAAATTCCGAAACGTGCCCGATAACCGGGACGATGCGGGCGACGCATCCAATATTGAGTACCCAATGCCCAAGAATCCTGCACTTCAGAATGAGTCGAAAAATAGGGTTGACCGTAATCTTCTGCATCGAAAAAGATAATATCTACACCCACTTGAGGAGACTTCATTCCGATCTGCCGGGCAATTTCAAGCAAAGCTCCCACGCCACTGGCTCCATCGTTAGCCCCCAAAACAGGCTTCCGATGATTCGCCTCATCCGGGTCATTATCGGCAAAAGGACGACTATCCCAATGTGCGAACAGCAATATCCGATCCGTTTTCTCAGGACTAAAAATTCCTATTATGTTCTTCGCATGTAATACAGTCCCGTCAAAAGCAACCACATCTGCATCCTGCACCTGTACCTCCGCACCATGACGGTTCAATTCCGAAGCCAGATAAGAAGCCGTAGCCAAATGTTCCGGAGTATTAGGTATCCGATACCCGAAATCTACTTGCTTTTGCATATATGCATACGCACTATCTGCATTAAAAACAGGGACATCGACAACAGGGACACTCTCTTGAACAGATGACGAAACAGTTTTATTTTTACAAGAAACCAATTGAAACAACAATAGTCCCGCTACACAGAGAAGAGGGACGAACATTCGTTTTCGGTTAAACATATTTATAGACATCTTATTTCTTTTTAGAACAGACACCGTCTTTCATAAGCAAGAAAACCTTGTAAAGATACAGGATTTTTCTACGAATACAGTAAAACGATCCGTTTGTTTACACTTTTTAAGGGGTAAGATCAACAAACCCGTTGCACCTGATCCATCACACGCAAGAAGTTCCCTCCCCATATTTTTGCAAGATCGTTCTCCGAATATCCCTGCCGAATCAATTCTTTAGTAATATTTATCAACTCATTTGCGGCATCACATCCCGGAATTCCCCCTCCTCCGTCAAAATCAGAGCCAATGCCGACATAATCCACACCCACCAGTTTTACAACATGATTGATATGCTCTACGATACATTTTACATCAGTATTCTCCTTTGAAGTGAGAAAATTCAAATACAAACAAATCTGGACAACACCTCCGTGGCGGGCTAAAGCAACGATCTGTTCATCGGTCAAATTTCGCCGATGGTCACAAATAGCACGGCATGATGAATGCGATGCTATAATCGGAGCTGAACTCACTTCCAACGCATCATAAAAAGATTTTTCCGAAGCATGAGAAAGATCCACCATCATTCCTATCCGATTCATCTCTCGCACCACACTTTTCCCGAAATCACTCAATCCATTATGCTCAGGTTCACCGCTGGCAGAATCGCAAATGTCGTTATTCCCATTATGACACAGAGTCATATATACGACTCCCATATCCCTGAAACGAGACAAATTAGAAATATCTTTTCCGATAGCATATCCATTTTCAATCCCCAAGAAAATAGCCTTCTTCCCGACTCGTTTCAATTCAATAAGATCTTTTCTTGAAAATGCCTGTCCGACCCTATCCTGATGTACGGAAATCTGGCGTTTCAATTCATTCAATATAGCATCAGCCTTTCGGGTAGCAGCTTCAAGAGCAACATCATCCCGTTCCTTCTGAGGCAAATAAGCCACCATACATTCCGCATCGATCTGCCCGTCCCTCATCTTAGGCAAATCGACCTTCAAGCGTGTATCCCTGATCCCTATATCTATCTTATCAGGGAAAAACATAGGAGTATCACAATGAGAATCTAATGAGACATGTCGAAGATGAAAATTTTTCGCTCGAGCATATATTTCCGCCTCTTTAACCAAATGAACAAACAAATTCAACATCTTCTTATTGCCGGCACACACCAAACCTTCAGGATGCCACTGCACACTAAAAATAGACGCTGTTTTAGACTCCATGCCTTCATTGACACCATCAGGCGCAACTGCGCTCTCGATAAATCCCGGAGCAACTTCCCACACCCCTTGATGATGAATAGAATTTACAGCTATACGTCCCTCACCGATCAATGAAGCCAACAAAGTATTCGGCTTTACGGTAACCGTATGCGACACGAATTCGCGGGGCTGTTTCTGGGAATGCTGAATGGCCTCTCCTAAATGTTGGCTCGGAATATCCTGATAATTTTTTCCTCCGAACACAGCATTAATCAACTGATGTCCTCTACAAATTCCAAAGATCGGAATTTGCCTTAAAGAAGCCATACGTAACACTGCAATCTCCCAACAATCCCGAGACAAATCCACATCTTGAAGTTTCGGATGAGGCTCTTCATTCAAAAACAAAGGAGAAATATCCCCTCCTCCTGTTAGCAGTAACCCGTCCAAACGAGCTACAATCCCCGACAACAAGGCAATATCATCACACAATGGAATAAGTACCGGGCTGCCGCCGGCCTTAATAACCGAATTTACATAAAGATTAGCGACACAAGAAGCCCCCTCTTTCGTATATGTAGTTATACCGATCAAAGGTTTTTTGGAATCCTCCGAACAACAAATCTCTTCATCTATTATTCTAAAAAGACTATCCAAATCGGTAGGATAATTTCCTTTTTCCATAAGTCAGGTTTTTAGAAACTGTTTTTAATTTATTTTGAGAAAATCTTTTGGCCTCTTTTTCTAAGAATATTCGGTTTCACAAGTCACAAACACCGAAGTCTTCTCAAACAATGAAACAAAAAGAAGGAAAAGAACCGAAAACAGACCGAAAGATAATATTTCTTTTCCAATAAATTAAAAGCCTGCCTCTATTTTCCGATGCAGAAAATATTATCAAGTCATTTTTACATTTTCTCTCGGGCTGTTTTCTCGTTTTCGCTCGTCAGGTAACCCTCTATTATCCTCATAAAAACGACAAAACATACTCAAAAGAAACTATCCGAAATAAATCTTCAAAAAGAATGGCAATCCGACAAAGAACTCTTCTACGATATAAAAACCTTTTCTAAGCAATGAGGGTGACCCAAAAGTCAATAACGACTGAACGGGTCACCCTTTTTCATTATC
>ERZ835051.3529-NODE-3529-length-12092-cov-3.531860_pt1 | contig 12092 bp, 7 predicted proteins | sample MGYA00519575_ERZ835051 | MGnify/ENA primary metagenome ERZ835051 (study PRJEB31850, sample SAMEA3708769) | human gut metagenome | biome: human gut; feature: human-associated habitat; material: faeces | place: China | collected 2014 ... | reverse complement strand
ATTATTCCTATGCACCTCCCTGATGGCTGCAAACAAAATCACAGGGAAAATCATCGATGAGAGTAACAATCAGAACATCGAGTATGCCAATGTCAGCCTGATGACTCAAGACTCGGCATTCATCACCGGAGCTGCCACAGACAACGACGGACACTTCTTACTGAAAGAGGTCAATAATGGAGATTATATCTTATGCATCTCATGCATCGGATACGAGAATTCCATCCATAACCTGCAAGCCAATCTGAATCTGGGAGAACTGCCCCTGTCACCCGATAATGTAATGTTGGAAGGTGTTACCGTTACAGCGAGCCCCATCATCAAAAAAACCGACCGGCAAATTATCCTCCCGACCGAAATGCAAACCAAAGCCGCTTCCAACGGAGTTTCCTTACTGAGAAATCTGCAACTGTCACGCATCCTGATCAATCCGATAGACAACAGCATCACGATTCCCGGAGGAGACAATGTACAACTTAGGATTAACGGTGTAGAAGTGACTCAAGCTGAAATAATTTCCATCCGCCCGGCAGATGTGATCCGCATCGAGTATATAGACAATCCCGGTGCACGCTACGGAAATGCAGGTGCCGTACTGAACTACATTGTAAAGAGAAGGGAATCGGGAGGAAGTATCTCTGCTGATCTCACCAACGGGGTATCCGATACGGGATACGGCGAACATAACCTCGCAGCCAAATACCACTTCAACAAGTCTGAACTCAGCACTACCGTATATTGGGGACAGAGAGATCTGAAGTGGACGCGCGAAAACTATGAAAGTTTCCACTTCCCAGAGGCTTATCAAGAGAATAGAGAAGTAGGAGAACCTACTAAAGTAAAGTATGATAACCTTAACTTCAATCTCAATTACAGCTATCAGGATAATGACAAGCAACTTCTCAACATTGCTCTCAGAAACCAATACAGTGATACTCCCAGTTCCATGTCGGACAGAATCAGTACATTGTATGAAGGAGATACCTCCTACTCCATATCCGACCTTTCTGCCTCCAAAGTACTTATCCCCTCTTTGGATATCTATTACCAGAGAAATCTGAAAAACAAACAGACAATCTATGCGGATGTAGTGGCTTCTTATCTGGACAGCAAGAATGAACGGAATTTTATGCAGAAAGCCCTTAATAATGACAATAATGATACGGATATCTATTCGGAAACCAAAGGTGAGAAGTACTCCATCATTGGAGAAGGTATCTACGAAAAACAATTCAATACGGGTAAGTTTACCGGAGGTATCAAGCATACACAAGCCTATTTGCAAAATAGATATTCGGGCAATATAGAAAATAGAATCACGATGAATACGGCCGAAACTTACTTATTTGCCGAATATCAATCCAAGATAAAAGCACTGAACTACACTGTAGGGATTGGAGCTATGAGAACTTATAACAGCCAGGAGCAGTATTCTTCCGAGAAGTATATAGTCAAGCCTTCTTTAAGCCTGTCGTATTCTATAAACGGGAAGTGGTTTTTCAGATACAACGGATACGTGTCGGGCTATGCTCCTTCCCTCTCCGACCTGAACGACATCTCGCAAGCAATGGATAAGTATCAGATACGCAAAGGAAATCCCGACTTAAAATCTGTTACATTCTATGCCAATACACTGTCTGCCAGTTGGCAAAGCAAGTATGTATCTGTCGATTTATTTGGAAGATATAGTTATGACAATAAGCCGATTATGGAAAATACCTACTACGAAGACGGGTATTTTGTCCGCACTACCGAAAATCATAAAGGCTTCCACCGAATCAATCTGGAGACATCTATACAGATACGGCCTTACAGAGAGTATATCTCCATCAAGCTTACTCCGTTCCTGAACCGCTATATCAGTTACGGCAATACCTACACGCATACACACACCAATGCAGGGCTGCGAGGCAGCCTGATGGCAATGTATAAGAACTGGGTACTGATGGCAGAAATGAATACCAGCAACCACACTCTGTGGGGTGAAACGCTGACTAAGGAAGAAAAGCTGCACACCATTATGGCGGGATACAATACGGAGAAATGGAGCCTGTCTGCCGGGGTACTGAACCCGTTTACCAAGAAGTATGAACAGGAAATAGAGAACCTCTCAAAATCGGCTCCCTATCGCCAATTAGCATATTCCAAGAACTTAAGACTTCTGTTCATGGTAAACGTATCCTTCAACCTGGACTTCGGAAAGAAGCGCAACAGTCAAGGTAGAAGAATCAATAATAAGGATACTGATACAGGTATTTTGTCCGGAAACAAATAATTGTCTCCCCCAGGAAATGCGGGAACCTGCCCACTAATTGATAATATTCAATTCTTTAATCAGGTTCCCAGCTTTCCCGTATTTCTCAATCATAAATAAAATATAGCGCACATCCACTCCAATGGTACGCTGCATCTTCGGTTCATAAAGAATATCACTGCCCATAGCCTCCCAGTTTCCATCGAAAGCTAATCCCAGCAATTCACCTTTCGAATTGAACATCGCACTGCCGCTATTGCCGCCGGTAATATCATTATTAGAGATAAAGCAAACCTTCATTTCGCCCTTTTCATCGGCATATCTTCCAAAATTACGGGAAGAAAGCAGAGATACCAACTCCGGCTGTACTGCAAAATCCACATCTCCCACATGGGCTTTCACCTTCTCCAGTACACCTTTTGTTGTTGTATAATAATCATATTCCGCTCCGTCAAACGGAGTATAGCCGCATACTGTCCCAAAGCTCAATCGCATGGTGGAATTAGCATCCGGATAGAAATTACGAGATGCATACATCCTACGGATAGCCCCATTCAACAGGCGTTCTCCACGAATGATTTCCGTAGTAGGTGCCTGCGTCTGCATATTCATATCGAACAACATTGTCAGCATATCAATGCCCAGTGAAATAGCCGGATCATCGAAAATCTGATAGGTAGTGTCCCGTTCGAGAAAGCGCTTCAAACCACGGGGAGTAGTCAACTCAGAACTTGCATAAAGACTATCTACGAAAGCTTTCTCATCCCCATCATATTTCTGTGCGATAGTATGGTAAATTTCCGGCAAGAAGGTGGTATCTACTTTTGAGCGATACTCCTTCAGCAGTGCCGTAAATACTTCCTTGTCTATATCCAGATCCAAATTAGAGTATTGTTCAACGATATCCTTCAAGGCAGCAATAACAGTTTTCTGTTCCCCTTCAAAGTCAAAGTTCAGAATCTTCAGGGCAAGCTGCACGAGCTCCGGTCCATACAGGAAAGACTCAATAAAGTAAGCCTGCGCACGGTTTATCTCCCGGCGGTTCTTGTAGTTCAGTTCCAGGTCTGTAAACAGTTGAAGAAGCTTCTCACGTTCTTCCGGATTCTGCTGTATCCACCGACGGATTTCCTGCTCCATTTCACGCTTCTTATCTAAGATTCCCAGCTTACGGATAGCACGGTTGACACCGATACTGTTCTTCCAATAGTTGGAGCTTTCATCATATTTGGAAGCATACTTAATACGTATGCTGTCTTTACTGTCCATTTCACGCTTCCAGATGGCTTGTTTCACACCACGAATATCAATCTGAGCCTGATTGGAGTTATTCATCATTTCCTCGATGCCGAATGAAGAAAGGTAACGTTCTGTACTTCCCGGATAACCTATCGTCATACAGAAAGAGCCCTCCTTATAGCCATCCAGTGAAATCGGAGCTACATATTCAGGATGATACGGGACATTATCAGGGGAGTAATCGGCAGGCCGGTTCTTGCGATCTGCATAAATACGAAATACGCAGAAATCTCCTGTATGCCGGGGCCACACCCAGTTGTCCGTATCCCAGCCGAACTTACCGACAGAGGAAGGAGGTGCAAACACCAGCCGCACATCGTTGAAATCGCGGTAAACGGAAAGCCAGAATTCATTGCCTCCATAATAAGCATCTACCACGCCAAGCAAAGTGGAGTCTTTCAGGGATACCTCACCACCTATTACCATCATCATAGAGTCTACCGCACTGGAACGTTCCATCTCGTTCATCGAAGGCTTAACAACTCCCAGCACACGCTTGGTCACATCTTCCGTACGAAGCAGGAAGCGAACGTAAAGCTCCGGATTAGGCAATTCCTCTGCACGACTACGGGCTACGAAACCATCTTTCAGGTAATCATGTTCCACGGATGAATGTTGCTGCACACTGCTGAAGCCGCAGTGATGATTGGTAAACACCAACCCGTCTTCCGACACTACCACACCGGAACAAAATCCTCCGAAGCTGACTACTGCATCTTTCAATGAGGGTTTCTTCGGATTATATAGTTTATCGGCAGGCATTTGCAGGCCGAGTTCTTTCATCGTTTTACGGGTCTGTTTATTCAAGTTTCCCAGCATCCACATACCTTCGTCCGCCTGTCCCGTCAACGTGAAGAGGCTGCAAGCAACAATCAGGATACACTTTAGCTTCATTCTATTTCGTATTAAATTATTCTGCAATCAGTCTTAGTTGTTTCGCTCCCGTACGTGCTTTCAGCCATTCGGTAATCTTTTCCTTTTCGTGGGCGTCGGGATGCTTGCCAAACTTCAGTACGGCAAGTGTAATGGTATCTGTCCGTACTGAATCAACCGTCAATTCTATGGCATGAGAGATAGAAACTGTTTTCACTGATGGATAGAGAACTTTTAGTTCCGGAACAATCTTTTTGCCCAATTCATCGAAAGACTTATATCTTGCCAGGCTCTGTTCCAGCACCGTAATCTTCTTTGTTTGTTCCACCAGTCGTTCTTCACTGTTCTTATAGAAGTCTTCCATCACCATAGCCCGGATAGAAGAAATATCCACAGCTTCATTATTCATTCCCTGAAGAACAATCAGCTTTGTTTCACCTAACTTATAATCCTTCATCTTGCTACGGGCAATGGCAATCGAAGCCTCGGGAACTTCTTGTCCGATCAGTACCACGCGTATCTCATTATCCTTGCTGCCATGATAATGGATTTTCTTATCCAATACCTGTGTATTCTCAAAAGAAAGCTGTTCGGCAACAAACCGGTTGGCAGCACTCTCATAAAAAGTACTCTGAATAATGCCTACCGTCAAGTAAACAGCCGGACACATGGTCAGCACAGCAATGAGTATAATGTATTGGCGTACTTTCTTCTCCCGCTTCTTATCCACAAACTCTTTACGCTGGAAGTGCATTACACGCACCCCGGCAAACGTGGCAAGACTGATAAATACCGAATTAATGAAATAGAGATAAAATGCTCCGAGGAAATAAACCAAGTTACCCGTTGCCAACCCGTAACCTGCCGTACAGAGAGGGGGCATCAAAGCCGTGGCAATGGCAACACCGGGAATTACGTTTCCTTTCTCCTTGGTAGATAGGGCAACCACACCGGCAAGACCACCCATCAATGCGATGAATACGTCATAAATCGTAGGTGAAGTACGTGCCAGAAGCTCCGACTGTCCTTCGGCAACAGGGCTTACAAGAAAGAAGACAGTAGCTGTAGTTACACTGAACAGAGTAGTTATCAGAAAGCTCTTCAGTGAACGTTTCATCAATTCAAAGTCATTCAGACCGACAGAAAGTCCCACTCCCATGATAGGTCCCATCAGTGGAGAAATCAACATGGCACCGATGATTACGGCCGTGGAATTGACATTCAGTCCCAATGATGCCATAAAAATGGCAAAGATCAAAATCCACAGGTTAGCCCCTTTAAACTCTACTCCTTTGCGGATGGAGTCTACTGTTTCCAGCTCATTGTCCTTGTCTTTCCTCAGATCAAGATACTCGCTCAGGAACTTTTTAACGGCAAAGACATTTCGGTTTTGTTCAGGTGTTTCCATCATATCATTTACAATTTGACGATTTACAATTTACAATTTGCCATGCGGACTATTCTAATGTCTTATGATACGGTTCAGAATTGGTATTTGATTCAGCGGCAAATCACGCTTCACAACGTAAGCGATAAACAGTATCAACAGAACTGTACGGTATACCATACGCAGGTAGATATTGTCTATCGGCACATATTCGGCAGCGAGATAAAGCACAGCAGCAAGAAGCACATACATACCGATTGCTTTCAAATCATACTGTATCGGATATTTCTTCTGACCCACAAAGTAAGAAAGTAACATAGCAACGCCATATCCTGTAAATCCAGCCCAGGCACAAGCAATATAGCCATACTTCGGAATCAGGAAGACATTCATCAATATCAGGATAGTGCAGCCTGTCAATGAGAAGTAAGCTCCCCAGCGGGTTTCATCAATCAGCTTATACCAGAAAGACAGGTTGAAATAAATGCCCATAAAGATTTCCGCTGCCATAACGATAGGTACTACCCGTAATCCGTCCCAATAATCACGCCCGATGATATGACGCAGAATGTCCAAATAGAACATTACTGCCAGAAAGGCGAGTAAAGTAAAGATGATAAAGAACTTCATAGCCTGAGCATACATCTCACGGCTATCTTTCTCCTTGCTCTTACCAAATACAAAAGGTTCATAGGCAAAGCGGAATGCCTGAGTAAACATGGCCATAATCATGGCAATCTTACTGGCAGCTCCGTAAATACCGAGTTGTATGGTAGCCTCAGCCTCATCAGGATAAACAAAGGGAAAAATAATCTTATCGGCCACTTGATTCAAGATACCTGCCACACCCAGTATCACTAATGGCAAAGAGTAACGAAGCATCCGTTTCAGTAACTCTCTATCCAGTACATAGGTAAATCCCCTCAGTTCCGGTATCATGCACAACATGACAACAGAAGTACATATCAGATTGAAGAGGAAAGCATAACCTACGTCATTCCCTTTCAATATGACATAATAGAAAAGATTGAGTGCAATATTGAGGAAGATAAACAACAACTTCAGTGCAGCAAACTTAATGGGGCGTTTCTTATAACGCAGATAAGCGAACGGAATACTTTGAATAGCATCCATTGCCACCACAATCATCATCATACCTATATACCAGGGGTGCTCTCCGTATTCCAACCATCCGGCAATAGGTTCCAAAAACAACAATCCCAAAGCTACAAATACCACTGAGCCGAAACTTACACTCAACAAGGTGGTGGAATATACCCGCATCGGATCATCTTGCCCTTTATTGGCAAAACGGAAGAATCCCGTTTCCATACCACACGTCAGCAATACCAGCATCAATGCCACCCAGGCATATATATTCGTAACCACACCATAACCACCCGATGATGCAGGTAAAGCTATCGTATATACAGGCACTAGCAGGTAATTGAGGAAACGTCCTACAATACTGCTCACCCCGTAAATAGCTGTTTCTTTTGCTAAACTTTTTAATCCCGCCACTTTATTCAATGATTATCGTTCAATTATTAATGGAGATAGTAGTGCTATTGATTAATAGTTAATCACTAAACAACGTACGCTGACTATTGTAAAGACTACGTCCTAAATGCTTATAAGCCAGCTCAGTTACTTCACGTCCACGGGGGGTACGTTTTAAGAAACCCTCTTTAATCAGGAACGGTTCATACACCTCCTCTAAAGTACCGGCATCTTCACCCAATGCCGTAGCAATGGTAGTAAGCCCTACCGGACCACCTTTGAACTTATCGATAATGGTACAAAGTATCTTATTGTCGATTTCATCGAGACCATACTTATCGATATTCAGTGCTTCCAAAGCAAAGTTGGCAATCTCCGTATCAATGCTCCCCGACCCTTTCACTTGTGCAAAATCCCGCACGCGACGCAGCAATGCATTCGCAATACGCGGCGTTCCACGACTACGGGAAGCGATCTCAGACGCTGCTCTTGTAGAGCAAGGTACATTCAGTATCCCTGCCGAACGGCGAATAATACCGCTCAGCACATCATCATCGTAATATTCCAAATGCAGATTAATACCAAAACGGGCACGCAAGGGCGCAGTCAGCAAACCGCTACGGGTAGTAGCCCCCACCATCGTAAACGGATTCAGATCAATCTGAATACTCCGTGCAGACGGGCCTTTATCTATCATAATATCAATGCGGTAATCCTCCATTGCGGAGTACAGATACTCCTCCACCACCGGAGAAAGGCGGTGAATTTCATCGATAAACAGCACGTCATTCGGTTCCAGACTGGTAAGCACCCCCGCCAAATCGCCCGGCTTATCAAGCACCGGACCGGAAGTTACCTTAAAGCCCACTCCCAGCTCATTCGCAATAATATTGGAAAGTGTCGTTTTGCCCAATCCCGGAGGTCCATGCAGCAATACATGATCCAGCGCTTCGCCACGCAGACGAGCTGCTTTAACGAAGATACGCAGATTATCCACCACCTTATCCTGTCCGCTGAAGTCTTCAAAGGACAACGGACGAAGTGCGTTTTCAAAATCGCGTTCCCTACTGGTCAATTGATTATCACGTATATCAAAATCTTCTCGTTCCATTCTATATTTATTTCTTTTCTTATCTTTTTAGAAAAAGAATAGAAAACAATATTAAAGCTGAAAATCAACCACTTAAACCTTTTATTTTTCTATTTCTTTTTTTTTTCTTTTTTTTTTTACCACTTATTTCAGTGCATAACGTCTATCAGTACGGGCCCCTTCTGTTATCAATTCCACATCCACCATCGAATAAACCATCTTTCTCAACTCCTGTAAATCGACTTCCGGCAACCGGCCCGCAATCTCCGAAATCTTGCTTTTAGGATGTACTCTCAAGTCTTCCATTATTAGAGTTCTCAGCACATAAGGTTCTACTGTTTTCAGAGTTGTCTTCAAATTTACCTTTGCATTCTTTATTAACTGGGGATTCACAAAAAACTGAGTACCTTTCTTCGCACCAGTCCTTCCGATAATATTATCTTTCAACAACTTATCTGTATAGCTACGCAAACGGTCTTCTTCTTGAAGCTGAAGTATGGCAGAAAGCCGCGTACTGAGCACCTTCTTCTCACGGGCTATGATACCAAAAGCTGTAAATGCCTTTTGCGTCAACTGATAATTCTGCAAAACAAAGTCCAGCAAAGGAAGCAGCTCCGTATCTATAATCTCCGCATTTTGAATCACTGTAACTTCATTGTACGAAGATTCTATCATAGGCGGATCCTTTGCTTCCATAGCATTCAGTTCATAAATCAAATCATAACCGGAGCCTTCACCTTCCATCATTTCTAAAGCGCTCAGTAGCTCTATCATATTAGGATTACGCCGATGCTTGGCATGCAAAATATTATCTTTTGTTATACCCAATGGCAACCCTCCCGGATTAGAGATTTCTAATCTGTCAGAAAAAACTTTAATCATTATGTCACTGGAAATTGTATATGATTTATGAGCTAAAGCATTGACCAACAACTCTCGTACCAACTTAGGATGATAATGCCGTATTTGTTTACGAAACAAACCATTCGGAAACTCATACGAATAAGTCAGTTCAACAGCCTTCTGTTCTATATCAAGAAGCAGTTCTTTAGGATTCAATCGATTATCATGCCATTCTTCTTTTCGTACTTTTCGCTCAAGTATATCATAAACAATATACTGAACCGTAGCAGGATAACAGATAGAACTTCTCTGCTTTGCTGTACCTAACCAAAGAACACCTAAATTCGTCAAATAACCTTCATCAACCAAGTGATAGTTCTCTGCCAACTCTGCATCATCCATCTGCTTGACGTGCTGACGCACACGGGATGATTTACGAATATCATTCGCCAACTGCCGCAAAGCGCCTAGAGCAACCCCATCAAGCAGGTATTTGGTCCTCACCAATTCCCACTGATAAGCGCCCTTCTCTTCGCCCAAACGCTGCAAGTCCTCGCTACGCACGGGTTCACATTTATCGGCCACCCGAATGTAAATACGTCCGTCCGAGGTAGTAGCTACAGAATGCATAGAAGGAGAAACAGAAACAATAAAGTATTGGCTGCCGGTATCATCAGTACATATTTCAGAAGCTACAAGACCGACGTTGAAACAGAGGCTACGCAATTTAGTCACTGCCTCATTCACTTCGTCGGGTGTGACATGCTGTTCCGGCAAAGGGGCTTTCTTCTTGTCATCGTAGCCTATAAAAATTCTTCCGCCTTGTGCATTTGCCAAAGCAACACAGGTCACGGATAAGTCTTTGAATCCTTTATCTCCTGTCCTGATTTTCAGAAGACTCTTATATTCGGTTGTCTGCTTCTCGCAATCCATGTCTCCATATTTTGATTCTATTGAGCAAAGATAGTACAAACTGATGAACCCTATCTCTTTTTTCACTTAATTTCTTTCCTCACTTCATCATTCCGTCCTTCCCACTTGCTCATACAGAAAAGAAACTCTGCCTCTGCGGCTCATATGCAATCACATATCATAAAAAAAGACTACACAAGGAATGTTTCCAAACAAGAAATCTCATAGACGAAAGCCCATACGATTTCATAAAGCAAAGAAACAAGCCGTAACATCACCTCCCTATTATTTACTCAAATCAATTATTCTTCATAAACCAGATAAATCTCATTCGCACTAAAATTAATTTCCCAATTGCCTTTCTCGCACTGTTCCCATTGATATTGATCCGACATACGGTCCCACCAGTCCTGAAACTTTCGTCCTGTCTCTCCTAAGTCTTTCACTAACTTTTCATACAGCACTTCATTATCTACAGTAAGTATTCCGGCCAATTCATTCAATCCGTTACGCCGCTCAAAAAGTGTTTGAATTTCACACTTTTCTTCATTTGTAACAGTTCCTACCAGTTTTTTCATAATACTCATTTTTTTTATTTACTCATACAACAACTTTCCCGAGGAAAGCATACTCCATAAGAGTATCCTTATAACACATCAAAACTCCTGTCTCACATCAAATGGATCCAAATATGTAATCTCTTTTATCTCATGTCCGGGAAGAAATGTCCCGTACCGGCGAATATCAAGCAGTAATGAGCGAGAGGCATTACGCTCCAGATGAGCTACTACACACTGCTCATGCGAGGGTGTATTTAGCTCTAAAGTCGTTTTCCAATTCATCCAAATACACCGTTTACATTGGTATGCATCACAATTGCGACACAGAGGTGCGTAAGATAGTTTATAGAGTTTTGGATTTTTTATATCCAAAACTTCAACCAAGCTGCCGATGGAATATCCGTCGTCAGCCAAATAAAATGCAGGACAAATATAGAATTTACCATCAGGAGCCAATGTAATATTTTCAACTCCGGCATTACAATTATTCATTTTGTCCAGCATCATACGGTCGGTCAATAAATTCAATTGCGGAGCCATTCCTTCCAGATACATGCCTTTCAGTTTTAAAGCCAATTCATCTAAAACCGATTTATAGATATCGAAATCAGATTCGGTAAAGGTATCAATATCAACCAGAACAACATTCAACCTTAAAACCTTATCCAACACTTCATTAAGAATTGTATAATTTTTAAAGAAGCCGGTCTTTCCTGTTCTCAATACATAAGTTTTTTGAATATCACAACCTGATACCGACAACTGTTCCCAATCATCAAGAACCACCACATCAGCCTCATCCCGGTATTCTACCGGAGCAATTTTGCTATGATCGATTGTTTCTATCTCATCTTTATAGGCTTGCGGTAATTCATAATGCGGATACACAAATTGAAGCATCAGGTTTTCTTTCATAGCAAAAAGAATACCTGCCTTTAAATTTTCCAGACTAATTAATCTGTGTTCAGATTTCCGGTTATCATAATGACAATAAGAAACGCTCGTATCGTCTAATAAAATTACAAGATATTGAAGCATAAAATTAACTATTTATATCGTTTGACTCATTCTTGCCCGTTCCAGACCTGTCACATTCATCCTCCGATTCCAGTTTCCGGTAAAGTTTGTTCCAATAGTAATTATTGGCTCGAACACGCGCTTTATGCATTTTGCAAATAGCCGTACTACGTTGATAAATCGTATTTGTATCCGCCGCATCATAATTCTCACCTTGACACCAAGCGCATCCCTCAGCCACCTCGCAATCAATACATTCCGGGGTACTTTGTGTACATCGGTCAAGAGTTAAAAAAGGACGCAATTTATTTTTATCAAGACCATCATGCACATTACCTATAATCCATGCTTTTTTGTTTC
>ERZ835051.3525-NODE-3525-length-12117-cov-4.439396_pt1 | contig 12117 bp, 8 predicted proteins | sample MGYA00519575_ERZ835051 | MGnify/ENA primary metagenome ERZ835051 (study PRJEB31850, sample SAMEA3708769) | human gut metagenome | biome: human gut; feature: human-associated habitat; material: faeces | place: China | collected 2014 ... | reverse complement strand
TGGAAGAAATACGTGAATTTTGCTTCAAAGAATTTGCCGCCGTCTGTTTATTCTGAAACTTTTTTGCCCTCAGGTATTCCTGTAATATTACTTATCACTCCCAAAGAGGTCTATGCTTTGTGCGACAATTTTTGTCCTGTAAATATGGGTTTACATCTTTAAATGAAAAAGTAACTGCTAGTACATATTGACACTAAAAATCTTAAACCTTAAAATGAGGCCAAAATCGAGCTTAAAACGGTTATAATGATTTAAAAGCTATTGTTTTGCATGATTTCTGAACATGACTAATAAACGGCATGCCAGTCGGTTTGCAAAAGTAACTGAGACCCCGCTTCGATTACAGATATGAGGCCTTTGTTTGATCCGACAGATTTGCGATTAGTGTTTAATTAGTTTTGGACTCAGAATAACCTCATCAGGTGGAATGGGTGACAGGTTAAGTGCGGATAATAGCTTTTTTTCATCTGCAGAGTCCATTAAATCAAATGGTGTTTTGCCATCAAGGTTGTCACGTATGACACTGTTGATATGACAGCAAACAAGTCGTGTGTCCTCGACATTGAGCTTGTTCAGACTTGTTCCCTTTGGGATGATTCTTCTTATTAATCTGTGATTGTTTTCAACATGAGGCTTTTGCCATGATGCCTGAGGGTCACAGAAGAATACATGAGTGCGAATCAACCCAGGACGTGTATGCTCCAAGGCATTGGGATTTTTAAATTCAACCCCATTATCTGTTAGGATTACACCGAAGAGTCTCTTAAATAGTGCAGTGCCAAGAGAGTTGCTTAGGGTGTCAAATACCTGAATTACACTGTCCTGAGTGCCATCATTCATAAGAAAGATAAGCATGAAGCTGGACTTCCTAAAAATCATGGTAAGGAAAACATTCCCTTTTTCCCTGCTTCCTTTTACAGTGTCCATCTCAACGATAGGCACATCCGGATTAGCTTCAACAAAGGAATTAAAGTCTTCAATTGTACGTCCTTGACGGTACTGGTATTCAAGCCTGGTAAGAACTCTTTTAGGTCTGCGCTCCCTGTATACAACCTTTTTAGGGAGGTCAATATTTCTGATCTTAAATACATTCTTATCAATGTAATTATACAGGGTTCTTTCGGATACACCAAGTTCATCAGCATGCGTCTGACAAATGTGATTTAGTGACTGCCCTTTGGCAATAAGGGGCTCAATGATTTCCGCAATTTCACGGAGCTCTTTAGGTGTTTTACGCACACCGCTGTGAGCATCTTTTATGGATTTGTGATGAGCTGCATTTGCCTTATGCGCAGAGTAATAAGCCTTGTTCTTTTTGCATCCCTTCTGCATCTTACAGTTGCTACAGACATAGGGAGGCTTATCGAGTAAATCGCACTGAAAAGAATCATAATTATTGCAGATAGATGTACAAATGATTCCTTCAGGACAACGCTTGCATCTGGATGCAAAACAACCATGAACACCCATCTCGGGACAAAGAGTGTTGCGTTGGCAACTAGGTCTGTTAATACAGTCGTTTTCGCCCATAATAGGGAATCTGCTTGTGAAGCATCGATAATGCAAAACTTCACGAGCAATAGTGGAAGCAGAACGATCAAGATTTCTTCCAATAGAGGCGAATGAATAGTCTTGATGAAGCATTCGCTCAATAACATAACGTTCAGGTAAGGATAATTGTTTAGCCATAATAGCTCCTTCCTGATCAAACAAAGGTATCTTAAATATAAGCCTTTGCAAAAGCAATTGCTAGTTTGCAATCGTAGTTGCAAGCAAAATCTAGCGTTTAAAAATACAATTAATGTATGGGTTTACATAACAAGTGTCCAAAGAATTGGACACATCATGTGCGATACTGACACCATCAAAGCGGATGGGGAGGGAAGAACATGGAGAAAAAGATCGAGATCATTGCCGTCGATTTTGACGGGACATTGTGCAGTGAATGTTATCCTGCCATCGGGATGCCGAATCTGCCGCTCTTTGCATTGCTCAAGGGTGCGAGAAGGCAGGGCAAAAAAGTAATTTTGTGGACATGCCGCTGCGGGGATCTGCTGGAGGAGGCGGTGGCCTGGTGCAGAATGTTCGGACTGGAATTTGATGCGGTAAATGAAAATGTGGCGCAGACGTTGGAACAGTATGGAACGGAATCCAGAAAAATCTCCGCGGACGTCTATATCGATGACAAGGCGTGCTGGCCGTGGATGACGAAGCAGGAGTGGGAACAGTATCTGGCAGGTTAGAAAAGGAGGATAAGAAGATGAAAACAGTGGATATGGAATTGATACTTTTGTGTGCGCTTATGGCGGCGATCGGAGCGTTCGGACTGGTGACGGGTGTGGTGCTGCTGTTCGGAATCCAGTTTCAGGAGTGCAATGCTGCACTGCTCACCGGAATTGTGTGCGGGCTCTGGGGCATATTATGGGGAAGCCTGCTGATACAGAACCGGAACCTGGTGTCGAAAAACGTCTAAATATAGTACAGCGTGCAGGAAAATGGCTATATTTAGGTTGACGCGTGTGATAGAATCTCCTATAATGAGACTGAATTATTGGGCGCATGATTTTATGGACTTATGCGGTACTCAGGGAGGAATTCGATGAACCACTTTATATATAGAAAGAAGAGAAAGATATTGCTGGCGGCAATCAGCATGGGAGTGCTTGCTGCCAGCATATCTGCTTTTCACGGACCCGAAGCCGTATACGCGTACACAGCGACGGCGGGAACGATCAACGACGGACCGGTGAAGGTGCGCAACGCACCGGTGACCGGGGATAAGCTGACACTGCTCTATCCGGGAAATGCGGTGACAGTAACCGATGAGACGGCAGGATCAGACGGGTATACATGGTACCAGATCCAGATGTCGGATGGTGTAACCGGTTATATACGCTCGGATTTTGTGACGCTTCAGGGCACGGATTCTTCTGCGGGACAGACGAATGCGGACAGCAGTGCAGGTGGGACAAACGGGGTGGTGCAGAACACGGAAAAAGGTGTTTATGTGCGCTCGGGAGCGGGAACGTCCTACTCTGTGGTGACAAAGGTATACAAAGGACAGGCTGTGAATGTGGGCGAGCTGGTCTCGGCGGGCGGAATGAACTGGTACAGTGTGACGCTCGTGGTCGGAGGCGCCTCCTATTCCGGGTGGATTTGTGCGGACTATGTAGCCGTGAACGGTCAGACGTCAGACGGTCAGTCGCAGGGAGAGACGACCGGTGTCACGGACAGCGAGTATGAGGCGGCGCTTGCGGCAGCGGGTTTTCCGGCAAGCTATTGCAGCGTACTGGCATCCCTGCATCAGAAGTATCCGAACTGGCAGTTTGTGCCGGTGCAGACGGGACTTGACTGGAATACGGTGGTATCGAATGAGAGTCTGGTCGGAAGAAACTTGATCCAGAATTCCGTGAATGACGCAAGAAAATCGACGGACAGTCAGGCGTATAACTGGGAGACCAACAAGTGGTACGGGTTTGACGGGGCAAGCTGGGTGTCGGCGTCTCCGGAATATATCGCATACTGCATCGATCCCAGAAATTTTCTTAACGAGAATCAGATCTTTCAGTTTGAAACGTTGGAATATGCAGGCTATCAGAACGCAGCGGGTGTGCAGAGCGTTCTTTCCAATACATTTATGGCAGGCAATTATACCGATACGGACGGAGCGGTTCGCAGCTATGCGGATACGTTTGTGGAGATCGGCTCCAATGTGGGCGTGAGCCCTTACCACCTGGCATCCCGCTGTAAGCAGGAGCAGGGCGTGCGGGGGACGAGCGATCTGATTTCGGGACGATATTCCAACTATGCGGGCTATTATAACTACTTTAACGTCCGTGCGTTTACGACGGGCAGCGCGTCGGCGATTGTGAACGGACTGGAATATGCGAAGTTGCAGGGATGGAACTCCATCTACAAGTCGATTGCGGGTGGATCATCGGTTGTGGCTGATAATTATGTGAAAAAAGGGCAGAATACCATTTACTTTGAAAAATTTAACGTTGTCTATACCAATAGTCTTTACGCACATCAGTACATGACCAATGTGCAGGCGGCGATGAGTGAGGGCGCCAATATGGGAAAAGCCTACACGGACAAGAACCAGGCGTTTGTTTTCCGCATTCCGGTCTATCAGAACATGCCGGAGAGCGCAGTGACGTTTGCGGACAAGGGGAATCCGAACAACTGGCTTTCCTCGATCACGGTGGACGGATATGCGCTGACACCGGCATTTTCCGGTGCGAATACCTCCTATTCCCTGGTCGTTCCGGACAGCGCGGCTTCGATCAATGTGGGAGCGACGGCGGTGGCGGGAACGTCAACCGTTTCCGGTACTGGAAATTATTCGCTGAATTATGGAGATAATACGATTCAGATTACCTGCATCTCGCAGAGCGGAGATTCGCGCACTTACACGCTGATCGTGGCAAGAGCGGGGGGCAGTGCCGGCGGAACCATTCAGGTGGCGGATGACGCGGCGATTACGCCATTCTATCCGATCGGAACCTATGTGACGGGAATTGAGCCTGGAACAAGCGCATCCACAGTCGCATCGGGAATCGGAACCCAGAACTGTACCGTAAAGATTCTGAATGCAGACGGCAGTGAGAATACACAGACGGTGGGAACGGGCAACAAGCTGGCAGTGTATGTCGGTGAAACGCTCGTGCAGCAGTATGAGATTGTGGTATATGGAGATATCAACGGTGACGGAAAGGTTTCCAATCTGGATCTGGTATTGATGCAGAAACAGATCCTTGGAATTGAAAGTCAGTCCGGCAGTCGTCTGGAAGCGGCAAACGTCAGCAAGGACGGCGGTATTTCCAATAAGGATCTGGTTATTTTACAAAAACATATACTGGGAATCTCACAGATTGATCAGTGAGAGGAAGAATTGGGAGAGCAGAAATGAAGAAAAAAATAGCAATGATGATGATGGCGCTTAGCCTGACATTCGGGGTTGTCGGAGTGCCGCAGACGGTATTCGCGGCGAGCGGATCAACATCTGTCTCGGTGTCGTCAGGAAGTGTCAATATCGGTGATACGGTTACAGTTACAGTAAAAGCGAGCGGTCCATCCGGCGAAAAGGCGAATGCGACCATGACGCTGTCTTATGATTCGAGTGTGCTGCAGTTTGTGAGCTGCAATACCACATACGGCGGAGGCGGCGGAAGCGTGATGGCGACGGGAGAAAGCTACACGGTGACATTAAAAGCTGTGAGTGCGGGAAATTCCTCCCTCTCTGTCTCTGCCAACGACGGAGTGATCTTTGACTCCAATGAGGAGATGGATTCCATGTCGGGCAGCAGTGCGTCGGTCACAGTAAAGAATGCAGCAAGTACAAATACAGATTCAGGCAACAATAGTAGCAGTAACAGTGGAACCTCCAACGGAAACGGAACATCAGCGGGGGGAAACGGGGATTCTGCGGCGAATACTGGAGAGACAACAGGAAAACAGTCTGCGGATAATTCTCTGAAAGAGTTGACCATTTCACCGGGAACGCTCTCGCCGGCATTTAACGGGAAAACGCTGACTTATAGTGCTACAGTGGGAAGCGATGTAACCAATATCGCCGTATCTGCCACACCGGTCAATGAAAAAGCGGTCGTGGAGTCGGTTACGGGAAATACCAATCTGAAAAGTGGAGATAACACCATTAAGATTGTAGTCAAGGCGGAAAATGGCGTGACCGCAACCTATACCGTGAATGTGACAAAGCAGGGAACCTCGTCCGGAGAGACAACGGCATCCGATGAGGGGGAAGTGGAGACAACAGAGGAGACGGACAGCAGTGAAAACACGGTTACGGTAAATGGCATTTCCTATGTAATTGCAGAAAATTTTGCAACAGAGAATATTCCGGCAGATTTTTCGGAGACAACCGTCAATTATCAGGGGGCGGATTATCGGGGCGTGAGTTATGACAAGGGATCTGTGGTCATGCTTTATCTGGTGCAGGACGGAGCGGAAGAGAGCACAGGAAGCTTCTTTGTATATGACAGCACAAGAGATACCCTGTATCCGTTTGTAAAAATGGTCAATGGGGAACACTACGTGATAGCGCTTCTGCCACCGGTGGATTATACGATGCCGGATACGATGCAGCAGACACAGCTTACGCTGGCGGACGGAAGTCTTGTGACGGCATATCAGGAGACCCAGGAGGAAGGGTCTGAGGTGGAATCGGAGTTCTATACCTTTTACGGAGTGAATTCTGACGGAACGGAAGGCTGGTACCAGTACGACTCCATGGAGGAGACCTATCAGCGCGTAAATACAGGGACAACTGTATCTTCCGACGGACTGCAGGACGAGGATGCGGCCTATCTGCAGGAGAAATATCTGGCGCTGTCCGAGAAATATAAAAAAGAAAAAGCGTTTTCCAGAACCGCGATTGGCATATTGATATTTCTGCTGGCGGTAATGGCAGTGGTACTTGTTAACCTGTTACTGCACAGGAGGGAAGCGGATAGAGATGACCTGGATGAGGATGACACTATGGATGACGGTGTCTCAGAGCATGATGATACAGAAGAACTGCTGGATGAAAACCAGGATGATGTGATCGAGGAACCGGAAAAGGATTCCCGGAAAAAGTGGCACTGGAAGAAGCGCTCTGCTGCAGATGCCGGGGATGCAGATGAATTCGACGAACAGGAAGAGAGAGAAGAGAAAACGAAAACGCAGGAATCTGACGATGACGCGTTCGATGATGCATTCGATGAGGATGACATCGAGGAGAAAGAGCCGCCGAAGAAGAGATTTGGTTTCTGGAAGCGGAAGTCTGACGATCTGGATGACGATCTGTTTGATGATGACGACGCGTACGAGGATGATGACGCGTACGGGGATGACGATGACACGTACGGGGATGACGATGACACGTACGGGGATGACGATGCGCCGGACGATGAAAAAGAAAAAGTTTCAGGCGGCAAAGACCAGAAAAACAAGCAAGACGATGAGCTGGATATCATAGATTTTAATGATCTGTAAAGACGAATGTGATATCGGACTGGAAATAGGAGGTAGCGATGCAGACAGCATATACAGCAAAGGCAAAAAAGGCGATTGATATTGCAACGCGGATATCAAAGTCATTGCATCACAGTTATATCGGCACGGAGCACATACTGCTTGGCCTGTTGAAAGAGGGAACCGGTGTGGCAAGCCAGGTACTTGCCGACAATGGTGTAGAGTATGATAAGGTGCTGGAACTGATCGAGGAGCTGATTGCACCGGGGAATGCGGTTGCGGTTCTGGAGGACGGATTGTCCCCGAGAGCGGCGCATGTGCTTGAGGTATCCAAAACGGAGGCGGCGCGTTTCCACTCGGAGAAGATTGGAACGGAACACCTTTTAATTGCGATGATCAAGGAGACGGAATGTGTGGCGTCCAGACTGTTGAATACATTGTCTGTCAATGTGCAGAAAATGTATGTGGACACCCTGATCGCGATGGGCGAGGATGTGAGCCAGTATAAGGATGAATTCCAGAACGGGAAACCCGGCAAGCGGAAAAACGCGGAGGGAACGCCGTCACTGGATCAGTTTTCCAGAGATCTGACCGAACTTGCACGCGACGGAAAGCTTGATCCGGTGGTCGGCAGAGAGGCGGAGATCGACCGTGTCATCCAGATTTTAAGCCGGAGAAGCAAGAACAATCCGTGCCTGATCGGAGAACCCGGCGTAGGAAAAACGGCGATTGTAGAGGGAATTGCAGAGCGCATTATGGGCGGAATGGTTCCGGATACGGTGCTTGGAAAAAGAGTGGTCTCCCTGGATCTTTCCGGGATTGTGGCAGGCTCGAAGTACAGGGGTGAATTTGAGGAGCGCATCAAGAAGGTGCTTGCAGAGGTGGCGAAAGCCGGAAACGTCCTGCTGTTCATCGATGAGATTCATACCATCATCGGAGCGGGCGGAGCGGAAGGCGCGATTGATGCATCCAACATTTTAAAACCTGCGCTTGCGAGAGGTGAGGTGCAGGTGATTGGTGCGACGACCATCGAGGAGTACCGCAAATATATCGAAAAAGATGCCGCTCTGGAACGTCGGTTCCAGCCGGTTGTTGTGGAGGAGCCGACGGAGGAAGAAGCCATTTCCATATTAAAGGGATTGCGCAGACAGTATGAGAGCCACCACCATGTGACGATTACGGATGAGGCCGTGGAGGCGGCAGTGCGTCTTTCTGCGCGTTACATCAACGACCGTTTCCTCCCGGACAAGGCGATTGACCTGATGGATGAGGCCGCGGCAAAAGTGCGCCTTCACGTGGGCGGAGACCCGAGGGAGGCTGCAGAACTCCGGCGGGAGATTGCGGAGTCGCAGGAGACATTGGAGCAGGCACTTTCCGGCGGAGACCTGGAAGCGGCGAGAGAGGCACAGACAAAGCGTCAGGAATTGGAAGAAAAGTTGGAAAAACTGAACGCAAAGACAAAGCAGGGCGGCAGACGGCATCACCAGACCGTCGGAGAGGATGAGATTGCCGATGTGGTGTCGGGATGGACGAAAATCCCGGTGAAGAAGCTTACAGAGGGGGAGGCTGCCAGACTCAAAAAGCTGGAGGCAACTCTTCACAAGCGCGTGATCGGACAGGAGGAGGCGGTATCGGCAGTGGCCAAAGCCGTGCGGAGAGGCCGCGTCGGATTAAAAGATCCCAAGCGCCCGATCGGATCGTTCCTTTTCCTGGGACCGACAGGTGTCGGCAAGACAGAGATATCCAAGGCACTGGCAGAAGCTGTCTTTGGACAGGAGCAGGCAATGATCCGCGTCGATATGTCTGAGTACATGGAGAAACACAGCGTATCGAAAATGATCGGTTCACCGCCTGGATATGTCGGACATGAGGACGGCGGACAGCTGAGTGAAAAAGTGCGGAGAAATCCATACGCAGTGATTCTGTTTGACGAGATAGAGAAGGCGCATCCGGATGTGTTTAATATTCTGCTGCAGGTACTTGACGATGGACATATCACAGATTCTCAGGGAAGAAAAGTGGACTTTAAGAATACCATCATCATTATGACCTCCAACGCGGGAGCGCAGGCGATTGTGGAGCCGAAGAAGCTTGGCTTTGCTTCCGGCAATGACGAGAAGCAGAACTACGAGCGGATGAAGGGCAGCGTGATGGAGGAGGTCCGCAGAATTTTCAAACCGGAATTTTTAAACCGTATTGACGAGACCATTGTATTCAGGGCACTGAATAAGGACGACATGAAGCAGATCGTAGGTCTGATGACAAAAGAGCTGGCGAAGCGCTGCGAAACACAGCTTGGCATTACGCTGGTCGTGCGCGATGCCGCAAAGCAGTACATTGTGGATAAGGCGTATGACCCGAAGTACGGAGCCAGACCGCTGCGGCGCAAGATTCAGGATGAGATTGAGGATCCGCTTGCTGAAAAACTTCTCGACGGAAGCATCCGCCGGGGCGACGAAGTGATCGTCACGACGAAGAAAAATGCAATTTTTCTGGAGCCGAAGAAAAAGTAAAAAATTACTTAAATGTCAGTGAAATCACTGGAAATCAAAGAACAGATATTATATAATATTTTTACAAATTTACGATAAAGCAGACCGGATGAAGGAGCTGCAATATCACAGGAGGATAAGATGGCCGTTATTAGTGAATTACTCCGTTCAGAGGAGGATGGAACGATCAGCTTTGGGGATTATACATTGAGCACCAAGGCAAAGCTTGACAATTTTGAGCACCAGGGAGACCTTTACAAAGTAAAGACCTGTCAGGAGATTACCAAGCTGGAGCGCAATGGCATGTTTGTATACGAGTCTGTTCCGGGGACTGCGGTGGAGCATTTAAAAGCAACAGACACAGGAATGGAGTTTAGCGTAGAAGGCGCAGAGGACGCACAGGTTACCGTAGAGCTTGAGGATGAGGCTGAGTACGACATCGTGATCGACGGTGCAGATGCCGGCAGGATGAAGACGAATCTCGGAGGAAAGTTAAGCCTGAGCGTAGAGCTCGGCGATGCTCCGGTAAAGGTAAGCGTTCAGAAGTGCTAGAGCAGCCGCTTTCGCATATGACAATTACAAGATCAGTGAGACCTGTCCGTATGGACAGGTCTTTGTTGCTCTATAGGAAATGACGTGTTATGTTAAAGCGCGAAAGCCGCGCGTTTTATGGAGGAAAAGCCCTGTCCGGGCAGCAGCCGCGGCTGCGGGAAAGGAAGATAAGAACATGGCAAAAGGAAAAACAACAGTGTACTTCTGTCAGGAGTGTGGATACGAGTCGGCAAAATGGATGGGACAGTGTCCGGCATGCCATGAGTGGAACACGTTTGTGGAGGAGACAGTCGAGAAAAAGAGCGCGCGTGGGAGCCGCAGTGCGGATAGCAGCCGTGAGGCAAAGGCAGTTCCCCTGTCACAGATTGAGATGACGCAGGAACAGCGGGTGTCCACCGGCATGAAGGAGCTTGACCGGGTGCTTGGCGGCGGGATTGTGCAGGGATCCCTGGTGCTTGTGGGCGGAGATCCGGGAATCGGAAAATCGACGCTGCTTTTGCAGGTATGCAGGAATCTTGCGGAACATAAGGTGAAGGTGCTCTATATTTCCGGTGAGGAATCCTTGCAGCAGATCAAAATCCGGGCAGAACGCATCGGAACCTTTGGGGACAGCTTAAGTCTGCTCTGTGAGACCAATCTTGATACCATACGGCGCGTGATTGACCGGGAGAAGCCCGAGATCGTCGTGATTGACTCCATTCAGACGATGTATAATGAAGACGTCTCGTCTGCACCGGGAAGCGTCTCGCAGGTGCGGGAATCGACCGGCACCCTGATGCAGATCGCTAAGGGACTTGGAATTTCCATTTTTATCGTCGGACATGTGACAAAGGAAGGCGTGGTGGCTGGTCCGCGTGTGCTGGAACACATGGTGGATACGGTGCTCTATTTTGAGGGGGACCGCCATGCGGCGTATCGTATTCTGCGCGGTGTGAAGAACCGCTTTGGGTCGACGAACGAGATCGGTGTTTTTGAGATGCGGGGAGATGGTCTGACAGAGGTGGAGAACCCGTCGGAATTCATGCTGAGCGGAAAGCCGGAGGGAGCCTCCGGGTCTGTTGTGGCATGCTCGATGGAAGGAACGCGACCGATCCTTCTGGAAATACAGGCATTGGTCTGCCACAGCAATTTCGGTATGCCCAGAAGGACGGCGGCAGGAACCGATTTTAACCGAGTGAATCTTCTGATGGCGGTTCTGGAAAAGCGTCTGGGACTTTCATTGGGGAATTGTGATGCCTATGTCAATATTGCGGGAGGCATCCGGATGAATGAGCCGGCAATCGATCTTGGTCTTGTGCTGGCGATTGTCTCCAGCTATAAGGACCGCCCGATCGATGAGAAGACCATCTGCTTCGGTGAGGTGGGACTCAGCGGTGAGGTGCGCGCGGTCAGCATGGCAGAGCAGCGTGTGCTCGAGGCGAAGAAGCTTGGATTTAAGACATGTATTCTGCCGGAGGTGTGCAGGGAGAGCCTAAAGGAGATCAAGGGGATCGGTCTTGTCGGCGTGCGCACGGTAAAGGATGCGATGGATTACGTGATGCGGTAGTCCGCAGGAAGGGAAAATGAATGGTTCTGAATTGTATGTACAATTAAAACAATTTAGAACCGAAAACTTTCTTTTTTAAAACGGCGGAAATGTGGTTGACATTCTAAAATAATGATGATAATATAAACAAGCTGACCGCGAGAACAGCGGACAGGCAAAGCGCTTCTTAAAAAGAAGCAAAAGAAAATAAAAAAGTTGTTGACAAACGGTTGGCACTATGATATAGTAAATAAGCTGTCGCCGAGAGATGACAACGATGAATGAGATTGAAAAATCCGTTCGGAAGTTGCGGAGCAACTTCTAAAGTCAATACGAAGTATTGACGATGTACATTGATAACTGAACAGTGAATAAACCTTGAAAGATCCTAAATTTCAAGCTGTCGATCAAGAGATTGAAAGACAGACGAACGTTCTTATAAAGAACAACCTAAAACAGTAAATTCAGAGTAACATCTGAATAAGCCAGATTATTCTGGAAAAGGAAACAAACTATAACATGAGAGTTTGATCCTGGCTCAGGATGAACGCTGGCGGCGTGCTTAACACA
>ERZ835051.3524-NODE-3524-length-12120-cov-249.890758_pt1 | contig 12120 bp, 7 predicted proteins | sample MGYA00519575_ERZ835051 | MGnify/ENA primary metagenome ERZ835051 (study PRJEB31850, sample SAMEA3708769) | human gut metagenome | biome: human gut; feature: human-associated habitat; material: faeces | place: China | collected 2014 ... | reverse complement strand
GGTGTTACTGAAACTGTACTCATAAGTGTATTTATTTAAATGGTTCTACTTTGGTGCAAAGATACATAATATATTTCATATATATGGTATATCTCTATGTATAATTAACAAAGAATAATAGTTAGATGGATGATAAAACTGCTTTTCAACACATTAAGTATTTACCTTTGCATCCGAATTCTTAAAAATCAGAATTATGGAATTGGCATTAATCACAGCCAGAGACATTTTTTCTACTACCATACTTCTACCCCTATAGGTTCTTTACCAGTACGTTCCAGACAGCTTTTGCGAACCAAGTTCTCCAGTTTCTCCACCATTTTACGTTTGTTTTCCTTAGAAGCATTCCAACGGCGTAGAGCCTCTTCTCTTGTTAACTTTGTAGTATCCAAATATTCTTCCTCCTATTTATTCTAGTTCAACATTCAGCCACCAAAATTACACATATTCTTCGAAACCACCAAGAAAATCACAAGAAATCTGCAAGTTATCAGCAAATAACCACGAAATCAATCGTAAACTATAAACTATTAACTGTAAACTATAAACTGCTATTCCCAGGCGGTCCATCCCGCACAACATGGCGATGGCTTTGAAGCAGCATTAGGTCTCCCCCGCAACAGCCTGGCGGTCCCATCCCGTACAATCTGGCGAGACCTTTGATGGTCCGCCAACCTTAGAGCGTAGCGGTTCCGAGCGACGAGGAGGAGCGGTTTCCTCCCTCTTCCCTGAGGGTGAGAGGGTCGGGGTGAGAGGTGGAGCCCTCTTTAATGGTAAAGAGGGACGGGGTGATTTTAGAAAAAACTTATTGCCCTTACGCATATTTGTGCAAATTACACTTATAATCATGTGCTTGATGATGTGTGTGCGCAAACAGATTGCATGAATGTGCAAACGTTTGCACAAATAAATAGAACCTTTTTGAGAAATTTTCTTGCTTACTATAGAAAATCCTCATATATTTGCAGCCGAAAAAAGATACCAACTAGCGAACGAAGGCTAAGTTTAATATAAACGGAACCAAATATAAAAGTAAAGATATGATTAAGCAAACATTCATAAAATCAGCTATGTTGCTGCTGCTGATCCTTTCAACGGCAACGACGCGAGCGCAGGAGGTCGCTCTGAAGACCAACTTACTGGGATGGGCTTCCATATCTGCCAACGCCGGCATCGAAATCGGCACGGGCAAGAAAACAACCTTCCAACTCTTCGGCACCCTGAACCCCTGGAAGTTCTCGGGCGACAAGAAGATGAGATTCTGGAATGTTATGCCAGAATACAGATGGTACACCTGCCAGAAGTTTGGAGGCCATTTCTTCGGAATCCATGCCCTAGGCGGTGAATACAACATTAAAAACATTGACATGCCCTTCGGCATCCTGCCGAAAACTCTGGAGGGCAGGCACTATGAAGGCTGGTATGTTGGTGGAGGTCTCACCTACGGCTATCAGTGGTTACTCAATAAGCACCTCAATTTCGAAGGCTCTATCGGTTTGGGATATGCCTACAGTCCTTACAAGCTTTACGGACGATGCGAAAAATGTCTCGACAAAGACCACCGCAACTATGTGGGCCCTACAAAAGCCGCACTATCTCTCATATACGTGTTCTAAGAATATAACTTAACAGTAGTTTTAAACTGACAATATAAACACGTAATAACTAGACAGAATACAAAAAATTTAGGGAAATCATAATATGGATAAAATGAAGCTTTATGCGGTCATTTCGCCCCTCTGCATACTCTTTTCTCAGGGCATCATGCCTGCTCAGGCTCAACAGCTGGCAGGGGGTAAGATTCAGGTAGACAGCGTCTTGGCACGCAAGAACGGCAACCGGATGGACGTTGCCTTCCGTATGAACCTGAACGATTTGAAGATGAAATCAGAGCAGCAGATGGTTTTCACACCGGTAATGGTAGGAACTGATTCTATCGCTCTCAACCCTATCATCATCCAGGGTAGAAACCAGGCTGTAAGATACCGCCGGCTTGCCGACAGCAAGAAGAATCCGCAGGCACAGGTTCTTACCCGCAAGAACAAGACCAATCAGCAGGTTTACTTCGCCCAGTCTGTTCCTTATCAGAAATGGATGAAGAAGTTCAAACTCTCGGTAAAGGAAGATCTCTGCGGATGCGGCAATCTGATAGAACAGGACAATACGCCGATTGCGGATATCGACCGTACACCGAAGATTACGAAGGATTTCTTCGTGCAGCCGAAGGCGGAAGCCAAGAAGGTGAGAGCCGAAAAGGGTGAAGCTTACCTAAGCTTCAAGCTCAACAAGAGTAATATTCTTGCCGACTTCCGTGAGAATGCAGCTGAGCTGAAGAAGATTACTTCCACCATCGACCTGGTGAAGAACGATAAGAACGTTGAAATCACAGATATTGATATCCACGGTTTTGCTTCGCCTGATGGTTCGTATGCCAACAACAAGCGCCTTGCCAACGAGCGTGCAGCTGCTCTCCGCAACTATGTGAGCAGCCTCTACACCTTAAACAGCAAGCTCTTTACCTATCAGGCTACACCGGAAGACTGGGAAGGATTCAAGAAGAAGATTCAGGCTAGTCATCTGGCTGATAAGGAAGCAATTCTCGAGATAGCTAACTCCTCGCTGGCTCCCGACGATAAGGACCTGAAGATCAGAAAGCTCCATCCGGCAAGTTACCGCTACATCCTGGATCAAATCTATCCTCGTCTTCGTCATAGCGACTATACGGTAACCTACACGGTTCGTCCGTTCAGCATCGAAGAGGCAAAGGAGATATTGAAGACCAAGCCTCAGCAGCTTTCTCTGCAGGAGATGTTCCTGGTGGCGCAGACTTACGAGCCGGGTTCGCCAGAGTTTAACGAGGTATTCGACATTGCTGTCCGTCTCTTCCCTGATGATGAGGCTGCGAATCTCAATGCCGCCTGCACCGATTTGCAGAAAGGTGATCTTACTTCTGCCGAAAAGCATCTTGCCAAGGCAGGCAACTCGAAAGAGGCAGAGCGTTTAAGAGATGTCTTCAAGCAGATAAAGGAATTGGAATAACAGAAAATTAGAGAATAACGATTATAAACAAGCTTAACTTTTAAGATTATGAAGATTAAACATTTTTTTGGCTTGGCTGTCATCGCAGCTATGACAGCAAGCTGTTCAAGCAATGAGGACCTGGGAACCGCAGGTCCAGGTACTGGTACTAATGAAGCAGGTGTTGGTTATGCTACTTTCACCATTAACTTGCCAACAACAAGCGGTACTCGTGCTGGCGATCCAACCTTCGAAACGGGTGACCCAAAAGAGTATGATGTAAACGATGCAACCTTGCTCATCTTCAAGGAAGCTGGAGCATCTGAGAATGAATACACCTTTGTGGAAAGCGTGAGCTTGGGTTCAATGGCTCCTTGGAAGGATCCATCTGAACCAGGCGTTACAACTCATGCCAAGATTACCGCAAAGTTGAACAAAGTAAATACTACAGATAAGTTCTATGCATTGGTTCTTCTGAACAATGGAACAGAGAGCAGCAAAAAAGTGGACCTCCCTGGCGATAATCAGACTTTTTCAGCATGGAATGAAGCAAATGTAATTAACAAAATCGCTAATACTGATGATGGTTTCTACATGGCAAACGCTCCTTTGTACAAGGCCAACAAGGTTACAACATTGGTTCCTATCGAAAGCTCAAAGATTTACCCTACCGAGACACAAGCAGCTTCCAATCCTTCTACAGACATCTACGTTGAGCGTGGAGTTGCTAAGGTAACGGTAACTTCTGCTTCAAGTGCCAAAAAGACTATTGCAGATGGTACATATAAGGATGACGAGGTAACCATCCAAGATTGGGTCTTGGACGTAACCAACAAGAAGAGTTTCCCTGTTCACAAAACTGATGGTACTGGCTATGATAAAATTTGGTCTAACACAGCAACCCCTAGCAGTACTACTAACAATGCAACAACTTTACGCTTCGTAGACAATAATACTACAACAGCTGCTAAGCGTGTATATTGGGGTGTAGACCCTAATTACGACATCGCTGAGTTGAATGATGCTGAGACTGCTGTTGGCAAGACAAAGAGAACTGAGAATTTCAACTACGTCGGTAAGGATAAATTGACAGCAACCACTTTCACTTCCGATGCTCAGTACTGTCTTGAGAACACATTCAACCTTGACAACATGATGCAGGGTCAGACCACTCGTGTTGTCTTCAAGGCTAAGTATAAACCAAAAAATGTCACAGAGGGCCATACATTCTATATGGTAGGTAAGAATACCGCCATTTGGACTGAGGATAATCTCAAGGATGAAATTGTGGCTGCCGTTACTAAAGTTGTAACATCAGCAACTACGGCTAATACAACCGTCGAATTGACAGCTGCAGATGGAGGAAACGACATCACAAAGGCAGGCAATCATTTGTTGGCATTGGGTAACATCTCAGTAACTGGTGTAACTCTCGACCAGACCAATATAGATGCCATCAACGCAAAATTAGGTCTCAAGGAAGGCGAAGGAATCAGCACCTACCAGAATGCAGAGGCTTATTATATCGCTCGTGTTAAGCACTTTGGAGTCCTCACTCCTTGGGACGCTGGACAAAGTTATGGAACTGACAACCTAAGTTTCCTAGGACGTTATGGCGTTCTCCGCAACAACTGGTATGTATTGGACGTTGACAAAGTAAGCGGTCCAGGCTATCCTGATGTTCCAGATGTTAAGCCAAACGTTCCAGATGATGAAAACTTCAAGTACATCAGCGTCAGCGTGAAGATCCTTTCTTGGGCTAAGCGTTCAGACACAGTCGATTTGTAATCCATTTCACATTATTATATATAGCTCAGCCGCTCTAGCGCTAAGGAGCGGCTGGCTATATCGGAAGAATAAGAATCAATTTATACACTTTACTTTTTCATAAAACAGATAAGCATCATGGCAAACAAGAAGTTTAACAGTTGGATCAAGAATATATGCATGGGATGGGGATTCATCATGGCGGGCAGTATGCTCTGCAGCTGCAACGACTTGATGCACGACGACCTGCCTCCTTGTGACATGGGTGTTGACTTGCAGTTCAAGTACGACTACAACGTGCAGCGTGCCGACATGTTCAAAGATCATGTGGGCGGACTCAGCGTATTCGTATACGACGAGCAGGGCAACTTCATTGCTCGCCATGATGCCTATAACGATGCGACATCACAGCCGCTCAAGGACCCTAACTATGCCATGCGAATCAATCTGGAACCGGGCAAATACCGATTCGCAACCTTCGCCTTCCAAAAGAAATACGAAGATGCACTCGCGCAGCCAGGTGCCAAATTCCAGATAGCTCTGCCACAGCAGGGTGATAACATCACCGCCCTCCATGCACGACTCGACCGCGAACAGGGCAAGGTGAACAACCAGAGCCAACCGCTCGATACACTCTGGCAAGGACTCAGCAACGAACTGGTTGAAGTAAAAGACCTGCAGGTTACACGCCATACCATCGGTCTGGTTCGTGATACCAAGCAGCTCACCATCAGCCTGCATCAGACCGACGAGCCTGCCAACATCAATGCCGATGACTTCAGTTATCAGATAACCAATGCCAACGGCGATATCAGTTACGACAACTCTCTCCTCCCCGACGAGGAGTTGACATATACCCCATACTACACCTGGACCACTGAGTTTAAAGATACCGAGGGCAATGTAAAGGAGCGCACCGCTCATGCCGCCCTCATGTTCTCCCGACTCATCTGGCATCCGGCAGCAGAAAACGACAAGAACGCCATCCTCACTATCACGAACAAGACTACAGGCGAAGAGGTGGCACGCATCAATCTTGCTGACTGTCTGGCTCAATGCCGTGGTGCTTTCGAAGCCCAGCATTATTCAGAGCAGGAATTCCTGGACCGAGAGTACGACTACAAGCTCGACTTCTTCCTCCAGGGCAACAAGTGGAGATATGCGGAGATTAGAATCTCCATCCTGGATTGGGTCAAGCGCATCCAGCGTGTCGATTTCTAACCGTTTCAGGTGTCAGAGCCCCTTCCGGGCATTTAGCTCATAAGAGTATTTGACTTTAAAAATTAGAAACAATGAAAATACGAGATTTCATTTTAAGTTTAGTTAGTTGGTTTATATTGTTGGTTACAGTAAGTTGCTCTGACGAACTTGGAGGCGAGCGCGCTCCCATTTCGTCAGAAAGCAACTTGCATGTACTCGTGCCAACCGTGCTCAGCAGCCGCGGCACCCGTGCCGACGATGCTTCCGGCCTTCCTACCTATAATGCTACGGTAGATGAATGCCAGATCAACGACCTGACCCTCTATGCTTTCCCTACAGGAAATGAAGGCAAGCTCCTGAAAGAGACGCTCCCTGCCCCACTGGCAAGCATGATGCTGAAAGAAAATGTAGCTAGCTATCAGCTGAATATTCAGCCAGGAACTTACCATATCTATGTAGTTGCCAATATGAGTGATGTATTGAAAGACCCGGATATTGATTCGGAAGAAAAGCTCAAAAATATCGTGCTGCATTATGGTGGTGGAACAAAGCCAGGTATGCCTGTTTGCACGAACATCCCGATGATTTATGAGCCTGAGAAGGATGCTACTACTGGTGAGCTTGTAGAAACCAAGATTACTCCAGCAGGCAATAAATATACAGAGGTTATTGCCAATATGAAGTTTACCTGTGTCAAGGTAAAGTTGAATCTGATTTTCGACCCAACCCAGGAAGAAGTAAAAGCCAATTTCGGAGGCAAGCCGATTATAATCGATAACATCGTAGCCAATAAACTCTCTCCATTTACCAAACTCTATTGGGGCGGTAAATTCGTAAAAGAATCTTTGGCTGATGGCGAATATAAGTTAGGAATTCCAAGTAATCTATATGATTCTCAGGCTTCTGGTGCTCCAGCTGTATATTATACAGACTGGGAAGACCATACTTTAGAAGCAGAAACAAACAATAAGAATGATATTGTAGGTAAAGGAGACGCAACTAGTAATCTTGTAGATGCTTCTGGCAAGTGGCTCTTCCAGAGTACGTATTATCTCCCAGAGCGTTACATTTCGTCTGCAGCCGACCGCAGCTACCTAACCATCAAAGGCAAGGTGGCTAATTCTATCGACAACAATTATCGCATCGATTTGGGGCATAAGAAGGATGAAACCAGTAATTCAGAAGTTCCAACATTCCCTCGTGGTACCTACTATGAGATTACCGGCAAGATCAAGAGTCTGGGAAACATGACTCTCGACTGTAATGTAAGCATCAAGCCATGGGAGTCCGTAAAAATAGATGCTGACTTCAACCATACTACTTTGTGGGTAAGCAAGACGGAGGCTCATGTAACTTCAATGAAAAATGATTATATCACATATAATTCGAATGCAGGCACAGTAGGGTTTGGATGCGATACTAAAATAAACTCAAATGACATCATCATTGGCACCAAACGTGGTAAAGACGCTAATGGCAATGACAGTATCGAGTTTCGCGTGAATCCAAATATCCCAATCAAAGATTATGCAAAAGATCAGCTAAAAGGCACTGCAAAGTTTTGGATCAAGGCAAACAATCTCAAGAAATACATTGGTGTAGATTACGATGTTACACCTTATCTGGATGTTACAAAAGAACTGGTCATCTATTATAATAAAGATGATAAATCTCAGAATATCAGAACGGTGAAATGGGATACTAATCTCGGGGGAATTGTGCTGCATAGTACTACAAATACAAAAGGTAACTCTACCATCAATATGAGTTTAGATTCATCGAATGCCGCTACAGGAACATTCATGGTTACAGCTACGACAGATCCTGTAACAACCACCATTCATGAATTCACGGTAATGTCAAAAGACCGCTCTAAGTCTCAGGCTGTTCGTGTAACAGTTAGTCCTCCTATCGGTGACTATCGTATCTGTTTCAGAGCGATTAATGACCGCAGTAAATATACTGGAGGTAAAAATACTGATCGTTTTACGGCTATAATGCCAGAAGGTGGCGACAACAACTGGTACGACGGTTGGGATAATGATGGAGGTAAGAATACTGCAAAAGAAGACAACCATCACATCTATATGTATACCCAGATTGGTGAAACATCAGAAGGAACCAGTACTTTGACACAAAAAAGATGGATATATACTAAGGGTGATGCTAGCAAAGATGAATGGCCTGGTGAAGCTATGAAAGCCGACAATACCAACAAGGGCTGGTATTATAAAGACTTTAAGGTAAATATGGAACCAGTAGTGAAAAAAGGAACTACTGAAAATAGATTCATAAAGCCAGGTGAGACGTTGATTATGTTCAACAACAATCAAGATCTTGATTTGGGTTATACTTTACATCGTTGTCCTCACCATCGAGCACCAGGTATTCCTCTTTTCGATTATGAAGATCGCGAAGGCTGGATAGTCTATGATCCAACTTCAGATCCTGAATACCATATATTTGATGACATGCCTGAAATTGAGGACTTGAATATAACCATATACACGGAAAAGAAAACAATGGGCTGGTATAGAGAATATGGTATTGCTGGAGATAGTAAAACTGATCAATTCAAGATTCATGATGAAAATTCAAATGAAAATGTAGACTACGGCAACTCCTGGAAACGCGAACAGAAGGGTAATTGGTGGAAAACAGTCATCACGCTGAAAGCCATCAAAGGTGAGCATAACAAAGATATCAAAATCATACAAAAAGATGGTGATGTGCTTACGCTCTTCAATGGCAATAGTTTCGAGAACGATACCGGCTATTACCAAAATGGGAAATGGTATCAAGGTAAGCCTGATGACGTAACAGAATAAATAATATAGAAAAAATGAAGAAGATAAAGCATTTAATGATATGGATTGGATTGCTCCTAAGCCTTGTTTCCTGCAAGGATGCAATGGAGACTATCGGACTCGGTGGGGATGAAATCCCTGCCGAGGGGGTAGTTTTGAACATTAATTTGCCCAATTTTTCTGAAAAGCAACTGGGCACGAGAGCTGATGCTACGGAAACAGAATCAATCAGCAAGCTCACTTTGCTTTATTACGACAGTAGCAACGAGTATCTAAGCAAAGAAGATTGTACCAATCAATTAACAGACGCCAACAAGCAAAGCAATGGCAGCTATCGCATCAAAGCAAACACTCCGAAAGAAGCAAGCTACATACAAGTAGTTGCCAATGCAGATGTTTCAGACGAAGAGGCAAGCGACTTACAGGATATCGGTAAAGCAGCAGAGCGCACTCCAAGCCTTACTGAGCCAGTTTGTTGGGGTAGCAAAAAGGTTAGCGATTTGCTAACTCCTGAGACTGCCAAGATTTCGCTTCTTCGCTCTAATGCCAAGATTACCCTCAAAGTTGCCGATGGCATTAAGAGTATCTTTCCTGAAGAAAGCGCAGGGCTTATCATCAACAATACAGCTAAGAAAACAGCTATCGCACCAAAAGGCTATACAGAGCAAACAGATAAAGGGTTGGCAACAACTACAGAATTCAGTAGCACAAATGTTGGCGATGGTTCAAACAAAGTTGTTGCTGTAAACGAGACATCTATTGGTCAAGCAAACATTATCATCCAGGCTATATATAACAAGAAAGTAGGTTTCTATAAAGTTGGCCTTTATAATAAGGATGACAAGAGTTCTGAGTATGCCCTCTTGCGAAATCATAACTATACCATCACCGTAACCAAGGTGAATGATTATGGTTTTAAGACTTTGGACGAAGCCATCAAGGCACAACTAGAAAACAGAATAGAGGCAGAAATCAAAGATGACAATCCTGCCATCACCAGGATGATCGCCTGCAAGGATTATGAACTTGGCGTATGTGATGATCAATCAGTAAACGCGACAGCTGCTATAGCAACTGAAGATGTAAAAGCAACAATCACTTTAGTCACCACACTCTCTTCTGCAACAAGTGCTGACGGCAAGCTATATGGAATAGAAATCAATTCTGAAGATAGCTGGATTAAGAGTAATCCACAGACATCAGAATCAGAAATTCCAGAAACAAAAACGTCTTCTTCTGGAAAGAAATATGTTCTGAAGTTTACGCTGGATCCAAACACTGATGAAACCCCAAGAACAGGAACGGTTACGATATCTTCTGGTGATCTCAAGCTTGATGTGAAGATAACTCAGGCGGGCTTCGATTTCATGAGAGACGACCCTAAGCGAAAAGTCATCATGTTAAAAGATGACAGTCCGTATCAATCGGACTATTTTGCCTGGTTGGATAATGACGTTAAAGGAATCAGACCAGATCAAATGCAAAACGTAAAAAGAAATGATGGTCTTCATTTTACTGTAGGTAAGAATGCCTACAGTTATAAGATACCTAAGCAGGATGAGGATGTTCTGACTGATAATGATAGCCATTTCAATGTTCGTGAAGAAGTTGATGGAAACAAAAAATTCTGGAAAGTGACGTTGGCAGATAATGGCGATGATAATTATGATCTTTGGAAAGGCACCTTTACGATAAAAAACAAGGATAATATCAACATCACCTACACTGTTTATCATACTGGTATCTTCCATAAGATAACAAAAGATATGGCTGACAAATACGAATTAGCAGAGGGTGGTGATGACAAACTTAAGGTAACAGGTATGTTCTATTATGGTGTAGTGAAGGTAAAGGGAAAAGACCATACCTACATCATGCTTGACCGTAACCTGGGTGCCACCGACAATAGTCCTTATGTACCAGACATCAATGAGTTCAAAAACAACAAAGGTGCCATCGGTGGATACTTCAAGATTTCAGAGGATAAGAATCAATCAGATGTCAAGCATGGGAATCTATCCTCTACTCTATCTCCTGAAGGCTTTGAAATACCAGAGAAATCGGTGTTTGAGGACTTGATTGCGAATGATACACTTAAAACAGAGGTACGCCATACTGCTCTTGGAGAATCGTACTATTGTACATTTATGAATACAACAAGCTCTGAGTTGAAAACCATCTATCTGCCATACGGAGGATATCTGGAAGGTGAAAGCCATAAATATCCAATGCACGTGGTCTTTTGGACCAAGTCGCTTCTCTCAGGAACCCAAGGCTTCGGTGAAGATAGTCCTGAGTTTGGTTACTGGTATAACTATTTCGACGTGTACAACAAAAAGCGGGGTATTTCCAACATACGCTTCGTGAGTGGTAGTAATGGAAATAACACCGGCCGCTACAAGGCGATGCCATTACGATTGATCAGTAAGAGAGTATTATAGAATCTTACACTTTAATATAAACCAGAGAATCCACAGCAGGCACTCAAGCCAGCTGTGGATTTCTTGATTCTTAGCTTCACTCAAATCTGCACTAGTGTCCCGTTTAGTCTGGATACTCCCAACAAGGTGTCAAGACGGCACAGAGAGGTTATTATGCTAGTACTGACGTGGTAAAGGCGCTTCCATCGCTTATTGAGGGTGAATGAGAGCAAGAAAACGAATGAATGAGAGTAAGAAGAGGGGTAAAACAAGGATTTTAACCTACTAAAACAGTTCTTTCAACTAAGAAAAGAAACATTTATACTTAGAAAAATTCTCCGTTCATAGACGTTGAATGTCCGTTCAACGTCGCTGAACCGCCATTCATCGACGCTGAACCGCGGTTCAACGTCTATGAACGGAGATTTCAATAGGGTTAAAGAACATTTTATCCTATAATCAACCAAGACTTTTCCCGAGATTAACCCATTATTAATACAGCAAGAAGGAAGAAAGGAGATAAGAGGAAGCCTGAAAAGAAATAAAAGGAGGAGAGAAAAGAAATAAGAGAAGGGAGAAAAGAAATAAAAGGTATAAGGAAATGAGATAAGGGGCATAAATGAAGAAAAGATGTTTTTAATTTGGTGGTTTCACCATTTATTCGTATCTTTGCCAACAAAGAGAATATCACTTAAAAGAAAGGCGAGCAATTATGGCAAGAAAACTATATCCGATAGGATTACAAACTTTCGAACGAATCAGAGTAGAGGATAAGTTCTACATCGACAAGACGGAATATGTATATCGTATGGCACATACTGATGGTACTTATTTCTTCCTGAGCCGTCCACGCCGTTTCGGAAAGTCGCTGTTGCTGACTACCATGAAGAGCTATTTTGAAGGAAAGA
>ERZ835051.3511-NODE-3511-length-12164-cov-4.115121_pt1 | contig 12164 bp, 9 predicted proteins | sample MGYA00519575_ERZ835051 | MGnify/ENA primary metagenome ERZ835051 (study PRJEB31850, sample SAMEA3708769) | human gut metagenome | biome: human gut; feature: human-associated habitat; material: faeces | place: China | collected 2014 ... | reverse complement strand
TGGCTGGACAGGGCGCTTTACGAACAGTACATGGCCGGCAGCGACATCCGCTACGTCTGCGACCAGACCTACGAAACGCTCGCCGCGGCCGAAGCCGCCGTGGTGACCTCCGGTACGGCGACGCTCGAAACGGCGCTGCTCGGCATTCCCGAAGTGGTGGTTTACAGAACGTTATGGTTTCAGGTTAAACTGCAGCCTTACGTATTGAACGTGCCTTGGGTGTCGCTCGTGAACCTCAACCTCGGCCGCGAGGCGGTTGCGGAGATCATCCAGTCGGGGCTTGACATCACGCGCGCCGAGCGCGAACTGCGGGCCGTCGTCGAAGGCGGCTCCAAGCGCGAAAAGATGCTCTCCGACTTCGACGAATTACGCAAAGTCATCGGAGGGCCCGGCGCCAGCGACCGATTCGCCGCCCGGATGGTCGCAGAGCTGCATGCGACCGAAGCACAATAACCTGAAGTTATGGACGAAATTTTCATACACATCCTCACCGGCGTATTCCTGATCGTCGTCGGACTGCTGGTCAAGCGGTTTCCGATGCTGATTGCGGGCTACAACACCATGCCTGCGGAGAAGAAGAAAAACGTCGATGTCGCAGGGCTGTCGTCGTTCATGCGGCGGCATCTGGTGATTATCGGGGCGTTATGGGTTTTACTTGCAGTAGTCCTGAACCTGACCGGCCAGCAGGATGCCCTGCCGGTCGTCTATGTAATTTACCTTCCGGTCTACGTCGTCTGGATGCTGGTCCGGGCGCAGCGGTACGATCACAACAAACAGTAACGGAAAACCATGAAAATCATCTGCATAGGACGCAATTACGCCGCGCACGCCGAGGAGCTGAACCACCTGATAAGGGGCGGGGCGGAATACCCGGCCGAACGGTCTCGGCAAGCCGGGGGCGGAGCGGAGTATCCGTCAGGACTGAGACAGATCGGCAATGCCACGGAGTGCACGGCAGAACTGCCCCGGCTAAACAGGAACGCCACGGGATGCACGGCAGAACAGTCTTGGCTGGACGGGGGCAATACGGGATGCACGGCAGAACCGTCGTCGCAAGCCGGGGACGGAGCGGAGACTCTGCCGGAACGGAACCGGCCGGGCTGCGGGGAGTGTTCCCCGGAGCCGATCTGGTTCCTGAAACCCGACACGGCGCTGCTGCGCAACAACGCCCCGTTCTACATCCCCGCATTTTCGCAGGAGGTGCATTACGAGTGCGAGCTGGTGGTGCGCATCGACCGCGTGGGAAAGAGCATCGCCGAGCGTTTCGCACACCGTTATTACAAGGAGGTGGGGCTTGGCATCGACTTCACGGCCCGCGACCTGCAGCGGCAGGCCGCCGCCGAAGGTCTGCCGTGGGAGCGCAGCAAGGCGTTCGACCGCTCGGCGGCGATTTCGCCGGAATTCGTATCTTTGCAGGAGCTGGGCGGCGACGTGCAGAAGCTGCGCTTCACGCTGGAGGTGAACGGCCAGACCCGCCAGACGGGCGACACGCGGCAGATGCTCTTTACGGTGGACCGCATCATCGCCGCCGTATCGCGGTACATGACCCTGCGCATGGGCGATTTGATCTACACCGGCACGCCGGCCGGCGTGGGACCGGTCAGCCCCGGCGACAACCTGCGGGCCGTGCTCGAAGGGCGCGAACTGCTGAATTTCGACATACGCTGACGGCGCGGAGACAGACTCCGCACCGATAAAAAGACGATTATGCGCCCTTCGTTCCGACGCTCCGCATCGCCGGTCTCGCCGCACGGCAGCAGGAGGCCCTTCCGGGGCGGACCGGATTTGCAAACGCCGCCAAAGGCGGCGGCCGGGAGGCGATACGGCAAAAACCGCATATAACATTAAATAATAAGACCCTAAAAACAAGACCATGCTGCTGAAAGATAAACTCGAACCCTACCGCCTGCTGCTGGCGTCGCAGTCGCCGCGGCGGAGGGAGCTGATGACGGGCTGCGGCCTGCCCTACGAACCGGCCCCGAAATACGAGTGCGAGGAGATTTACCCCGACTCCCTGCCCGCCGAAGAGGTGCCGCTGTTCCTCTCGCGGCTCAAAAGCGAGGCCTACCCCGCACCGCTCGGAGCGAACGACATTCTGCTGACGGCCGACACGGTGGTGATCTCCGACGGCGAGGTGCTGGGCAAGCCCTGCGACCGCGGGCAGGCCGCGCAGATGCTCCGCCGCCTTTCGGGACGCCGACACACGGTCGTTTCGGGCGTGACGCTGCGCACCGTACAGCGGCGTTACAGCTTCGCCGTCACCACCGCCGTGCGCTTCCGCGCGCTCGCGGACGAGGAGATCGCCTACTACGTCGACCGCTTCCGCCCCTTCGACAAGGCGGGCGGCTACGGCATCCAGGGCCTTGCGAGCATCTTCATCTCGAACATTTCGGGCAGCTACACCGGCATCATGGGACTCCCCGTTTACGAGACGGCCGAGCTCCTCGCCAATGCGGGCCTTCCCGTATTCAACGCTCAATAAGTCGACCTGTTGCAAACAGTCATGAAAAAAGCCCGCTGACGCGGGCTTTTTTCATGACTGCCGAAGCGGCCTCAATCCGGTCTTAGTAGACCTTCACGAGCTCGACTTCGAAGATGAGCGTAGCGTTGGGCGGAATGCAGCCCGGGACGCCGTAGGCGCCGTAGCCGAGATGAGCGGGGATCGTAAGGCGGCGCTTCTGGCCTTCGCGCATGCCGACGACGCCCATGTCCCAGCCCTTGATGACCATGCCGACGCCGCAGACGAACTCGAGCGGATCGCCGCGATCAAGACTGGAGTCGAACTTCGTGCCGTCCTCGAGCCAGCCCGTGTAGTGTGCGGCGATCGTATCGCCCTTCATCGCCTGACGGCCGGTGCCTTCGGCGAGTTCCTCGATCTTGAGATCTTTCAATTCTTCCTGCATGGGTGTAGCCCTCGTGTGTAGGTTGCTGATGACACAATCTTACAGCGTCAAGCCGTTGCTCTGGCAACAGGGATGCATTCGACGTTTCCGCCGTGTACAATGAATGCGCCGTCCGACAAGCCTTCACCGTCGGACGCGATGACCTTCAGCCTGCCATCCCGCAGATCCGCCTCCCTTCGCATCAGAGGGCACGCGGAACGGACCGCGGCGCACACCCGCGCGCCCGCAGACACTATTCCTGACAGGCTGCTCCCGCACGCCACAGCGTTTTGGCGGGCACATCCGATTTCGATTCCGCATACACCCAACCGACGCGAAGGGGCGCCCTCTTCTTTTCCGCGCATTCCGTGTCGGCGTGCATTGCTCAAGAACGATGACAAAAGACGAAAAAATCTCGAATTTCGAGCGCGTGCTGTCCTGGCTGCCCGAAGCCTTCAAGAGCTGGGCGACCTCCAATCCGTTTCTCTCCAGCACCCTCAACGAAGTCCTGAACGAACGCGACACGCGCCTCTCCGGCACGCCCTGCACGTCCCGCCTCAAGACCGCGGTAACGGCCCTGCTGCAGAAGCTTCAGGACCGCCGCGACAAGAGCGCCGCCCTGATTCTCGCCGCCTCGCGCGAAGCCGAGGAGACCGCCTTCACGCTGGCCTCCCGCATGTCCGAGGGCACCGGCCTCAGGATCGCCGCCACGACGGGCGTGCGTGACGGCGCAGGCCTCGCCGCCATCTTTGCCACCGCACCCGACCTCGTCGTCACGAATCCCAAGGTGCTGAAAAAGGTCTTCGACAAGGGTTTCGTAGCCCCCGAAGCCTTCCGCACGATCCTCGTCGACGGCGCCGAATGGCACGACGTCATGGGCGACACGGACCTCATCGCTTCGCTCGTCGAGCGCTTTCCCGCCGCCCTCCAGCTGATCGTGACGGGCCCCGTCGTCGTTGAGACAACCGAGGACCCCTACAACGCCATGCTGCACGCCCCCGCCTACTGCAGGGCGCCCGACGAGGCGGCGCGTGAAGCCGCCCCCAAGGAACGCGTGGTACTCGTACCCGAAGAGAAGATGAGCGAGACACTCGCCCGCGAGGCTGAAAAGACGCCCGTACTCTTCCTGGTCTCGACCCCTACCGAAAGCACCCGCGTCACGGGCCTTCTCAAGGAGGCGGGCATCGCCGCCAAGCGCGCCACCGCAACCCAGTCCGCCTCGGCCCGAGAGACGCTCGTCCTCAAGTTCATCGCAGGCCGCGTCGAGCACCTCGTCATGCCGCACTCGGTCATCGGCGAACTCGAGCACAATCGCGCCTCCCGCGTGATCCTCACCGACCTCTCAGGTGGTCCCGAACCCTATCTCGAGCATCTGGCCCTGACGGCCGACGGCACGGGCGAGCTCGTGACGATCGTCACGCCCGAAACGCTTCCGCTCTTTGAAAAGCTCCTCGTCGCCGCCGAAAAGCGCCTGACGCTTGAAAATCCGTACAACCTTCCCGAGCCCCGCACCGTTATCGGCCAGCTTCTGCGCCGCGAAAAGCTCACGATCCGCACGAAATACGGCCGCACGGCCGAGTCCACCGAGGGCGACAGGGGCGAGCAGGACGACCGCGGCGAAGGCCGCAGCCGCTGGGAGCGCCGCAAGTCGAAGAACGGCCAGCGCAAGGACAGGAAGGATGGTTTCCGAAAGGACCGCAAGGACTTCAGAAAGGATGAGCAGGGCAAGACCTTCGGCAAGAAGCCTCGCAAGGCCGCCAAGCCCCACAGGGACGAAGCCCTCCCCGTCGAGGCCGCAGCCCCCGGAGCCGATGCCGTTATGCAGCCTCAGGCCGCTCCCGCCGAGGGCGCCGCCTCCGAGCAGGCTCAGACCCGCAAGCCGCGCAAGTCCTTCACGGAGCGCCGCTTCGGCAAGAACCGTCCCTTCAAGCAGCGTCAGGAAGACGCCGCCGAAACTTCCTCCGCACCCGTCGAGGCGCAGGCCGTCCCCGCCGCCGAAGCCGGAGCCCAGGACAAGTCCCGCAAGGACCATTTCAAGAACTTCCGCCGCAAGTCGCGCAAGTTCCAGAACGGTGAGGGCGAAGCCTCCCGAACGCAGGAAAAGCCCGTTCAGAACGCAGGCTCCGAACAGGCGGCCGCAGGCGACAGGAAGCCTCAGGAAAAGAAGACCTTCGAAAAGAAGGCCTTTGAAAAGAAGCCCTACGAGAAGAAGCCTTTCGAGAAGAAGCGCGACAGGAAGAAGCCCGCAAGGCAGGACGCCGAGGCAAAGCCCCGCCAGCAGGACTGGGACGACGACAACTTCGGCAATTCGATCCACTACCAGCCCAAGCGCCAGAATCTCCGCGGGCTGCCCAGCGACCAGCAGATCCACTGGGAGCCGACGGATCCCTACCATCCGTCCTCCCAGGCCCTCAGCCTGCCTCAGATCATGCCCGACGAAAACCGCCGCGGCGGCTACGTCAACGGCAATGTGAACGGCAACGTGAAGGGCGGCTTCAACCGAAGCCGCAGGAACTACCGCAAGAAGCGCGAGGGCTGATCCACGAGCGCCCCGCACGCCGACAAGTGTTTACAGAAGCGCCGGATGTTTTTACGGACATCCGGCGCTTTTTCTCTAAAATAGATCTGTTTTACCTACCCGTTACCTACCCGATCGAGTTCGTCCGGCCTCCTCACACGAGGGCCGGCAGCCAGAAAATGTCCGCTTCGCTTCCCGTCCGCAGTCTTCTCGCCGCCACCGCCGCCATGCTCCTGCTTTCCGCCTGCTCCACCGCCTACTACACGGGCGACACGATCAGCGGCCCCGCCCAGCGCATGAAGCGCGACGCCGACGGCAACCTGCACGACCCGCTCCTCGACGCTCCGAACCGCTCCCTGATGACGTGCACGTCCGAAGCACCCGTTACGGTGCTCCAGCGCGTGGGCGAAGTGCCCTTCGCCTGCCCCGACCTCGGCGTCTCCGCCACGCTCGACGAGCTGCGCGACGCCGGATGGCGCATTCTGAGGCTCGACATCGGCGAGGACCTTGAAAGCGACTCCCACGTGGGCTTCCCCGTCACCGTTCAGGTCCGCAAGCTCTTCTGATGCGCCCCGCCCTGCGCAGGCTCTTCGGGACTTTCTTCATCTGAGGCATCGTCATGAACCAATCGAGCGCCGAACGGCTCGGCAAATTTCGACAGACCATGAAGGACCGGGGGCTTGACGCCTGGATCGGCCGCATCGTCGATCCGCATCTCTCGGAATACGTTCCCGAACACTGGCAGTCCGTTGCCTGGCTCACGGGCTTCACGGGCAGCACCGCCCGCCTGTGCGTGACGCAGGGCGCTGCCGCACTTCTCGTCGACAGCCGCTACTGGGAGCAGGCCGAAGGCGAGCTCGACGGAGCGCCCTTCGAAGTCGTGAGGCTCGGTGCGCCCGACGCCCCCTCGCAGGAGGCCTGGCTTTCGCAGCATCTCACCCGCGGCCGCGTCGGCCTCGCCCCCGAACTCTGGAGCGAATCGGATGTGCGCCGCATCCGCACATCACTCGCCGACTGCGGACTTGAGCTCGCGCTCGTCCCCGATCTCTTTGACGACGTCTGGACCCAAGGCCGTCCCGCCCGTCCGCAGACCGCCGTCACCCCGATGACGCAGGATTCCTCAACCGTTGCAGACAGGCTCGCCCGAGTCCGCGAAGTGCTTCGCGACCGCGCTAGCGAAGCCCTGTGCCTGCACTCGCTCGACGACATCGCCTGGCTCACGGGCTGCCGTGCGGCCGACATCAAATTCAATCCCGTCTTCCTCGCGAGCATGATCGTGACCGACAGCGAGGCCCTTCTCTATACGGAAGCCTCCAGATTCACGCCCGAACTCCTTGGCGCTCTGGCCGCACAGGGCATCGAAGTTCGAGCACCCGAATCGCTCGCAGGGGACATCTCCGCGCTCTCGAGGGACCTCGTCTTCATGGCCGACCCCGACCGCCTTCCCGCCTCGATCTTCGGACTCCTCGAGCGCGTCCCCGTCGAGGCGCTCTCGCCCGTCACGCTCATGAAGAGCCGCAAGTCCGAGGAGGAGCTCGAGGGCATCCGCCGCGCCATGGTCTCCGACGGCGTCGCGCTATGCGAATTCTACGCGCTGCTTGACGAGCGACTCGCCGAAGGCGCCGTGCTCACCGAATCCGACGTCGCGAACATGCTCGACTCAGAACGCGCCGCACGCCCCGACAACAGGGGCCTGAGCTTCGGCACGATCTCCGCCTTCGGCCGCAACGCCGCGCTTCCACACTATGCGCCGAAGCGCGAAACGGCCGCAGTCCTCACGGACGGGCTTCTTCTCATCGACTCGGGCGGGCAGTACGAGGCGGGCACGACCGACATCACCCGCATGACGGCCGTCGGCCGCATCGACGACGACATGAAGCGCGACGTCACGCTCGTGCTCAAGGCCCACATCGCGCTTGCACGCGCCGTCGTTCCCGCAGGCGTCTCGGGCTCGCAGCTCGACGCCATCGCACGCGCGCCCCTCTGGGCCAAGGGCCTCGACTTCGGACACGGCACGGGCCACGGCGTGGGCTGCCGCCTCAACGTCCACGAAGGTCCCTTCCACATCTCCCCGCGTGCAACGAAGACGGGCGAGCTCGGTCTCCAGGCAGGCATCCTCGTCTCCGATGAACCCGGCCTCTACCGTCCCGGCCACAGGGGCGTGCGCATCGAAAACCTGATCGTCGCCCGCAGGGCTGCGTCCACGGAGTTCGGCGAATTCCTCGCGTTCGACGTCGCAACGCTCTGCCCGATCGACCTCAGAACCGTCGATGTTTCGCTCCTCACGCCCGACGAAGTGGCCTGGCTCGACGATTACCATGGGAAAGTCCTGACCGCCCTTCAAAACGAGGCGCTTTCTACTCGCGCACAGGCATGGCTCAAGGCCCGCACGGCCCCCGCCTTCCGTTCCAGAAACATTGTGTAACACTGCTTAACCCGGGTTAGCCGAAGACATTTGCCTCTCTTCGGCTTCGCGGCCATACTGAAACGCAAGCAAGGAACAATCCACCCTCAACGACATGCGACATACATTCAGTCTTGTCTGCGCCGGCCTTCTGGCGCTCACGCTTCTCGCCGGCTGCGAAAAGACGACGGCCCCAAAGACCGTCCGCGCGCCCCTTTCTGTTGAAACCCTGACCGTTGAAGCGGCAGACCAGCCCCGCTGGATCACGCTGCTCGGCCAGGCCGAGGGCGGCCGCGAAGTCGAGGTCAAGTCCCAGGTGAGCGGCATCCTCAAGAAGGTCGCCTTCACGGAAGGCGCCGAAGTGAAGGCGGGCGACGTGCTCTACCAGATCGATCCCGCGCCCTTCGAAGCCAGGCTGAAGTCGGCCGCGGCGAACACGCGCAGCGCGAAGGCCACGCTTGCAGAAGCTAAAACCAGCTACGAACGCACCCGTGCGCTTTTTGAAAAGGGCGCCAAGAGCCGTCAGGACCTCGACGAGGCCAACCGCGCGCACCTCGTCGCCTCCTCAGCCTACAACGCGGCGACCGCCTCCGAAAGGGACGCGGCCATCAGCCTCGAATGGACGACCGTGAGGGCTCCCGCCTCCGGTCTCGTGAGCGACACGCAGTTCAATGAAGGCTCGCTCATCTCCTCGGCAAGCTCCGTGCTTGCCACGATCACCCAGCACGACGACGTCAGGGTCGTCTTCGCGCCGTCCGCACGTGCGCTCGACGGCGCCGACGTGACGACCGACAATGCGGTCAAACTCCGCGACGAGCGCGGCCGCACGCTCTCGGGCAAACTCGACTACGTCGCCCAGTCCGTCAACCCGAAGACGAGCACGCGCCTCATGCGCGTTAGGCTCGATGAAGGCTCCGGACTTCTTCCCGGCGACTTCGTGCACGTGGACCTTCAGATCGGCGTACGAGAAAACGCCGTGCGCATCCCGCAGAAGGCCGTGCGCCAAGAACCCGACGGCACTTACACGGTCTTCGTGTACCAGGACGGCAAAGCCAGGCTCCGGCCCGTCAAGCTCGACCGCTGGGACGGTCCCGACTGGATCGCCACCTCGGGCCTCGCCACGGGCGACCGCGTGATCACCAACCAGCTTCTCAAGCTTCGTGACGGCTCCGCCGTGCAGCCCGCCGAAGCTTCCAAGACGGCCAAGTAGGATCCTGCGCCATGCTCAGCCAGTTCTGCATCCGCCGCCCGATCTTCGCGACGGTCCTCTCGATCATCATCGTGCTCGCGGGCCTCATCGCGCTGCGCGTTCTTCCGCTCTCCCAGTATCCGGACATCTCGCCTCCGACGGTGCGCATCTCGACCACCTACGACGGCGCCGACGCCCAGACGCTCGCCCGCACCGTGGCCGCTCCAATCGAGGACCAGCTCTCGGGCATCACAGGCCTGCTCTACTACACGACGAACATCCGAAGCAACGGCGACATGTCGATTTCCTGCGTCTTTGACGTCGGCACCGACGCCAACGACGCCATGCTCGAAATCAACAACCGCGTCCGCACGGCCGAACGCAGACTGCCAGACGTCGTGCGCAATCAGGGCGTGAGCGTGCGAAAGCGCTCCGAGGAAAACCTCCTCATGGTCGCGCTCTTCTCGCCCGACGGCAGCATGGCCGCCACCGATCTGGCCGACTACGCGAACCTCAACATCGTCGACGAACTCAAGCGCCTGCCCGGCATCGGCGACGTGAGCGTCTTCGGCAACGCGCAGTCCGCCATGCGCATCTGGCTCGATCCCGAAAAGATGGGCCTCATGGGCATCACGATCAAGGACGTCGAAAACGCCATCGAGGCCCAGAACGCGCAGCGAAGCGCGGGCCGCGTGGGCACGGCGCCCACAGTGTCCGAGCAGCAGCTCTACTACACGATCACGACGCCCGGTCAGCTCCTCACCGCCGAGGAGTTCGCCGACATCATCGTCAAGGCTGACGGTCCCGACAAGCTCGTGCGCATGAAGGACATCGCCACGACCGAAATCGGCAAGCGCTCCTACGAGTTCCGCGTCGACATCAACGGCACGCAGGGCGTCAACGTCGGCGTCTACCTGCAGACGGGCGCCAACGCCATGGCGGCCGCCGAGGCCGTCAAGGCCCGCATCGTCGAGCTCGCCGCCCAGTTCCCCGAAAACAAGATCGACTACATCATCACCGACGACACGTCGATCTTCGTGGGCGCCTCCCTCAACGAGGTCTACCACACGCTGTTCGAGGCAGGCATCCTCGTGCTCCTCGTCGTCTTCGTCTTCCTGCAGAACTGGCGCGCCACGCTCATCCCGATGCTCGCAGTGCCCGTGTCGCTCATCGGCACGATGGCGGGCCTCTGGCTCTTCGGATTCTCGCTCAACACGCTGACGCTCTTCGCGATGACGCTCTCGATCGGCATCGTGGTCGACGATGCCATCGTCGTGCTTGAGAACGTCGAGCGTCTCATGCGCACCGAGGGCCTCGGTCCCTACGAGGCGGCCCAGAAGGCCATGAAGGAGGTCTCGGGCGCACTCGTCGCCATCGTGCTCGTGCTCGCCTCCGTCTTCATCCCCGTCGCCTTCCTCGGCGGCATCGCAGGCGAGCTCTACCGCCAGTTTGCCGTGACGGTCGCCCTGTCCGTCGTGCTCTCGGGCTTCGTCGCCCTGACGCTCACGCCGGCGCTCTGCGCGATCCTTCTCAAGGAAAGGAAGCCCGAAGAGCGCAAGAACAGGTTCTTCCAGGCCTTCGACCGCGGACTCGCGTCCTTCACGCTCAGGTTCCTCAAGCTCGTCAAGGCGGCGCTGCGCCACCGCGTGATCACCGCAGGCCTGCTCGTCGCCGTGACGGCCGGCTGCTGGCAGATGCTCGAGCACACGCCAACCTCCTTCATTCCGCGCGAGGACCAGGGCATCGTGCGCATCTCGGTCCAGCTCCCCGAAGGCGCGGCCTTCCCCCGCACCGAGGCCGTCTCGACCGAAATCCTCGAGCACCTCAAGAAGAACGACGCCGTGCAGAGCGTCGTGACGATGGTGGGCTACGACACGATGAGCGGCGACGTCCGCAGCAACGCATCGACCTTCATCCTGAAGCTCAAGCACTGGGACGACCGCAAGGAGACCGCCGAGGAGATCCAGAAGGACCTCCAGAAGTACGTCGCCTCCCACCCCGACATCAAGGGCGTGGCTGCGCTGCCTGCGGCCATCAAGGGCCTTGGCTCCACGAACGGCTTCTCGGGCTATATCCTCTCGCACGGCAACGACAATCCGCTCGTGCTGCAGAACGTCGCCGAAAACTTCCTCGACGCCCTTCAGGACCGCCCCGAGCTTACGGGCCTGCGCAGCTACCTGACGGCCGACACGCCCCAGCTCAAGCTCTACGTTGACCAGACCAAGGCGATTGCGCTCGGCGTGGACGTCGACGACATCTACGACACGATCTCCCATCTGATGGGCAGCAAGTACGTCAACGATTTCACCCGCAACGGCAAGATCTACCGCGTGGTGGTTCAGGCCGCTCCGCAGTTCCGTTCGACGCCCGAGGACATCGGGTCGGGCTACGTGCGCTCGAGCTCGGGTGAAATGGTGCCCATCTCGGCGCTCGTGCGCACCGAGCGCACGTCCGGTGCGGCGGCCCTCGCCCGCATGAACGGCTACCTCGCCGCTCAGTTCAGCGGCGCGGCCGCTCAGGGCGTCTCGTCGGGCGACGCCATCAGGATCGTCGAGGAAACCGCCCGTGAAGTGCTTCCCGAAGGCTACACGATCGAATGGGTCGGTCAGGCCTACCACGAAAAGCGCATCGGCGCCTCGTCCGCCACGGCCTTCGGCTTCGGCATCCTGATGATGTTCCTCATCCTCGCCGCCCTCTACGAGCGCTGGTCGCTGCCGATCGCCGTCGTGCTGGCCGTCCCGTACGCCTTCCTCGGCGCCATGACCGCCATCTGGCTGCGCGGCACGCCCAACGACATCTACTTCCAGATCGGTCTACTCGTGCTCATCGGCCTCACGGCCAAAAACGCCATTCTGATCGTGGAGTTTGCGGCCCAGAAGATGGAGGAGGGAATGGGTCCCTTCGACGCCGCCCTTGAGGCCGCGGGTCTTCGCTTCCGCCCGATTCTGATGACGTCCTTTGCATTCGTGCTCGGCGTCGTGCCGCTCATCATCGCGACGGGCGCAGGCGCGGGGGCCCGCCACTCCATGGGTACGGGCGTCTTCGGCGGAATGCTCGCCGCCACCTTCATCTCGACCATCTTCGTGCCGGTGTTCTTCACCTGGTTCGCGAGGAAGTCGTCGAAGAAGCGCTGATCAGGAACGGCTCCACGCAAATCGGCCGCCCCTTACG
>ERZ835051.3509-NODE-3509-length-12179-cov-2.865968_pt1 | contig 12179 bp, 10 predicted proteins | sample MGYA00519575_ERZ835051 | MGnify/ENA primary metagenome ERZ835051 (study PRJEB31850, sample SAMEA3708769) | human gut metagenome | biome: human gut; feature: human-associated habitat; material: faeces | place: China | collected 2014 ... | reverse complement strand
TACGAAAATACACAAATTTTATTTTTTATAGGAGGTACCACAATGAATAACGGTACAGTTAAATGGTTCAACGCTACTAAAGGTTATGGTTTCATCACCAACGATGCAACTGGCGAGGAAGTATTCGTACACTTCTCCGGTATCGTAGCTGATGGCTACAAGACTCTGGAAGATGGTCAGAAGGTTACTTTTGACACCACCGAGGGCAACCGCGGTATCCAGGCTGTTAACGTTCACGTTGTAGCTTAATGAAGCGCTGACAGACCCCTTGTTTTGATACAGAATGGCTGCTTTTGCAGGCAGTCTGCTTAATAAGACATGGACAGAAGATCGTCATATATGGCGATCTTCTTTTTGTGAAACAAAAATTCCGGACTTCTGCGGGGGCTTTCGTCGAGGAAGCCTGTTTTTTGTTTCATAGGAAATTACGTCCTGTGAAGCGAAAACGCTCCGCGAGCTCCTTTTTTACTAAAAATATTGTAAACGCTTACAAAAATATTGGAAAACCTATTGCATTTAGAGAGTAAATGGTGTATGATAAAGCCATGAAACAAACGCAAACTTGTCTTTCTAGATTTTTGTAAGCACTTACAAAATAAAATCATTCTGAATGATTCCATCCGGGTTTTCTTTCCTTTCGGAATCAGGCTGGACAGAGGAGCAGAAAGCCGGGACTGCGGCGAACAAGACGAGTAAATCAATGATAACAAATTATAAGTTGGAGGTTTCAGACGATGAGCAAGAAAGAAACAGTAATTCAGTTTGGTGAAGGCGGTTTCCTGCGTGGATTTGTAGATTATTTCTTCCAGAAGTTAAAAGAGAAGGATCTGTTTGACGGTTCTGTAGTGATTGTACAGCCGATTGAAAAAGGTATGTGCGAGATGTTAGAGAAGCAGGGCTGCGAATACAATCTGTTTTTAAGAGGTATCAATGAGGGTAAGGTTGTAGATGAGCACACTCACATTGATGTGATTTCCAGATGTGTGAATCCATACAGTGACAATGCTGCCTACATGGCACTGGCTGAGAACCCGGATTTCCGCTTTATCGTTTCCAACACTACTGAGGCAGGTATCTGCTTTGAAGGCGATAACAAGTTTGAGGATGCTCCGGCTCATTCTTTCCCGGGCAAGCTGACTCAGCTGCTTTACAAGAGATTCCAGCTGGGACTGCCGGGCTTCATTATTCTTTCCTGCGAGCTGATTGACCACAACGGCGAGGAGCTGCTGAAGTGCTGCGAGCAGTACGCAGATCTGTGGAACCTGGGAGATGATTTTAAGGCATGGCTGAAGAATGAAAATGATTTCTGCTCTACACTGGTAGACCGTATTGTAACCGGATTCCCGAGAGACGAGCATGCAGCTCTGTGTGAGCGTATCGGTGAGCAGGACAATATGATGGATACTGCAGAGATCTTCCATCTGTGGGTAATCCAGGGTGATCATGAGGACGAGCTGCCTCTGCAGAAGGCAGGCTTCAATGTTGTATGGACAGACAATGTAGATCCCTACAAGAAGAGAAAAGTACGTATTCTGAACGGCGCTCATACTTCTATGGTGCTGGGTGCGCGTCTGTACGGTCTGGAGACTGTTGGTGAGTGCCTGAAGGATGAGAAAGTATCTGCTCTTCTGAAGAAGTGCATCTTCGATGAGATTATCCCCACCATCGGAGATACTGAGGACAACCGGGCATTTGGCGCAGCTGTTCTGGAGCGTTTCTCCAACCCGTTTATTAAGCACCTGCTTCTGTCCATTGCCCTGAACTCTGTTTCCAAGTTTAAAGCAAGAGTACTGCCCACCATTCTGGAGTACAAAGAGGCAAATGGTACTTATCCGCAGGGTCTGACCTTCTCCCTGGCTGCTCTGATCGCATTCTACCGTACAGAGGAAGCTAATGACGGAGAGGATATTATGGCATTTATGAAGGATGCATCTGTTGCTGATATTCTGGCTAAGACTGAGTACTGGGGGCAGGATCTGAGCGATATGCTTCCGGTTGTTGAGAAGTGGTACAACATGATTCAGACTGAGGGCATGGGCAAGGCATACGATGCTGTTCTGGCTGAATAATAACAGTTTAGTCATGCAGCTTCTGGCATGTTTATAGCAGGCAGGAAGATATCTGGCGAACAATAGAATACAGTTAGAAAGATAATAGGAAGAGGCACGGTTATGTAAAGAAAAAAACGCGCCTCTTTTTGGTATGGGAAAATTTTGCATTATGGAAGAAAAGAGGAGTATTCTGCACAACTCTGGGGCGAGATTTTGCATTTGTAGAGAAATCGGGCGATTTCTGCACAAAAGCAGGATAAGATTTTGCATTTATAGAGAAACCGAGCGATTCCTGCACAAAATCGAGATAAGATTTTGCATTTACAACCAGAAAAAGTAAATCCTGCACAATCCGGGGCTGAGATTTTGCATTTATAGAGAAACCGAGCGATTCCTGCACAAAATCGAGATGGGATTTTGCATTTACAGCAGAACAGGAGATTTCTGCTTAAAACGCGACGGAACATGCCTTGTGCGAAGATTGCCATGCGGCGGAAGAGAATTCTGTCGTAGAAGTGCTCCGCCGCAGGCAGGGAAGCAGGCCGGTGAACCTTTTTCTCAGACTTCGTAAGTAAATTTCATATCCCAGGACTGGCGGATATCATCCATCAGCTGAAGGACGGCAAGACTGTCTTCCGGTGAAAAACGATCGTTGGCGGACATGCCGGCTTTTACGCAGCGGGCTGTTTCCCGGATCTGATACTCAAATCCGTTGATCTCAAAGGGCATGGAAAATTCCTGTGATTCCCCGTCGGAGGTCTGTATGGTCATGGTCTGGGCCTGCTGGTAATCCTTCAGACGGACAGAACCTTTTGTTCCGAAAATAACGGCTTCCCGTCCGGTTTCCATGCCGATGGTCTGAAGCGCGTGTCCGGTCCGTCCTCCCGGATAGGAAAGCTGAAGGACACTGAAGTCATCGGTTCCATACTCATTGATATGAACCTGGGAAGTGAAAGACTCCGGAGCTGCGCCCATGATCATGTGGAGAAAGCCCAGGTTGTAGATTCCGATATCCAGAAGGGCGCCGCCTCCCAGGCTGGAATCAAATTTCCGGTCTTTTCTGGCGCCTGATGCAACAAATCCAAATTCACAGCGGGCATGGCGGACGTCTCCGATGATTCCCTGAGCCAGCAGCTCCCGCAGCTTGTCATACAGGGGAAGGAAACGAATCCAGAAGGCCTCCATAATAAAAAGTCCCTTTTCTTCTGCCAGACGGTAAAGCTCCCGCGCTTCTGCCGCGTTGGTGGTAAATGGTTTTTCACATAAAACATGCTTTCCGGCATTCAGGCACATCAGACAGTTTTCGTAGTGCATGTGATTGGGCGTGGAAATATAGACGGCCTCCACCTCCGGATCCTGTGCCAGCTCCTCATAAGAGCCATAGGCTCCGGGAATGCCGTAGGCTTCTGCAAAAGCTCTGGCAGACTCCGGTGTTCGGGAACCGACTGCAGTGAGAACCGCTTCTGATGGATCCATCTGACAGACAGTTGCTGCAAATTTTTTGGCTATGGTTCCGGTAGCCAGAATTCCCCATTTCATTAAGAATTCCTCCTTTTCTTTTATCTGCCGTATAAGGGCAGAGTCAGGTTTATTTTTGAAATTGATTCTATTTTAATGGAGAAATGAGAAAAGATCTACCGGAATTTAACTGAAATTTAACGAAATGATTACATACATGCGGTTTCGCAAAAAAAGAAAAAAGCTATGGTATAGAAAGTGAAAAGAGAAGAGATTATTGGCTGCGGAATAAGCTCGAAAAACAGTAGTGTCAGAGATAAAAAAGATTGTATGAAAAAAAGAACAATCTTTAAGGCCGAGAAAAAAGGGGGATTTTATAGACAAAGAAAAGGCAGACAATAAATTTTTTTCTTGAGAAAATGTAGAAAAACTACAAATAAAGATAAGGGGGTACCTTTTGAAGAAACCGTATGAATTTGAGATAAAAGCGCGCTATGCCGGGCTGCGGGTGTCAGAACGGAAGGTTGCAGATACATATCTTTCCTGGGATAAGGATTTCGAGGAGCTGTCACTGGCAGCGCTGGCAGAGGAAGCCAAGGTCAGTCAGCCTTCGGTTATGCGTTTTGTAAAGGCCATGGGCTTTGATGGTTTTAAGGAATTTAAATATGCAATATTAAAAGCCAGAGGCGAGCAGGAGGCGATTGGGGAAGATGAAAAAAATTCTGCAGGGTTTCCTCCGCCTCTGGTGTATGGCTACGCTATCTCAGAGGGCGACAGTCTGGAAGAAATGCCAGGAAGAATCATTTCTCAGGCCGTTTCCTGTCTGGGGGATACGTTAAAGCAGATTTCTTCGGAAAAAATTCAGAAGGCGGCAGAAATGATCTGCAGCGCCCGTCAGATTGCTGTATATTATGTGGAAAATTCGGCTTCTGTAGCACAGGATTTGGTGACAAAGCTTTTGTATCTGGGTTTTAATTGTATGATGTATTCTGATATTTATTTACAGGAAATCAGTGCTTCGAATTTGCAAGAAGGGGATTTAGCTATTGGAATTTCTCATTCCGGTTCGTCAAAAAGTACCGTGGATGCAATCCGGCAGGCCAGAAAATCAGGCGCTTCTGTTTTATGCCTGACCAATCAGGAAAATGCATTGATTGGGAAATGGGCAGATCTTCTTTTGTGTACGGAAAATCGCCAGATGCTTTATGGAAATGCTATTTTTTCCAGAATATCAGAAATTGCCGTAGTAGATATGATTTATGTTGGAGTGATTCTGAGCGATTATAAAAAATATACGGAACGGCTGGATCGGAGCAGCCGGATTGTTCGAAAGCATGGATATGAGAAGACAAAAAAGTAAAGATAAAGTACCAGAGAATCTGTAGAAAAACTACAGGTTCTTTTCTTTTTATTCGATGCCGGATTTACGGTGGCTTTACAAAAGGCTTACCTGGATTTTGTTGAAGATTTCAGAGGATTTGTGATTTAATATGGGTGTTTGAACGGAAAAGAAGCAAGTTAAGAAACAAATTGGAGAGAGAAAAGTACAGAAACCAGGAAGCGAAACATTGCTTGGAAAGGAGCAGAAAACATGTTGGAGCTGAAACATATAAAAAAATCTTACGACGGCGTGACCATCTTAAACGATGTCAATCTGGAGATTGAGAGAGGAGAAATCGTATCTATTTTAGGTCCCTCCGGCTGTGGAAAAACAACACTTTTAAATTTGATTCTGGTGATGACAGATGCAGACAGCGGAAGCATTCTTCTGGAGGGAGAGGACATTACCAGGGTCCCTATGGAGAAGAGAGGATTTAATATTGTATTTCAGGATTATGCTCTTTTTCCAAATCTGAATGTCTATCAGAATATTACCTATGGGCTGAGAAATAAACCGGGGATTTCCAGCAAACAGGAGGTTGAGGAGTTCGTTGACTTGCTGGGGCTGAGAGAGCATCTGGAGAAGAAAATTGACCAGCTTTCCGGCGGACAGAAGCAGCGGACAGCGCTGGCAAGAACAATGGTTATGAAGCCGAAAATTCTTTTGCTGGATGAACCCTTAAGCGCTTTGGATGGTGTAATCAAAGAATCCATCAAAGCGAAAATTAAAGAGATTGCCCGGGAATTTCAGCTGACTACCATTATTGTAACCCATGATCCGGAAGAGGCTCTGACCTTATCAGATAAGGTTTTGATTGTAAACCGCGGCGGCATTGCCCAGTTTGGAAGGCCGGAGGAAATCATAGAACATCCGGCAGATTCTTTTGTGAAAGAATTCATTCTGAATCAGCTGGAAATTAAGAAAAATAATATTTTTACCCTGTTTCGCCAGGAGCAAAATCCAGCATTCATGATGCAGGCAGTTTGAGAGGGATACCATGATGAAAAATGGAAAAGAACGGGAAATAAAAGGAATCTACGCAGCAGTGCTTATGGTATTTCTGGTTTTCCTGCTGATACCAATTCTGCTTCTTCTGGGAAAATCCTTTGAGGGGAGCAGCGGATTTACGCTGGCCAGATATGGAGAAATTCTGACAGGAAAGGATTTTCCCGAAGTGTTGGGAAGAAGCATCTGGGTTGCGTCCATCAGCGGGGTGGTCACAACGATTCTGGCCTTTTTTCTGGCTTACACCATTCATTATACGAATCTTCCGGGGATATGGAAAAAGGTTATTCGACTGGCGGCTGTGGCGCCGATGCTGCTGCCTACGATTACATATGGATTTGCCATTATCTATTCGTTTGGAAAACAGGGGCTTTTAACCAGAATACTGGGATTTCAGCTTTTTGATATTTACGGCTTTTGGGGACTGCTTCTGGGATACGTGATTTATACACTTCCGGTATCCTTCCTGCTGATTCTGAATACCATGAGTTTTATTGATAAGAAATTCATGATTGTATCCAGAATTATGGGAGATCACGCGCTGGTTACCTTTCTGGAAACGATCATAAGGCCGCTTCTGGGAACTCTGGCCGCATCCTTTGTGCAGTGCTTTTTCCTCTGTTTTACCGATTACGGAATTCCGGCTTCTGTAGGAGGACAGTATGAGGTTGTGGCAACTGTACTTTACAACGAGATGCTGGGAAGCGTGCCGAACTTTAACCGGGGAGCGGTAGTGGCCATGATGATGATGGTGCCTTCTGTTTTAAGTATTACGCTCCTTCATTATCTGGAAAAGTATAATATTCGCTACAACAGAGTTTCTCAGGTAGAGCTGAAAAAGAATCCGGTTCGGGATGTGTGCTGCGGAGCAGTATCCTTTGGAATTCTCCTCTGTGTGCTTTCATCTTTTGCAGTTATTGTTATTGTTCCGGCAGTAGAGGAGTGGCCGTATCAGCTTTCCTTTACATGGAAGCATGTGTCTGCGGTACTGGGAGATTCTTCTCTTTTGACTGTATATAAGAACTCTCTTCTGACAGCCGGCCTGACGGCTCTTATCGGGTCTCTGGTTGTGTATGGGGCGGCGCTGGTGACAGCGAGAAGCAGTTTTGGAGAAAGGAAAAAGGCAGTGATAGAGAGTATTGCGCTGGTAACCAATACGATTCCCGGAATGGTCATTGGTATTGCATTTTTATTTGCCTTTTCCGGTACACCGCTTCAAAATACCTTCTTTTTGATTGTAATCTGTAATGTGGTGCACTTCTTTTCCACACCATATCTGATGATGAAAAGTACACTGACAAAGATGAATGCATCCTGGGAAACAACGGCCCTTCTTATGGGAGATACCTGGTTGAAAACCATTGTGGGGGTAGTAACCCCCAATGCCTGCTCTACACTTCTGGAAATATTTGGGTATTACTTTGTGAATGCCATGGTAACCGTCAGCGCAGTGATTTTTCTTGCAGGAGCACGGACTATGGTTCTTACCACAAAAATCAAGGAGCTGCAGTATTATACCAGATTTAATGAGGTTTTTGTATTGTCGCTGCTGATTCTGATAACCAATCTGGCGGCCCGGGGACTGTTCTGGTATCTGGCGGCCAGAAAAGAGAGACAAAGGAGAAAGACAAAGATGAAATCGTTGAAAAGAAAAACAGTAATGGGAATGGCAGCGTTGTTTGTTGCCGCATCCATATCTGCGGCAGGCTGCAGCAAAAAACAGGAACAGGTAGTGATTTATTCCAATGCAGATGAGGAAGCGGTAGAAGCGATGAAGCAGGCATTGGATAACAATGGATATCAGGGCAAATATATTCTTCAGTCCTTCGGTACTTCAGAGCTGGGAGGAAAGCTTCTGGCTGAGGGAAGCAATCTGGAGGCAGATATGGTGACGATGAGCTCTTTTTATCTGGAAAGTGCCCAGGATCAGAATCAGATGTTTCGGAATTTGACTTTTGAAACAGAGGCATTGGAAGAGTATCCGGATTATTATGCTCCTATTACCAAACAGGAAGGCGCGTTGATTGTTAATACACAGATGATGAAGGAACAGAATCTGGATATGCCGGCTTCTATTAAGGATTTGGCAAAGCCGGAATATGCAGGCCTGATATCTGTGACAGATATCAAAAGTTCTTCTACGGCATGGCTGATGATGCAGGCCCTGATCAGCGAATATGGAGAGGAAGGGGCCGGCGAAGTGCTGGCGGGGATTTATCAAAATGCGGGACCTCATGTAGAAAGCTCTGGTTCTGCACCTCTAAAGAAGGTTCGTGCCGGCGAGGTTGCAGTAGGCTTTGGACTTCGCCACCAGGCAGCAGCAGATAAGAAGGCGGGACTTCCTATTGATTATGTGGATCCGATGGAGGGAAATTTTTCCCTGACCGAGTCTGTAGCTGTTCTTGAAAAAGGAGATAAGACCAATCCTATGGCAATGGAAATGGCGGAATGCCTGATAAGAAATGGCAGAAGCCTTCTGATTGAGACATATCCGCTTCCGATTTATGAGGGAGAGAAGAGCGAGCCTTCCAATATGTCAGCGAATCCCAGGGTATTTCCGGAGCGGCTGACTGTAGAGCTTTTAGAAAAGCACAAACAGATTTCTGAAAACAGTAAATAAGCAAAAAGACAGGCAAAAGGAGAAAAAAATTATGTTGAATTATAAGCTGCTTACACCAGGACCTCTGACCACAACTGACACCGTAAAAAAAAGATGCTTTTTGACCATTGTACCTGGGATGATGATTATAAAAAGATTACTCAGGATATTCGGCGCCGCCTCTTGAAGCTGGCACATGTTTCGGAAGAGACATACACCTGTGTGTTAATGCAGGGAAGCGGCACGTTTGGCGTGGAGTCGGTTCTGACCAGTGCCATCGGGCCGAATGATTGTCTGCTGATTGCGGCAAATGGGGCTTATGGGGAAAGAATGGCGGATATTGCAGCTCACAGCGGACTTTCTTATTTCCTGTATCAGGAGGCCTTTGACAAGACACCATCGGCAGAAAAAATTCAGGAGCTTTTGGAGGAGCATCCGGAAATTACCCATGTTTCCATGGTTCACAGTGAGACAACATCCGGAATATTAAATGATATTGCAGCAGCTGCAAAGGCCGTTAAGGAGGCAGGAAGAATTTTCATTGTAGATGCCATGTCCAGCTTTGGAGGAGTGGATATCCCGGTAGAGGAGCTGGGAATTGATTATATTATCAGCAGTGCCAATAAATGCATTCAGGGTGTTCCGGGATTTTCCTTTATCATTTGCAGCAGGGAAGAACTGAAGAAATGTGAGGGTCAGGCACGCAGTCTGTCTCTGGATCTCTATGACCAGTGGAAAACTATGGAAAAAGACGGAAAATGGCGTTTTACTTCTCCTACTCATGTTGTTTTGGCCTTTTCTCAGGCATTGAAGGAAATGGAAGAAGAGGGAGGAATTCCTGCACGCCATGCCCGCTATGCAGAAAACAACAGAATTCTGATTGAAAAAATGGAAGAGCTGGGTATTCGTCCCTATATTGAGGGACCGCTGCAGGGACCGATTATTACTACATTTTATTATCCGGAGCATGCAGAATTTTCTTTCCAGGAAATGTATCAGTATATTAAGGAGAGAGGCTATGCCATTTATCCGGGAAAGGTGACAGATGCAGATACCTTTCGAATCGGTAATATCGGAGAAATTTATCCGGAGGATATGGAAAAGCTGGCGCAGATTATCCGTGATTTTTTAAACGAGAAGAAGGAGGCGTGAGAAATGGCAAAATTTGACGGAGTGATTTTTGACTGGGCAGGAACTACAGTAGATTATGGGTGTTTTGCACCGGTGCAGGCCTTTGCCGATTCCTTTGCAGAATTTGGTGTGATTCCTACAATGGACGAGGTTCGGGCGCCAATGGGGATGCTGAAGCGGGATCATGTGCGTACCATGCTGCAGATGGAACGGATTTCCGGATTGTGGAAACAGGTTCATGGCCGCGAATTTACAGAAGAGGACGTAGAGGCAGTATATCTGAGAAGTGAAAGCAGAATCATGGAGCTGCTGGGCCGGTTTACTGATATAAAGCCTTATGTGAAGGAAACTGTAGAAGAACTTCGGCGCAGAGGTCTGAAAATCGGTTCTACGACTGGTTACACAGATGAAATGATGCAGGTTGTGGTTCATGCAGCTGCGAAAAAGGGATATTCTCCGGACTGCTGGTTCAGTCCGGATGCAGTGGGGCAGAAAGGGAGGCCGTTCCCATATATGATTTTCCGCAATATGGAGGAGCTGAAGCTTTCTGATGTAAGGAAGGTGATGAAGGTGGGAGATACGGTATCTGACATCAGGGAAGGAAAAAGTGCCGGTCTTTATACCGTGGGAATTATAGAAGGAAGCTCTGTGGTGGGACTTTCTCAGAGAGAATTTGAAGCACTTTCCCCGGAGGAGAGGGCAAAGCTCTGTGAACAGGCACGGAAAAAATACCTGGAAGCAGGAGCAGACTGTGTTGTAAATGATATTCGGGGAATTCTGGAACTGATCGAGGTCTGAAATCCTGTAGGGAATGCATATAGTGTAGGAAGCGAAATCCGGCGAGGCAAATAAAACAAGCAGTCCGGAGAAATAGGGCGGGGTGGAAATTGGGCAGAAACGGATGGAAGGCGCAGTGCCGGATGCTGATTGGTACTGTTATTCTGGATGCAGCGCTTTTGGGGCTGATGGCCGGAACGGCACAGGTAAGAGCAGGTACGGCTTTTTTTGAAAAGGAGCTGTTTCTGACAGGGAAGGAGAACGGGCCATACACAGGCAGAACACTTACAGCGGGAAGTCCGGAAACGGAAGTGGTGGAGAGACGGAAACCTTCCGGGACCGCGGTTCCGGGCAGTGTGGTGGCCCTTACCTTTGACGACGGCCCTCATAAAGTCTATACAAAACAGCTTTTAGATGGACTGAGGGAGAGGGGGATTCACGCAAGCTTTTTTCTCATGGGAGAGAATCTGGAGGGAAATGAGGAGCTGATCCGGCAAATGAAGGAGGACGGTCATCTGATTGGAAATCACAGTTTTTGCCATGTGAAGCTGACCGAAGAAGGAGCGGAACAGGTGTGCCGGGATGTGGAAAAAACGGGGGATTTGATAGAAGATCTTACCGGTCAGTATCCCCGGTACCTGCGTCCTCCTTATGGAGACTGGAATGAAGCTCTGGAGGAAAAGCTGGATTTGGAAACGGTATTCTGGACTGTGGATTCCCTGGACTGGAAGTTGAAAAATACGGAGAAAATTGTAAAGCGTGTGGAAAAGTCCGTGAAAAACGGAGATATTATTCTGATGCACGATATTTTTTCTACATCTGTGGAATCGGCTCTGCAGCTTGCGGATGAGCTGCAGAGCCAGGGCTATCAGTTTGTTACCGTAGATGAACTGATGATTGACTGAGCGCGGCAGTTTGAATTGTTTTCAGCCTTCTCCTCTGGCTGCGCTCAGATATTCCAGACATTTTAAAAACTGCTCCTCAGATACCGTGATTTTGCCCTTCTGCATGGAAAAAAGTCCTTCTTCGCACAGGGCTTTGATGGTTCGTCCCAGTGTTTTTACGTTAATTCCCAGTTCGGATTCCAGCATCTGACGTGTTTTTCTGACGGTAACCTGAACAGGAGCAATCCGGGAACAGGGAGCGGAAAAAGGAAAGTCGGCGGGCTGTTCTGTGCAGAGAGTACCGTCAGGAAGCGCAGAAGGGCGCATCCCCTGCTGGATACAGTATTTAACAATATAGTCTGCCAGAAGATAGGACGGGGGATAAAAAAGCTTTAAGCCGTTGTTGTAGGAGGAGCGGTAAAGCTTTTGTGCCACATGGCGGGCAATAAGGCGGAAAATCCGGTTGTCCTGTTCCAGCCATCGTTCCGCTTCCCTTCTGGGAAGATAAACAACAGAGGAGTCGGTAACGGCTTCAATGGTGACAGAGGTGCGGGCCAGACCGGCAATAAGCGTCACATCTCCTACAAAATCAATAGGCTTATTTGTTTCGATCAGATAAATGCTTCCGTTTTCAAATTCATTAATTACCCGGTTTTCGCCGTCTGCAATAATTCCAAAATACTGCAGCTCACAGTTTTTCTGGTGAATCAGAGTTCCGGCCGGATGAACCCGGATGACAGCCTGATTTCTCAGATTTTCCGGGAGCGTTCCGGTATATTCTTCCAGGGCGGGAAACCGTTTCTCCAGTTCTTTTAAAGTCATAAAAACCTCCGAAAAAGCATTAAGATTATGAAAAACCATATCACAAAATCTCATTAAAATCCACAGATATT
>ERZ835051.3504-NODE-3504-length-12193-cov-5.033778_pt1 | contig 12193 bp, 7 predicted proteins | sample MGYA00519575_ERZ835051 | MGnify/ENA primary metagenome ERZ835051 (study PRJEB31850, sample SAMEA3708769) | human gut metagenome | biome: human gut; feature: human-associated habitat; material: faeces | place: China | collected 2014 ... | reverse complement strand
CCAAGTCCATCTTCTCTTTAATTCTCTTGTCTCCGGCGCACAGCGCCTTGATCTCCGCCATGCGCTCCATGCACTGCTCCAGCGCATCCAGCGCCTCTCCGGCATCCGCTCCGTCTGCGGTGATCGTGATCCGCGTCCCCGCTCCGATGGACAGGGAGAGCACACCCAGCAGGCTTTTGGCATTGACGTTGTTGTCGCCGTATACGACGCGGACGACGCTGGTAAAGCGGTTGGCAGTCTGGATGAACCGGGCCGCCGTCTGATGGTGCAGGCCGTCAGGGACCTGGACCGTGACTTCTCTCGTGCACAGCATAAGAAGACCTCCTCAGTTTCTCCTTGCCGCGGGCTGTCCGCCCGCTGTGATGGAACAGAATAATTATACCTTCTTTTTCCTGTCCGGGCAAGGGGGTAACGCAAACCCGAGAGCACCGGGATGGCCCCTGACAGAAGCATGGAGACGTGCCGCATCCGAAGGCACAGCCATCCCGCAGCCTCACGGCCTGCCGCTCCGGGCAACCAGGGGTATCCCGCAGGGCCGCATCAGCTGGAGTGCGCAATGCCCAGCGGCAAAATCCCTGATGCGCCGGGTTCCATCCCAGGGGCTTTTCACAGTCTCCGCATCATTTGACACCCGAAAAAGTCCCATGCCTCGGCTCCCGCCCCCTGCTGCCCCGTAAATAGCATCCGCCCCAGCGCATCTCCTCTACGGCAGCATCTGCTTCCGGTCCAGCTCCTCCAGCCAAGCGGCCGTGTTTGCGAAAATGGTCCGGTAAAAGCCGCTGTCCATGAAATCGTCGAAATCCTCCATCTTCAAAAAGGCGGCGTTCTGGGTGTGGCGGCCGTCGATCTCATCCAGGTGATTCAGCACGCCGTACTCTTCGCCATAGAGGCCGATGAACTGCCAGAACACGGGGAAACGGGAGGTCTTGATGAGGATCTCCTCGATCTCCCAGTCGGACTGCAACCGGCCATCCGTCAGGAACAGCACCAGAATGGGCCTGCGCAGGCCGCCGTAGATCATCATGATGTCCCGCATGGCCTCCGGCTCGTTGTTGTACTGGTAGTTGAGCATGCTCATCCACCGCTCGTATCCGCCGGCCTGAGAGAAGGTGTAGTCCCGGATGTTATCCAGCGTCACCGGCTCCAGCTGGCGGCTCTTCGCAGCAAAGGCCCAGCAGTCCAGGGCGCCGCTGTCTGACAGGGTGGAGGACAGGGCGAAGAACTTGTCGAACATCTGCTGGACCCGGCCCCCGCGGTACAGGTCGAACATGGAGCCGGAGGCATCGGCGCACAGGACCGTCTGAAGGTCCCTCTCCGCTGCCCGGGGCACCTGGGCCAGTGCTGCAAAGGAGGCTTTGTACAACGGCGCCAGGAAGTCCAGGTCCCCTTGGCAGCGGCGGGCCAGCCCCTCCATGCGGGTGCAGACATGGGGCGGCAGGGAGCGCAGGATGTCCCCCACGGAAGGAGGCGGACCGCCGGCGGGCGCGGCCGGCTGCCGGGTTGTCCGGGCAGACACAGCTGTCCGGACAGGCGGCGGAGGCGGCGGGACCGGGTCTGACACCACGCCGCCGAAGCTCTCCACCAGGGCCCGGAGGCCGCCGTTGAAGCCCCGGCCCACGGCGCTGAACTTCCAGTCCCCGTTTTTCCGGTAGAGCTCGCCGGCCACGATGGCTCGCTCCCCGGAGAACTCGTTCCCCGCGTAGGCATACCGGGCCATCTCCTCCCCTCTGACCCACAGACCGATGCTGCCCTGTTCCAGCTCCCGCAGGGTGCGGCCGCCGTCAATGGCGGCAGTGAAGGAGAGCCGCTGGATATGGTCCGGCAGGGCCGCCAGATCCACCTGGAATCGGGCCGGTCCGCCGGATGCTCCCTCAGAGAGGGCCATGGCCCCTTCCGGCGAGCGCCGCTGGTTATAGAAAAGAAAATACCGCTCGTCGGAGAGGCGGCCTGCGCTGTCCAGGCCAAAGCAGGACACGTCGACCGCCAGGGGCCCCTGATGCCGCAGCTCCACCTCCAGGGTCCAGGTCCGGCAGACGGTTTGAATGGAGATCTTCTGTCCCCGCTGCAAATCCAACATGACTTCGGCTCCTCTCCCGTGTTATTTGTGGCCCGCCACCCAGCGGAAGCCGAAGTGGTAATGGGCGTCCACAGCCCGGTGGCTGTTGAAAAACAAGTCCTCCCGCCGGACCTCCAGCCCGCCGTCCCGGCCGGTGAGGCTGGCCAGGACGCAGAACCGTTCGTTGCTGTTGGGGTTGTCGATCTGGACCTCAATATCCGGCGCCCCCTGCTGGCTCAACACCACCCGGGCGTTGGTGGACCGCCAGTTGGGCACGCCCTCATAGATGAAGGCGAAAACCACGGCGAAGTCGATCAGCTCCGGCCGGAAGAAGTCCATGTTTTCGCCGTTGGCGCTGGCGCCGGAGCGGTCGTCCTTGTCCAGCTTGATGTAGGGGGGCTGATCGGCGGCACCGAAGCTGTTGCCCAGGGCCTGGATGACCCCCTGCCGCCCGTCCTTCAGCCGGTACATACAGGCCAGATCCAGGTCGATGCCCCGGCTGAACAGGCCCCGCCGCTGGTCCCAGTTCAGGTTCACGTGGATGCGCCGACGGTTTTTCGTCAGGTCGATCTTGTGGCTCTCTCCGCTCTTCTTCAGGCTGATTTTGGAGAAATTCACCTTCGGCTCCGGCGGAGCAGGTGCCGGGGTCGGCGGGTCAGGCTTGACCTCCTCCCCGCCGAAGTGGGCCAGCAGGGCGGAGAGTCCCCCGTTGAAGCCGCTGTCCACCACGGAAAAGCGCCAAATCCCATCCTTGCGGTACACCTCGCAGAGAATCAGGGCCTTCTCCTGCTGATACCCCGCACCGGTGAAGACATAGGCCGCCCGGTCCAACTCTCCTTCCAGCGTCAGGAGTCCCCGGGCCAGCGCCTGCATGGTGCCGCTCTCCGCCGCCACCGTCACCACCAGCCTCTGCAGGAAGCCCGGAAGGCGGTTCAGGTCCACCGAGAACACCGTGGACTCCCCGGACTGGTGCATGGAGACGGCGCCCTCCGGCGAACTGGTCTGGTTGTAAAAAATAAAATAACGGTCGTCGGACAACTTCCCCGCTCCGTCCACGCCGAAGCAGGTCACGTCCGCCTCGCTCCCCGGCAGGGACACCGTCACGGAGATTCGCAGCTGTCCGCTTCCGGTCAGGTCCGCCAGTTTGCACTTCTGTCCCTTCTGCAGTTCCATGGGATCCCGTCCTTTCTCGCATATCCGTTTCTCCGCCCTGCGGGTTTACCTCCCTATTTTAGTGGATGGCGGCCGCCGAATCAAGAAGTGGATCCGGTTTTTCAACCCAGCGGGCGCAGATCTATCCGGCCGCCGCAGGCCCGCTATGCGTCTCCCCGCAGCAGAAACAGCCGGAGGACCTTCTCAGCCAGCCGGACCTCCCGGGGCGTGCACCGGGCCAGCAGGGCCTCTATGGCGGTCAGATCCGCATCGGGCTGAATCTCCTCTCCCAAAAGGATATACTCCATTGAGAGCTGCGACGTCTTCGATAATTTAATCAGCGTGTCAATGGACATCTGCGAGGTCCCCACCTCGATCTGGCCGTAATAGCCGGCGCTGATATCCGCCAGCTCGGCAAACTCCTCCCGGGTGAGGCCCAGAAGGGTCCTCTGCTGCCGCAGCCGGTGCCCCATGGCGACTCGCTCCTGTTTTGTCATCTGTTTCACGCTCCTTTTAGAATAAGTCTATTCTGGAACGTGTCCATTCAAAATATGCTATAAGATATTGATTTTAGTTATCTTATAGTGTATATTTTGAGTGAGAAAATCTCCGTATCCATTGTGGTGCAATGGTTTAGGAGTTTTTTCAAAAGCGGTTTCACGTGCATAACAATTGTCACAAAAAACGTTAGCTTATAGAGAAGATTCCGTCACCCGCAGGCTTCCAAAAGCAGGAAGGTCATTTTTGTGACACACAAGCGTAACAAAACAAGGAGACGCCATGCAGAGTTACACGCTCAACCGCCCCGATGGAGCCTTGCTTTGCCGGGTGCTGGAACAGCATACAAATGATGCCGCGGGAGCCATCCTGCGGCTGGCGTGGATGGCCGGTCTGATGCGGGACGAAATCCAGCACCTCACCTGGGCTCAGGTGGATCTGCTGGGCGAACAGCTCCTGCTGCCGGACCGGGCGGTCCCGCTGGCCCCGGAGCTGGCCGCCTGGCTGGAGGCCCTGCGTCGGGAGCGGAACGGCAGCAGCGAACGGGTGGTGCTGTCGGACCGGGACCAGCAGCCCCTGGCGGCCCAGTCCATCTCCCGCCTGGCCCGCGCCGCGCTGGACGCCGGGGACCTGAAGGCCGTCCGCCTGATCGACCTGCGCCACGACTACGTTCTGCGGCAGCTGGAACGTCACGACTGGCAGTACGTCTCCCGGATCACCGGGCTGGAGGCCGCCGCCATGAACGTCCACTTCGCGGCCTACCTGACGGAGAAGAAGGTCTCCACCCGCATCCGCCGGAAGGCAGCGCCGCAGATCGACGAGTTCGCCCTCTGGAAGCTGCTGCAGGCGGAACAGGACACCCCCGCCGGGGCGGCCCTGTGGCTCACCTGGCAGCTGGGGCTCCAGGTGGAGGAGATCGCGTCGCTGCGGTGGGACCAGGTGGACCTGCAGAAGGAGCGGCTTATCCTGCCGGACAGGCAGGTCCGTCTGACCAGCGGCGTCCTGTCCATTCTCCAGAAGCTGCGCAAGGCGGCGCCGCCAGAGGCGGAGTGGGTCCTGATGTCCCCCCGCAGCCGCCGCCCCTATGAGCGCACCCGCCTGTCCAAGCTGGTGCGGGCGGCGCTGGTGCAGGGCGGGCTGGACGATCTCTCCCTGCGGGACCTGCGCCTGGACTACGACATCCGGGTGGGCGGCGAGAACCAGGTGCTGGACGTTGTCCGGCGCCAGGGCTCCATCACCCGGAATGAGGTGATGGCCCTTCTGCGGGTCTCCAAGAACACGGCCTACAACCGGCTTCGGCAGATGGTGGCCCGGGGAAAGCTGACCAAAGTGGGAAACCGCTATTACCTGCCCAGCACGGTGGTGCCGCCGGAGGACCAGGAGCAGGCGATCCTGGCGTACCTGTCGGAGGCGGGGTTTGCCTACCGCCAGGACATTGCCCGGGTGCTGCGGATCGGCCCCCGCCAGTGCTGGCCCATTCTCCAGCGGATGCTGGCGGAGCACCAGATCGCCAAGGACGGGCAGAAATACATCCTCTTGCAGAAGGAGGCGTGAGACCGGGCAGCCCCGGTTTCCCGCCTCTCTCTTTTTTGGAAATCTGCAACTTTTGTTACATAAATTACCACGAATCAGACGCTTTTGAACGGCGTGTTTCGTTTGAATAACAATCGCGCCGAATCCGTAGACAATCCGGAAAAACACTGATACATTGGCGTTGCGGACGGCGGGAGTGTCACTGGCGGCCGGCTCTGTGGTTGGTGTAGGCCGACACAAGTTGGTTGGCTAGCCCCCACACGAATCTCAGACCCGGCGGCAGGCATACCGGCGGACCGCAAATATTTTAAAGGAGGAGAAATCCCAAATGAAGAAGTTCCTTTCTCTGGTGCTTGCTCTGGTGATGACCATGTCTCTGGTCACTGTCAGCGCCGGCGCCAAGGACTTCACGGACGACAGCGAGATCACCTACAAGGAAGCTGTGGATGTGATCTCTGCTCTGGGCGTTGTCGACGGTTATTCCGGCGGCGACTTCCGTCCCGATGATGTCCTGACCCGCGGTGCGGCCGCCAAGATCATCTGCAACCTGATCCTGGGCCCCACCACTGCCTCCGCTCTGAGCGCAGGCACCGCCCCCTTCAAGGATGTTCCCGTGACCAACACCTTCGCGGGCTACATCACCTACTGCTCTCAGCAGGGTATCATCAGCGGCTATGCTGACGGCACCTTCCGTCCCACCGGCACCCTGAGCGGCAACGCGTTCATGAAGATGCTGCTGGGCGCTCTGGGCTATGACAGCTCCATCGAGGGCTACACCGGCGCCAACTGGACCGTGTCCGTCATCAAGCAGGCCGTGGGCATTGGCCTGGACGACGGCAACGACGAGTTCGTGGGCTCCAAGGCCGTGACCCGCCAGGAGGCTGCCCTGTATGCGTTCAACATGCTGCAGGCCACCATGGTGGAGTATGACCAGCAGAACACCATCGTTGTGGGTGACATCACCATCAACACCACTTCCAGCCGGAAGGATGTTGTCAACAACGACAAGAACGAGAGCATCAGCGAGGACAACAAGATGCAGTTCGCCGAGCGTTACTTCGACGATCTGAAGCTGTCCGACGGCACGGATGATTTCGCCCGTCCCGCCAACGTGTGGCGTCTGAAGGCCGAGAAGATCGGCACCTACGCCAAGGAGGCTGACGCTTCTTACACCGCCAAGGTCGCCGTGGACGATATCTATGCCGACCTGGACCTGGGCAGCAGCGTGGACAAGAAGGACGTCACCGTCTATGAGGACGGCGCTGAGCTGAAGAATGCGGCTGTTGACATCACCAAGAACGACGACGACACCGAGTTCGGCGCCAACGGTGTTCTGACCGAGGTCTTCTATGATGATGACGACGACACCGTCGTGATCACTATGGTGAACACCTATGTGGGCACCATCAACCGTTCCGTGGCTGCCAAGGGCAACAAGGACGCCTATGTGGAGATCGCTGTTGAGGATGTGAAGCCCGACGGTGCAAATGGTGTCGAGGACTTTGAGACCGCCGAGACCTTCGAGGACGACGCCTATGTCCTGTACACCTACTCCCAGTCTGCTGATGAAGTCAAGTCTGTGGCTTTGGCTGAGGAGGTCACTGGTACCGTAACCCGCGCTGAGAACAGCGTGAAGGACGAGGACGTGAAGAAAGCCCTCACCATCGGCGGCACCAAGTACAACGCCTCTAAGATGATCGCTGGCGAGGACATCGGCAATGTCAGCGTGGATGAGGAATACACTGTTTATCTGGATGCCTATGGCTACATGATCTATGTCGAGCAGAACGACGAGATCGGTGACTACGCCCTGCTGGTCGACACCCAGGATAAGAGCAACTTCTCCAGCAACCGCGCTCTGCTGGTGTTCGCCGACGGCACTGAGAAGGTCGTTGACACCACTGAGAACTATAGCAACGGCAAAGATAAGATCACCAATGCCACCATCGTTACCTATCGTGTGGACGAAGATGGCGACTACACCCTGAAGCCTGTCGATTCCAAGAAGGTCTACGAGACTGACAGCAACAATGAGGTCGACTTCGGCGATGGTAGTAGTGCGTATACTGATGGCGTGACCGACTTCTCCATGATCAACGACAAGGCCGGCATCACCCTGACCCGTGGTACGACTGTGACTTCCAACAGCAGTACGGTGTTCGTGGTGTATGACGATAGCAACGACGATTACAGCGTCTATACCGGCATCAAGAACGCTCCCACCATCAGCGCTTCTTCCAGCGCCAAAGTCGAAGCATTTGCTTACTGCAAGTCCGGCAAGATGGCTACTGTCATGTTTATCTTCGTGCAGGATAGCTCCATCATTGAGGACAGCAGCAAGGATACCCTGTTCCTGGCCAAGGAGTCCGTCTCCAACCTGATCCATGACAAGGATGGCGACTACTACGAGTACCAGGCTGTTGTCAACGGTGAAGTCAAGACCGTGAAGGTCGACGAGAGCCTCGGCAAGACCCAGAACGGCATGTTCAAGAGCTATTCTGTCGACAAGTATGGCGTTATCACCAAGCTGAATGCTTATACCACTTATACCGATGGCTCTACCAAGCAGTATCTGACCGGCTCCGGCGTGGATAAGGTCTCTGCTGACTACACCGTTATCCTGGATACCAAGGACAAGAACGAGACCATCTCTGTGGCCGATGACGCCAAGTTCTTCTATGTGGACGAGGATGGCAACATTGAGTCCAGCTCTTACCGCTCTGTCTCCAAGGACAGCAACGACAAGGTCTACGCTGTTGTGGACGAGTACCTGGTCGAGTTCCTGGTGATCGAGGAAGTCGATGACAAGTCCTCCGACGAGGATAAGCCCGAGCTGAGCAAGGATATCGAGGTCCGTGATGTGTCCCTGGGCTCCACCACTACCATCGAGTACTACCGTGAGGCCGGCAAGATCACTCTGAGTGAGGATGACATCATCGCCATCCTGCAGGACAAGGGCTGCACCGATATCTCCGTTGAGGATAATAATGGCGCAAAGTGGACTTACACCAAGCCCAATGGCGGCACTGTGAAGAACGCCACCGTGACGGCCACCCAGGTTTATGTTGTCAACCTGAAGCTGGACGCTGATGTCCAGGCTCTGGTTGATGCTAAAACCATCAGTGTGGAAATTGCAGAGGGTTCTGAGTATGTTGCGGCGAACGGTCAGGTTAAGATCGTTCTGACTCACAACACCAGCACCTTCGGCAGCAAGTTCAATGCTAACAGCACTGACGGTTCCAAGGTCCCTGTCACTGCTAGCGGAATTGGTGATGCTACCGGAAACAAGACCCAGACCATCACAATCAGCGATGTCGGCGCAATTGCCACCGATATCACCGTGACCGTTTCCAAGTAAAGAATTACCTGAAAACTGTTGCGCCCCCCGGCTCTTTAGAGCCGGGGGGCATATTTACTTCGCGCCCAGACTTCCAAGGTCGAACCAGCATAGATAGAGTGTGTGGCCGCTGTTGACCTCCATACGAATGACTCTTCTTTTCCTCCCCCTCCGGGAGCGAAGCTGGAAATCTGCGCCCTCCTCTCCGGGACAGCTGTCTCCCTGTCAGACTTACGCCCTCCAGGACAACAGCCAAGAATTTTTTACAGGACGCAAAGGGCCGCCAGGCCGCTCCGGCAGAAACAGCCCATAAATCCAGACACGCAAGCGTCCATCTTCCCAACAGCCGCGGCCCGGAGCACAACGCAGCGGGCGCCATCACATCAGGCACACCAGCAGCGTAAAGGCCAGGCTGATGGGGATGCAGAGGGAGTGGATCGCCCCCACGGCGCCGGAATCACAGCCGCACCGCTCACAGTAGGCCAGGGAGACAGAGGGCACCGGCGCCAGAAGGCTCAGCGCCAGCACCTGCCGGATCCCGGCAGGCAGCGGCAGCATCCAGCAGACGGCGGAGGCCGCCAGGCCGAATCCGTAGCGCAGCAGAACCACCCGCAGAACGTCGGACCGGCTCTCCTGCGGAATCCGCGGCTCCAGCAGCAATCCGATCATCAGCATCGCCAGAAAGGCGTTGGCCTGACCGAACATCCCCGCCACGGTGTAAACCGGCTGCGGCAGGCGCAGGCCGAGCAGCCCCAGGAGCAGAATGACCAAAAAGGTGTCGAAGGGCACGGAGCGGAGCATTCTGCCCAGAACGGAGCAGACCGTCAGGCGCTCCCCGCCGGTGAGGGCGGCCGTCAGTGCATAGGCGCCGCCGCAGTTGAAGGGGCTGTTGCCCGCGTCAAACATGGAGACGGCCAGCAGCATGTCCGGCGGCAGAAAGCTCTGCACAAAGGGCAGGACAAAGGTGCCGATATTGTAGCTGGGGGCGTTGAGCAGGTAGAGCGCCCGGACGGGCCCCGGCCGCCTCCGGGTCACCAGGGCGGAGACAGCCAGCAGCAGGACATTGGCGGCTGCTGCCGCGGCGAGAACCGCCAGCAGGGACGGAACCAGCCTGAACGCGCTGAAGCTGGAGAGGAGAGCCCCCGGCAGCGTCAGGTTGACGATGATCCTGGACAGCAGACGGGCATCGCCCTGCTGAAAGACGCCCCGTCTCTTGAGAAGGTATCCCAGCGCCACGATCAGCAGCAGCCCGCCGGTTTTGATGAGTAAAGCGTCCATGCCGAAACCTCCTGAAATGGACACAGCCACCAGGACGTGCCTGGTGACTGTGCCGGAAAAAAGAAGAAAAGAAGATTGGGAAAAATCAGTGCTCAGAGTTGAGGCGCTGCCGGCTGCGGCTGACCACCGCCTGGATCACAATGAACAGGCACAGCAGCAGGGCGATGATGATGCGCGTCCACCAGGCGGAGAGCGTCCCCTGGAAGGTGATGAAGGTTTGAATCACACCCTGGATCAGCACGCCGAGAAGGGTGCCTGGCAGGAAGGCCACGCCGCCGGACATCAGCGTGCCGCCGATCACGGAGGAGGCGATGGCGTCCATCTCCATGCTGACGGCGTGGAGGGGATACCCGGAGAGCATGATGAGGGAGTAGACCACACCGGCCAGCGCCGAGCAGAAGCCGCACACCACGTAGGCGAGGATTTTCGTCCGTTTGGTGGGAAGGCCCATCAGCTGCGCAGACATCTCATTTCCGCCCAGCGCGTAGATGTTCCGGCCGAATCGGGTGAACTTCAGCACCAATGTGGCCGCAACCAGCGTCACCAGCGCGATCACCACGCCCACGGAGATGAATCCGCCGGGCAGGACATAGATCCGTGCGGACGCCAGCGAGGTGTACACGGGATTGTCAATAACAATCGTCTCCCGGGAGATGATCGCCGTCATGCCGCGGGCGAAGAACTGCCCCGCCAGCGTGACAATGAAGGGCTGCATGTTGAATTCCGTAATCAGCCAGCCCTGGACCAGGCCGAACACAGCCCCCATGGCCAGCACGATCAGGATGACGGCGGGCGCGGGCAGGCCCGTGTTCTGCAGCATCTGCGCCGACGACATACAGGTCAGCGCCACCACAGAGCCGATGGAGATGTCAATCCCGCCGATCAGCAGGACAAAGGTGATGCCGATGGTGGCAATGATCAGGGCCGCGTTGTCGATCAGCAGGTTGCAGAACACCTGGGGCTTCATGAAGCCCCGGTAGTTCATCATGCCGACCACATACAGCAGCACGAACAGGCTCAGGGTGATGCCGAAGGAAAAATACCGGGAACCGACCAGGCGGTCTTTCAGGCTGCTCTTCTGCTTCATCTCTGCTTCACCGCCTTTTCTGCTGTGCGCTTCTCCAGAACACCCTTGAATTTTTCGGACTGGAGGAGGCAGATCAAAATGACCACAAGGGCCTTGTATACCGGCAGCTGCTCCGAGGAGACGCCCAGCGCGTACAGCGTGGTGGTCATCGTCTGGATGGTGATGGCGCCGATGATGGAGCCGCCGATGTAGAATTTGCCGCCGCTGAGAAGCGTTCCGCCCAGGGCCACGGACAAGATGGCGTCCATCTCCATGTTGAGGCCGGCGTTGTTGGGGTCCGCCGCCGCGATCATGGAGGATTCCATCAGTCCGGCAATGCCGGCGCAGATGCCGGAGAAGACGTACACCATAAAGATGATGGAGGAGACCTTGAGGCCCGTGCGCCGGGCGGCGTTGGCATTGATGCCCACCGCCTGGACGAACAGTCCCACAGACGTCTTTTTCTGGATCAGAACCACAAACAGCACCATGAGGGCGGCAATGAAGATGGTGGTAGGCAGGGGGCTGCCGGGAATGGTGGTGCCGATGTAGGTGAAGGGCTCATAGTACACGGTGACATTCTGCCCCTTGGTAATCAGCATGGCGATGCCTCGTCCGGCGGTCAGCAGAATCAGTGTGGCCACCATGGGCTGGATCTTCAGCTTGGAGACCAGGAAGCCGTTCCACACGCCGCACAGGGCGCAGACCAGCACGGCGATCAGACAGGCCGGCAGCAGCGGCATATTGGCTGTGCCGTCCCCTGCTCCGCCGATCAGAGAGCAGCAGATGGCGCCGGAGATGGCGATGACAGAGCCTTGGGAGATGTCGATGCCCCCGGTGGCGATGACGAAGGTCATGCCCATAGACAAGATCACCAGGATCGAAGCCCGGTTGAGAATGTCAATAATGCGCCCGTAAAACTGGCCGTTCTGGAACTCAATGGCAAAAAAGCCGGGGGTGGCAAACGCGTTGAACACCAGCAGCAGAGCCAGGGCAAACAGCGGCAGAAACAGGTGGTTGGACGTCACCTTTTTCACTTTTCCCATCATTTAGGCACCTCCTGCAATGGCTGCCATCACCCGGTCGGAGTTGATGTCGTCGCCGGTCAGTTCCGCCACCTTCCGCCGGTCCCGCAGGACTGCCAGGCGTGTGCAGGTGCGGGTCATCTCGTCAATCTCGCTGGAGATGAAGATGATGGACATGTGCTGCTCCCGGGCCAGCTGGATCACCATTTTCTGGATCTCCGTCTTGGTGCCGATGTCGATGCCGCGGG
>ERZ835051.3502-NODE-3502-length-12195-cov-3.527595_pt1 | contig 12195 bp, 10 predicted proteins | sample MGYA00519575_ERZ835051 | MGnify/ENA primary metagenome ERZ835051 (study PRJEB31850, sample SAMEA3708769) | human gut metagenome | biome: human gut; feature: human-associated habitat; material: faeces | place: China | collected 2014 ... | reverse complement strand
GTTGTAGATCCGTTCTTCTCCGGGCAGGATCGCCTTTTCGAGGACCGGATGGAAACCGACAGGCGTAAAGGTAGAACCGACGCGTTGGATCGGAGCATCCAGGTATCGGAACATTTCCGTGCCGACGATACCGGCTATTTCCGCTCCGAAACCTGAGAACACTTTGTCTTCATGTACGATCAGCACCTTGCCGGTTTTTTTCACGGAAGCGAAGATCGTTTCCGTATCGAGTGGGATCAGCGAGCGGATGTCGATGACTTCCACGTCCCAGTTATGCTCTTTCTTCAGCTTCTCGGCGACACTGAGGCAGAAATGCGTGGTATTGCCATATGTGATCACGCTCAGGTCGCTGCCCGGCCGGCGGATACGGGCTTTCCCGAAAGGAACTTCGAAGTCTTCCGGCACAAAACCGGCTGCTTCGACCGAGTTATATTGCGCTTTCGGTTCGAGAAAGACGGTAAAGCCCTTCGAACGTATGCTGGTGCGCAACAGTCCTGCCGCATCATCGGCAAAAGAAGGATAGACGATGCGGGCTCCCGGAATGGAGGTCAGTGCCCCTTCAATCGTTTGCGAGTGGTAGAGCCCTCCGCCGATATAACCGCCCGATGCCAGGCGGAGTGTCAGGTTAGGGGTGAACTGTCCGTTGCTTCGCCAGTATTCGTGTGTACATTCGACATATTGCTCGATGGCCGGCCAGAAGTAGTCGGCAAATTCGGCTCCTTCCACCACGACATGTATTTTCGGGTCGAAGCGGCACATGCCGTTGGCCGTGCCTACAATGTAGTCTTCGGCAATGGGAGCATTGAAGATACGCTTCGGCCCGAACTCCTGTTGCATGCCTTTGGTGACGTTGAACACGCCGCCTTTGTCTTTGTTGGCCACGTCCTGTCCCCACAGGAATGTATCCGGGTTATGGCGGAATTCTGCTTTCAGTGTTTCGTTGATTGCGGTTACCAGTGTTTTCTTTTCGCCATTTTCTTCTTTGTGTGTGCCGTCTGTATATTTCTGCGGCAGGTAAGGTTCGGGCAAGACATAGTCAAAGATCGTTGCAGGATCGGGTTCGGGAGCCGCCATCGCTTTGCGGTTGGCTGTGCTCAGGTCTTTTTTTGCCTGTGCTTCTATCTGCTTCAGTTCCTCTTCGGTCAAGCGGTTGTAACGGAGCAGCATACGGCGGAATTTTTGCAGCGGATCGGCTGCTTTCACGTAGGCAAGTTCGTTTTCATCGCGATACAAAGTCTGCTTGTCGGAGTTCGAATGGGAGCCGATGCGTACGCAATTTGCATGGACGATCACCGGATTATGCGTATTGATCGCATGTTCGCGGGCTTCGGTCATGGCGTTCATCGAGTCGAAAACGTCTTTTCCGTTGCAGTGGATGATGCGCAGGTTCTTGAAGCCTGAGAAGTTGTCGGCTACCTTGCGGTTGGCCGTCTGATCCTTTTTGGGGACGGAGATGCCGTAGCCGTTGTCCTGCAAGACAAAGATAACGGGGAGCTGCTCGTTGCTCGCCCCGTTGATGGCTTCGTAGACGTAGCCCTCGGAAGTGGCGGACTCGCCGTGCGAAGTGATCGCAACGCCTTTATGGTCGTAATAAACCATTGCACGGGCGACACCTACGGCGTGCAGGTCGTGTGTCCCGGTTGCCGAGGAGATGTTCTCGATATGCCACTCCGGCTTGGCGAAGTGGTTGGACATATGCCGTCCGCCGCTGGACGGATCGGTCGCTTTCGAGATGCCGTTCAGGATGATTTCTTCCGCCGTCATTCCGGCAGACAGGACGGTCAGCATATCGCGGTAGTAGGGAAAGAGGTAATCCTCTCCCCGGTGGAATACCTGCCCGATGGCGAGCTGGATGCCGTCATGCCCGGCATAAGGGGCATGATAGGACCAGCCTAAGGATTGGAGCAGGTAAGAAGGCGCCTTTTCATCGAGCGCCCTGCCGAGACTCATCAGGTAATACCATTTGCGGAGGGTCTCGGTATCGGTCGTTTTTATATCGTATCGTTTCATACTTGATTATTTTGTGTGTTGTTTTAATTGTTTTGTGATATGTTACTTTTGGCTTGACCCAAAAGTAACCAAAAAGTCAAGGCTTAACCGTCCGGTCTACTCCGGGCAAAGACTACGCTGTCGCCTGCGAAACTCGCTTCGCTCAAACAGCGCAGGCTCCGGACGCTTCGTCTTTACCCTCCGCTTGACGCCCGTCCGCTTAGGCCTTTCCAAGAAAGCTACGCTTTCTTTTGGGATTGCCGATACTGATCGTTCTTTTGCGGCCCCGTGCGGGGCACGGGGACAAGCCTGTTCCCTCACTTGATGCGGGATCACAAAGGAGCAGGCAGCATTGGCAATCCTTGAAGAGCCGTCAGGCTCTATCTCCGGCCTAAGCTGGTGAGCGTAAAGCGCAGAGACCGCAGTGAGCGTCTGCTGTTTGAGCGAAGCGAGTTTCAGACGCGACAGCGAACGGAGGGAACGAAGTAGCGAAGCAGCTTAAGCCTTGATCTTTTGGTTACTTTTGGATCAAGCCAAAAGTAACAGATAAATCATCATTTATCCCAGTTCTCCAGATAATCCGCTACGCGTCGCAGGAACTCTCCACCCAGTGCTCCGTTGATGATCCGGTGGTCGTACGACAGGGACAAGTACATCTTGTGGCGAATTGCGATCGTATCTCCTTCGGGTGTCTCCACGACGGCCGGTTTCTTTTCGATGAAGCCGACGCCTAAGATGGCTACCTGTGGCTGGTTGATGATCGGCGTACCGAACAGGCTCTTGAACGAACCGAAGTTGGTGATCGTGAAAGTTCCGCCTTGTATATCGTCTGGCATCAGCTTACCCGTGCGTGCTTTGGCGGCAAGAGTGTCGATGTTGGCAGCAAGGCCGTTCAGATTCAACTTGTCTGCATCATGGATAACCGGTACGATCAGGTTACCGTCGGGCAACGACACGGCGATACCCAGGTTAATATGCTTTTTCAGAATGACTTTGTAGCCGTCGACCGAAGCGTTCACGTGCGGGAATTCAGCCAGTGCCTTTGCTGTAGCTTCCGCTATGGCAGGCATGAAAGTGAGTGCTACACCTTCACGTTTGAAAAATGCGTCTTTCGTGCGGTTGCGCCATTTTACCAGACGGGTGACGTCGGCTTCGACAACAGTTGTAACGTGGGGAGACACTTTTTTCGACATGACCATATGGTCTGATATGATACGGGCAACGCGGTCCATTTCGACCGTTTCGTCTTCGGTAACAGATGCCGGGTTGCGTCGATCGTCGATGGTGGGCTGCGTCGGTTGGTGATGGTGGACACCATCGACCGGAGATGGTGGGTTACGTCGATCGGAGATGGTGGGCTGCGTCGACGGTTGACGCAAGTTTTCGGTATCACTTTGTGGGATGATGCCACTTTTCTTGGTCGTGATATAATCTTTAATATCTTTTTTACTGAGTCGTCCTTCGTAGCCGGTTCCCGGAATCGCGTCCAGTTCGGCTTGCGATATTTTGGCTTCCTGTGCTAATTTCAGCACGATGGGAGAATACCATCTTCCGTCTTCTTCCTTGGATGATTTGACGGGCTGGGCGGGTTCTGCCGGTACAGACTGTACCATTGTGCTTTCGTCGCTTTTAGCTGCGGCAGGAGTGGTACTTTCGGGTGCTTCTCCCTCTTCGCCTTCCAGTTGGATCAGGGCGACGGTTGTACCGACGGCCACCGTATCGCCTTCGGAAAACAGCAGTTCGAGCACCTTTCCTGCAACCGGAGAGGGTATTTCCGCACTGACTTTGGCGGTGCTCACTTCAAAGAGGACATCGTCTTCTTGAACAGCGTCGCCTACTTTGACGGACCAGGAGACAATCGTCCCTTCCGTGATGCTTTCGCCCAGTTTGGGCATTTTTATTTCAAATGTCGACATAGTTTAAATGTGTATTTTATGTTCTGATATTGAAGTTCCAGGCCGACGTCGCGTATTTGTTGTCACGTAGGGACCGGATGGCGTTCAAATCGTCTTCAGTGAATGAATAGGGACGGGTGTCCGTCTTGTTTTCTGTAAAATAGTTCAGGAGTGCGTCTCTGAATTCTCCGATAGATACCGCTTTACGGGTATAGGTGCATATGTTGGTGACCGGGCTTCTTACGGATTTGACATAAAAAGGAGCGGGCTTCATTTCTTTTCTTTCCGGTCTCCGTTCTGTACTTTTGAGGGCGGTCGTCAGGCGATACAGGTCGGTGGAGAAAAGGAGGGTGGCGTGGTGCAAGATCCTCCCTTTGTGGATGGATTGCGCACTGCCCGATATTTTCAACCCGTCGATCGTGAGTGCCTGCCGCTCGTCAGCCTCTGCCCGGATGCCGAATGTGGCAAGGAAGGCGATCAGCCGGGCTGTGAATATGCCGGATGCGAGTTCCTTGCTGTTTTGTATAAAAGTGATATTCAGGTTGCCGGAATCGTGATAGACGGCTCCGCCACCGGAATAACGGCGTACGACTTTGATATGCTTCTTCTGAATATAGTTTCGGTTTATCTCGTCCCATACGTTCTGGTGCTTACCGATGATGACGGACGGTTCGTTCTGCCACAACATGAAGATGTCGTCCGAAAAGTTCTTGAGCAGATACTCCTCGGCTGCCAGGTTGAACCAGGCATCCGTGTATGGATTGTTGATATAAAGCATTATCAGAGGTAGAGACTTTCATGTATCACCTCTCCGACAGTCGGATGGGGAAATACGGTTTTCTTGAATTCATCGACCGTATAACCGTGCTCGACGGCGATACCGGCAATGACGATGATCTCCGATGCCGGATTTCCCACCAGATGGCAACCGATGATCTGGCCGTTCACGTTTGTCAGGAGCTTGCATAGCCCGTTGCCGGTTTCGTTTTCGGCGACAAATCGGCCGGAATAGGTCATCGGTATCTTGACAAGGTTGTAATATTCTCCACTTGCCTTCAATTCCTCTTCCGTCTTGCCGACACCGGCCACTTCCGGATTGGTGTAGACGACGGCGGGAATAGCCCTGTAGTCCATCCGTTCCTCATTCCCCAGGATATGGTTGACAGCAACCTCACCTTCCCGATAGGCCGTATGGGCCAGTTGCGAGAATCCTGTGATATCTCCGGCTGCATAAACGTGTGGATGGGAGGTCTGCATATATTCGTTCACTCGGACGCCCCGGCGGTCCGTCTCGATGGAAAGGCTTTCCAGACCTAAATTTTTGGTAATTGCCCGGCGGCCTACGCTGACCAGGATTTTGTCTGTGGAGATCGCATTCGTCTTGCCGTCTTTTTCGACAATGACCTCTTTCGGGTTGACTTCGGTCACTTTTGTGTTCAGATGAAATTCCACCCCTTTCTTGGCGTATTCGCTCCGGAGCATGGCGGAAGCCTCTTTGTCCATCGCGCCGAGTATTTCCGGCATCATCTCGATCACCTTTACTTTTACTCCCATGCTGGTAAAGAATGAAGCAAACTCGATCCCGATGACACCGCCGCCTATGATGGCAAGTTCTTTGGGAAGTTCTTTGCTGTCGAGCGCTTCCCGCGAAGTCCAGTAATCTGTATCCGAAAGTCCCTTGATTGGAGGGATTACCGTTTCGGAGCCGGTACAGAGGAGGACGTTTTTGACGGTGAAAAGGGCGTTTCCGCATTGTATACGGATCATTCCATCCGTTTCCCCGTTCAAAACGGCTGTCCCTTCGACAATCGTGATCCCACTTGAAGTGAGCCGCATCTTCACACCGGATGTTAGCTTTTTGACAGTCCGGTTCTTCCGCCTGATGATCTTGTCCATGTCGAAAGACGGTGTTCCTTCCGGTGAAATGCCATATTTGGAGGATGTTTTGAAACTGTCCAATATCTTGGCGGAGTATAATAACGTTTTTGTGGGAATACAGCCTTCGTTCAGGCAGACGCCTCCAATGGCGTTCTTTTCAAAGAGGACGGTTTTCAGGCCTCCTTCGGCTGCCTGTTCGGCTGCGGTATAGCCGGCCGGTCCTCCTCCTATGATTGCAATATCGTAATTCATGCTTGTGCTCTTTTACTTGAAAACCAGGACTCTTTTGTCTAACGGTTTGATCTCTTTCGGTCCGGGTCCTTCCGTCGGCGTTCCGAAAGGCATCTGTGCCACCAGTTCCCATTTCGGGTCGAGTTTCCATTCCGCATATACCGTTTCGTCGATCAGCGGATTATAATGTTGAAGGGACACGCCTAAGCCGGCATCTTCCAACATTGTCCAGATCGCCAGCTGGTGCATGGCAGATGTTTGCTGTGCCCAAACCGGAAATTTGTCGTAATAAGTAGGGAAGGAGTCTTGCAGCTGTTCAACTACCGCTTTGTCTTCGAAGAACAGGATCGTTCCGTAGCCGGCAGCCAGACTTCCGTCTATTTTAGCTTCCGTCCCTTTGAAGACTTCCGCTGAAACAAGTCTCTTCAATGTCTCTTTCGTTATCTCCCAAAGCTTTTTATGATTCTTGCCTAACAGCAATACGATGCGGGTAGATTGCGAGTTGAAGGCAGAAGGGACGTTCATGACTGCGAAGTCTATGATTTCTTTGATCTGTTCGTCTGATATCGGAGAACTGTCCGTGATGTGGTAATAAGTTCTGCGGTGTCTCAATGCTTCTTTAAAATCTCGTGTCATATTAAATGCGTTTTTATTTTATGTTTCTTTAAAAATGAAACCATCCCGAGTTTGATTTTGTTGCAAATACGTCCCGTTGTTTCTCGAATGTACAGATAGAATTAATTTATCACGGGCGGATTACCGGTGAAAAGACTGTATCTTTGTCTCCCAAAAAGAGCAAAAGAAATGATAGGGAAAAAAATACCGGTCGTTTTTCGGATCATGTTTGTCATATGGGTGATCCTACAGGTTTGCCTGGTAATAAAATACTGGGATATGCCCAACCACGATGATGCCCAGGCTTATGTGAAACTGGCTTCGGAATGCATCGCGAGGGGCACTTGGTATCCGGACGTGCATAACCAATATGAGGATTTTATTTTCGGTCCGGGGTATGTAAACCTTTTGATCGGGATCTATCATCTTTGCGGATCTTTCTCCTTTGTCCGGTTGCTGAATTTATTAATGAATATTGCAATGGTATTTGAAATACGGAAGTTGGCCGGACGGATGTTTTCGAATAAAACGGGATATTACGCTGCTATTTTATATATGTTGATTTTTTCGAACCTATATGCTCCGATAGCTGTATTGACTGATTTGCCTTTTACTTTCCTATTATTGACAGCCCTGCTGCTATGCAACGTTCGCCGGCTGTTTCCTGTGGCTGTCGCCGGCGTGCTGATCGCTGTGGCTAACTGGTTCCGTCCTCTGGCAATTGTCTTTTTATTCGTGATTTTGCTCCTTTTCATCGTGCAAAAGCGCCGGTGGCAGTCTTATGCAGCATTGGCCTTGCCGCTTGTCTTGACTGTTTTCCTGATCGGGCGAAGTGCGAAGGAGAGAACCGGCCATTTTGTCTATCAAGCGGTGTCCGGAGGCTATAACTTAGCGATGAGTTCTTTTGATGAAGCAAACGGTTTAGTCAATTTTAACGGCTTCGATGATCCGGACAATTATATTTGCCTTCCTCCCGGAGATTATACCTACATGGAGCGGGACAGCCTGCTGAAGCGTGCGTCAGTCCGCTGGATATCGGAGCATCCGTTTAAGTATGTTTCCCAACTGCCCTTCAAGTTGGCTGCTTTGTATTGTGAAGATACCTGGACGGAGCGTGTAAAGCCGGATATGGGATTTAGAGTAGTTCTTTCAAAGGTGGAGGGTAATAATCTGAAGATAATGGAGTTAATCGTTTCCCTGGCGTTGAAAAGCATTGTCTATTACACGGTTCTTTTACTATTCTTTTATTACGTTTGGACGAACCGGCGCGATCTGTTACGAGAGCGGAATATCTATCTTCTGATCCCTGTTTTAGGCACAGCAGTAACGGTTTTGTTCGTGATCACTTCCCGTTATCATTATCCTTATTTGTTTGCGATAACAATCTATGCGGCAGCGGGTCTTGACGCCTTTATACAGAATGAATTAAGGAAAAATAGCAGAAAGTGTTGATTTATTTGTAGATTTCTTGTGTGTGAATCAAAATAATTTGTACCTTTGTGCCCCGTAAAAGAAGAGAAACTCTATTAGAATCTTTGTTTTTGTTCGTGATGCAGTTCAAAAAGGGAAGACACATAGCAGGAGTTGACTTAATTTCGTAATATTAAAAAGTAAAATTAGCAATGTCGAAAATTTGTCAAATTACCGGAAAAAAAGCAATGGTTGGCAACAACGTTTCTCACTCTAAGAGAAGAACGAAACGTAAGTTTGATGTGAACCTGTTTACTAAAAAGTTCTACTGGGTAGAACAGGATTGTTGGGTTAGCCTGAATATTTCAGCCGCTGGCTTGCGTACTATCAATAAACTTGGTTTGGATGCAGCAATTAAGAAAGCTGCTGAAAAAGGTTATTTAAACGCTTAATTTGAGGAGGAAATAAGAAATGGCAAAGAAAGCAAAAGGTAACAGAGTTCAGGTGATTCTTGAATGCACCGAGCACAAAGACAGTGGTATGCCGGGTACATCTCGTTATATTACAACAAAGAACAGAAAGAATACAACTCAGAGATTGGAGCTGATGAAGTATAATCCTATCCTGAAGAAGATGACGTTACACAAAGAAATTAAGTAAGAGGAGATTAAACAATGGCAAAAAAAGCGGTTGCAACATTTAAGAAAGGTGACGGTCGTACCTACTCTAAAGTAATCAAGATGGTTAAGTCCCCGAAGACTGGTGCTTACATCTTCCAGGAAGAAATGATTCCTAACGAAGCTGTTAAAGATTATTTCGCTAAATAACGGAGCGTAATATCAAGATACGAAGAGAGGTCCTTTTCCATAGCGGGAAGGACCTCTTTTTTTGTCTTCATTCGGGTGGTTATATGGAATATTTTCATACTTTTGTGTGGGCGAATCTGCAGCTGTCCGATTGGGAGCAGTCTGTGAATCGAACCTACAACACGTTGATAAATAATAAATAGAAATAAATTAATAATTAAGAACCATGAGATTTGATGTATCCAGCACAGCGTTGTTATCACGTTTGCAATCTATTAGCAAAGTTATTGCTTCTAAGAATTCATTACCGATCCTGGACAGTTTCCTTTTCAACCTGGAAGGTAATAAACTTACTATAACAGCTTCGGATGCTGAAACACGTCTGGTTACATCCGTTGACGTGATGAATGCACAAGGAAGCGGACTTTTCGCGGTTTCGGCAAAAATCTTGCTCGACCCGTTGAAGGAGTTGCCCGAACAGCCGCTGACTTTTGATATTAACGACGATAACCTGGAAATCTTTATCCATTTCCAGAATGGTAAATATAATTTTATCGGACAGAAGGGAGATACATATCCGCAGCAGAAACCTCTGAATGAGAATGCAATCTCTATCATGATGGACGCGCAGATGTTGTTGAACGGTATCAGCCGTTCGTTGTTTGCAACGGCTGACGACGAGCTCCGTCCGGTAATGAACGGTATCTATTTCGATATTCACACGGACGATTTGACATTCGTGGCTTCCGACGGTCATAAGCTGGTGCGTCTGCGCAATCTTTCGGTAAAATCACCGGAAAGAGCTTCTTTCATCTTGCCGAAGAAGCCCGCGAACCTGTTGAAAGGCCTTTTATCAAAGGAAGGAGAGATGGTCAGCATCAAGTTTGATGATAACAATGCTTATATCAACTGTGCTAATTTCGAAATGGTATGCCGCCTGATCGAAGGTCGTTATCCGAATTACAACAGTGTGATCCCGCAGGAAAATCCTTTCAAGGTGACAATCGACCGTATCTCTTTCCTGAATGCCTTGAAGCGTGTTTCCGTTTTCTCCAATCCGGCCAGCAGCCTTGTCAAATTGCAGTTGAAGGAAAGTGAAATGGTGGTTTCCGCACAGGATATCGACTTCTCCACTTCTGCTGAAGAAAAGATTGTTTGCCAGTTTGACGGAACAGAATTGAATATCGGTTTCAAGGCAACTTATCTGATTGAAATACTGAGCAACATCAATTCGGAAGAGGTGATACTCGAATTGGCTGATCCTTCGCGTGCCGGTCTGATCGTTCCTTCTGAAAATGAAGAAAACGAGGATTTGCTGATGCTGCTGATGCCTATGATGTTGAATGATTAAAATATAAGAAATGCAGTTAAACCTGAAAAATCCGTTAGTCTTCTTCGACTTGGAGACGACGGGTATTAATATTGTCAAAGATCGTATCGTGGAAATCTCTTTTGTCAAGGTTTACCCGAATGGAAAAGAAGAATCTAAAACGAGACGGATCAATCCGGAAATGCCCATTCCACCGGAGTCGACCGCTATTCACGGCATCACCGACGAAGACGTAAAAGACTGTCCTACCTTTAAAGAAATAGCCAAATCGTTGGCAGCCCAGATAGAGGGGTGTGATTTGGCAGGATATAATTCCAATCGCTTTGATATCCCTTTGTTGGCAGAAGAATTTCTGCGTGCAGGTGTCGATATCGATTTGAACAAACGTAAGTTTGTAGACGTACAGACCATTTTTCATAAGATGGAACAGCGTACGCTTGCGGCCGCTTATAAGTTCTACTGTGACAAGAGCCTTGAAAACGCCCATACGGCGGAGGCCGATACGATGGCGACTTATGAAGTGTTGAAAGCGCAGTTGGACCGGTATCCGGAGTTGCAGAATGACATTAATTTCCTTTCCCAATATTCGAGCTATACGAATAATGTGGACTTTGCCGGACGTATGGTATATAACGACAAGGGGGAAGAAGTGATAAACTTCGGTAAATATAAAGGCCGTCTGGTAGAGGAAGTGCTGAAGAACGATCCCGGATATTATTCCTGGATTATGAATGGTGATTTCCCTCTGAACACCAAGAAAATACTGACTGAGATAAAATTGAGAGGTTTTAATTCGAAATAAGGACCATGAATAATTTTGAGTTTTGTAACCCTGTAAAGGTTGTTTTCGGCAAAGGTTCCATAGCCCGTTTGTCCGCTTTGATTCCGGAAGGAAGTAAAGTGCTGATGGTGTATGGCGGCGGTAGCATAAAGAAAAACGGCATCTACGGCCAGGTGACGAAGGCGTTGGAAGGATTTGAAGTGACCGAGTTTCCGGGAATCGAAGCAAATCCGCATTACGAAACCTGCATGAAGGCCGTGGAGGTCGTCAAAGAGAAGAAGATCGATTTTTTGTTGGCTGTAGGCGGAGGTTCGGTGATCGACGCTACGAAGTTCATCGCGGTGTCTGTCGGTTTCGAAGGCGATCCGTGGGATATTCTTTCGAAAGGTGGCGAGATAAAGAATGCCCTGCCTTTGGGTACGGTACTTACATTGGCCGCGACCGGTTCGGAGATGAACGAACGTTCGGTCATCTCCCGTGTATCGACTTGTGAGAAACTGAATTTCGCCAGTCCGCTGGTATTCCCGAAATTCTCTGTACTGGACCCGGAAGTGACCTATTCGCTCCCTGCGCGTCAGGTGGCAAACGGGGTGGTCGACTCTTTTATTCATGTAGTGGAGCAGTATTTGACTTATCCGGTCAATGCAAAAGTGCAGGATGCCTTCTCGGAAGGACTGATGCGTGTCATTCATGAAGAGGGGTTGAAGGTCTTGGATAATCCGAACGATTATGATATCCGTGCCAACCTGATGTGGGCGGCAACCAATGCGTTGAATGTCTGGATCGGGCAGGGGGTTCCGCAGGACTGGTCTTCCCACCGCATGGGGTACGCGCTAACGGCGCAGTTCGGCCTGGATCATGCACAAACATTGGCGATTCTCTTGCCGGGTGTCATGACTTATATGTTTAAGGAGAAGCAGGTCAAACTGGTTCGTATGGGGGAAGTAGTTTTTGGTATTACGGATGGAACGGAAGAGGAAAGGGCGCGTAAGGCAATCGTCGCCTGCGAGGATTTCTTCTGCCGGATGGGACTGAAAACGCGCCTCGGTGAATGTGGCATTGCAGAAAAGGATTTGGATGCCCTTGCCGCTCCTGTGGACAAACAGGGGTGGAAATTGGGTGAACATCACAATATAGATAGCCGTGTAGCGCGTGAGATAATGGCGTTACGTTTGTAATAAAACATGGAACAAGGAACTTCTCTTTCAAAACATATATGTTTCGTTTTCAAAACACCTATGTTTTAAAATCAAAACACCT
>ERZ835051.3500-NODE-3500-length-12196-cov-7.509760_pt1 | contig 12196 bp, 12 predicted proteins | sample MGYA00519575_ERZ835051 | MGnify/ENA primary metagenome ERZ835051 (study PRJEB31850, sample SAMEA3708769) | human gut metagenome | biome: human gut; feature: human-associated habitat; material: faeces | place: China | collected 2014 ... | reverse complement strand
TCAGAGAGCTGGATAACTACATGGTCAACTACGACTGGAAGGGGGAAACCCCCTGGAACCAGCAGGAAGCCTTCGCCGCCGCCATGCGGGAGAAGGGGTATGAGTACTTCCCCATGATGGCGGCGATCGCCCACGGCACCCGAGAGCTGACCAACCGCTGCGCCGCCCTGCTGGCGGTCATCTCGGCGGCCGTCACCGTGGTGTTCCAGCTGCTCAAGGAGCCCATGCTCCTCCTCTTCGGCGCCACGGAGAACACCATCGGCTACGCCGCCAGCTATATGCAGATCTACGCTGTGGGCACCGTGTTCGTGCAGCTGACCCTGGGCCTGAACGCCTTTATCACCGCACAGGGCTTTGCCAAGATCGGAATGCGGACGGTGCTCATCGGCGCGGTGGCCAACATCGTTCTGGACCCCATTTTTATTTACGGACTGCACATGGGCGTCCGGGGCGCGGCGCTGGCCACCATTCTCTCCCAAGGTCTGTCCTGTATCTGGGTGCTGCGGTTCCTCACCGGCCCCAAAACCCTGCTGCGGCTGAAAAAGGAAAACGTCCGTTTCCGCCCTGCCCTGATTTTGCCCTGCGTAGCACTGGGGACGGCTACCTTCATCATGCAGGCCAGCGAGAGCGTCATCTCTGTGTGTTTCAATTCCTCACTGCTGAAATACGGCGACGACATCGCCGTTGGCGCCATGACCATCCTCTCCAGCGTCATGCAGTTTGCCATGCTGCCCTTGCAGGGCATCGCCCAGGGCGCCCAGCCCATCACCAGCTATAATTACGGCGCACGGAATACCCAGCGGGTGCGGCAGACCTTCCGGCTGCTGCTGAAGGTGTGTCTGTGCTATTCCGTGGCGCTGTGGGCGGTGATCCAACTGTGCCCCGGCGCGTTTGCCCGGATTTTCACCCCGAACGCGGCGCTGGTGGCCTTTACGGTGCCCGCCCTGCGGATCTATTGCGGGGCGCTGTTCCTCTTTGGCATCCAGATCGCCTGTCAGATGACCTTCGTTTCCATTGGCGCCGCCGGCTGCTCCATCATTGTGGCAGTGCTGCGGAAGTTCGTCCTGCTGCTGCCCTTGATCTATCTGATGCCCCGGCTGCTGGCGGATCAGACCATGGCGGTTTACACCGCCGAGCCGGTGGCGGATGCCATCGCCGTGACCTGCACCGCCATCCTGTTTGCCGTCCAATTCCGCAAAGCCTTGCGGAAGCTGGACGCGGAAGATTAAAAACACCGCCCCGGTTTGTGATATGCTCCCTCTATGAGCAATTGATTTGTCAAGTGTTTTTGTGTGAAAAATATTGTTTTTATATATCCCCCTGCGCTGAAATAAAAACGCTCAATCACCATCATAAGTGATTGAGCGTTTTGCGCGCGAACTTAATGACATTGTCTTGACGGGATGCGGTTCAAAAACCGGGGCGGTGCTTTTTATGGTTCAATTACGGCTTCGATTGGGGGAAGATTTCCTGAAAGCGAGCTTGGCTGTAAGCAAAAATATCCGCTTCAAAGCGGCGATAATCCGCTAAAAGCTGCTCTGCCTCAGGCGTCAGGGACGCCCCGCCGCCGTGACGGCCGCCGATGGTGGAGTCCAGCAGCCGGAAGCCAAAGCCCTCCTCCGCCTCATGTATGATGCGCCATGCCTTGGAATAGGCCATCTCCATGGAGGCGGCAGCGGCCCGCAGGGACCGGTGCTCCCGGACCCGCTCCAGCAGCTCCGCCACGCCGGGACCGAAAAAGCGCTGTCCATTTTGCAGAAAGCGGGGTGTCAGCTTCAATTCCATGGTATACCTCCCGTCGGCTTGATAAAATCATTGTATCATATTCCGCCGGAATTGCAAACGGGAAAAGAACGTGGTATGATGGGACTGTCAAAAATCAGGCCATAGAGCCGGTAAGGAGAACACTATGCTGCTGAAAAACGAGAACGCCAGTATTCGACTGGATTTTGTAAGCTACGAATTTCCGGAAACTGAATACGGAATGGATGAATACGATAAGAATTGGCTGCAACTGCGCTGCACCTGGGTGGATGAGGACGGCTATACCCATAAGGACTCCAACGCCTGCCTGCTGGCTCAGGAGCTGGCGGGGATGAACGCCGGATTGAAGGTGCTGGCCGCCGGGATCAAGGACCGGCTGACCATGGAGGAGGTGGCCCGGCGGTATGGGTACGAACCGGGGCGGAGCGGGTTTCTAAGGTGCCCCTTTCACAGCGGGGACCGGACGGCTCCTTTTATCTGCCCAACACGATGGATGGAGACGATACGGCGGAGCTGAACTGCACCCTTACCGGACCAGAATTGAAAGCACTCATTGAGGATCTGGATCAGGCCTGCGCCCGGTTCCCGGAGCGGAAATAATCGCTCTGAACCGCAATTCCTGACAGCGAACGGTAAAATATCCATACAGGATCAACAGAACGAAGGAGGACGCCGCTATGAAAAAGCTGACAGTCATTTTCCTGTGCCTGCTCCTTGCGTCTACTGCCCTCGGCTGCGGGAAAAAGAACGGGATCAGGGCGACCTACGCTGGAAATATAAACACCTATTGCGAAATGAAGGACGGTACCTGGTCCTGCAATGACCGGTCCTATGAATACCGCCTTGAACGCAGGGGACGGCTGCCAAACGCGGGATGTGATTCCGTGTTTGTGTACCTCAGCAACCTGCCGGACATCTCCTTTGAGCAGGCCGCGAAGGCATCGGGGCTTAGCAGCGACACAGCGGATTATTTTGCCGCCGAGGACGCCGTTTTAGTGGAGCTGCGGACGGAATAAGTCTGTGCTCTTTGGAGTCCAAACAGAAAAAGCTGCGGAAACCGACCGGGTAATGTTCATAGGGACACAAGTTGACACCATATCTTGCAAGGGGGCGGACAGCGGTTGCTGTCCGCTTTCTTGCGTTTTTTCTCTGCTTTTTTATTATGCGGGACGCTCGAATACCTCACTCAGGGGCGGCGCAATGCGCGGCTGCGCCTCGCCCTGCTCCGTCGCGCTGTCCACCGTGCCGATGTCGCGGTAGACGATGCGGATGCTCTGGTGGGAGCTGCGGGAGTATTTCTCCGTCCGCTCGCCTACCTCTATCCGCTGGATGAACAGCCGCAGCAGCTCCGGCGTCAGCTCGTCGATGGCGGTGTACTGCTTTGCCTTCTCAACGAATGTATTCACGTTGGCGGAGGCGGCTTTCAGTTCAAACTCCCGGATATGGTGCGGCGTGCAAACGGTCCTGCCCTTTTTGCCGTAGGTGTAGCACTTGAAATTGTACTCCGCCTTTTTCATTGTGCTGGCTCTGTGCAGCACCAGCGGCTTGCCGCAATCCGCGCAGAACACCAGCCCGGAGAAGATGTTCGGCTCGTCCATGTGCTTGGGGACACGCTTTTTGTGCTGACGCACCTCCTGCACGATGTCCCACTGCTCCTGTGTGACAAGAGCTTCGTGGGTGTTCTTCACCACGAACCGCTCACTTTCAGGGCGCTCCACACGCTGCTTGTTTTTGTAGGAGATCGTAGTGGTGCGAAGCCCAACCGAGTGTCCGAGGTAGACCTCATTGTTCAGAATGCTGGTGACGCTGTTGGAAGACCACAGGCAGGGTCTGGTCGTGTCCAGTCCCCGGTGGCTTTTCCCGGTCTTGCGGTAGTAGGCGTTGGACGGGTTCACCACCTGTTCCTTGGTGAGGATGGTGGCGATCCGCTTGGGGCCGTTTCCAGCGGCACAGAGGGAGAAGACGCGCTTCACCACAAGTGCGGTGTCCTCGTCCGGAACCAGCGTGTTGGCGTCACCATCACTTTTCCGATAGCCGTAGGGCGGTCTGCCGCCCAGCCGCTCTCCCTGCTCCGCTTTCATTTTCATGACCGCGCGGACCTTGCGGCTGGTATCCTTGGCGTGAAGCTCGTTGGCCCAGTTGCGGATGGGGTTGAAGTCATTGCTGCTCTCCACTGTGGAATCCACGCCATCGTTGACAGCGATGAAGCGGACATTCTTCTGGGGAAAATATATCTCCATGTAATAGCCCACCTGAAGGTATTCACGCCCCAAGCGGGAGGCGTCCTTTACGATGAGGTTCGCCACCTGTCCCGCTTCGATCATCTCCACGATCTTTTTCCACGCTGGCCGCTCGAAGTTCGTACCAGAGTAGCCGTCATCCGCAAGGAAGATGGTGTTCTCGAAGCCCTTTTCTTTTGCGTATTTCTCCAGCAGGGTGCGCTGAGAAGAGATTTGTCAAGGTGTGTTTCTGCAAAAAATCCAGATGCTTCAAGATTGCAGTTGCATTCCTCCCAAAGCGGCTGTCTTGCGACACCTTTCATTTCACATTTTATTCCAATGATTAACAAGAGGCACCCTTTTATAATTGGGTGCCTCTCTATGACCTTTTATTTCGTTTGGATTGCCCATAACTCAATATAGCTACAATGGCCGTCGGAGCCTGACTGAATTTCGTTCCCGCTTATCATTTGGGTGATAGTCACACATGCCCAAATGTTCCGATATCAAAATAGTCCCGGATTCGATTGATTGTTCGCTCCGACCATGTGCCATATTCAATAATCTCCCCGTTCTCAAAAAACAGGTAATAATCGCAGCATTTTTCAACCAACTCCGGGTCATGGGTGATAACAAGCTGCGTTTTTCCGGCTTCGGCCAGCGCATTGATGTTCTGCGCAACACGCTCCATATTTCGATAGTCCAGACCGCTTGTCGGCTCGTCGTACAGTATCAGTTCCTTCTTTGCAGCCAGCGCACCGGCGATGGCCAGTCGCTGCTTTTGCCCACCGGATAGTGCCATAGGATGAGTATCTTTGCAATCTGCAAGGTTCATCCGGCGCAGTGCGTCCTCTGCAACAGCTGTTTTTTCTTCTTTGGATAAAGACAGCCCGAGCGTAACATCTTCTAAAGCGCTTTCTGAAAACAATTGATGATTCACATCCTGAAAAACCATAAAGGACAGTTTTCGCAACTCTCGCCCGCGGTATGTTCTATTTCCATCGTATATTTGTACCTTGCATTTTGTCAATCCACACAGACACTTTGCAAAGGTGCTCTTTCCGGCACCGTTGTTTCCGAGCACTGCTACGACTGCGCCTTTTGGAATTTCAAGTTTTGGGACATGGATTGAAAAATCCTTCCCATTTGCATATTGAAATTCAGAAATCGTATAATGTGCATCGGTCAGTGTTACTCCTGCTTTTATAGGGGCAAAGCCGGAAAAACTGCGCAGCCCACGGCTTCGAAATTCCTCTGGTGATCTGCTCCAAAATTCGGCGGCAGTAGCATCCTCCGCAATTTCCCCCTCTCGAAAAATAAGCACACGGTCTATGAGATCCTTTGTCCACCAAAGCCGGTGTTCGGCAATCAAAATTGTTTTCCCGGAATCTTTCCACTTCCTGATGATTTTTTTCAGTTCGCGGATCGCACCGATATCCAGATTAGAGGTAGGCTCATCCAATACAAAGATTGTTGGCTCAAGCATACTGACGCAGGCGCAGGCAATCTTCTGTTTTTCGCCGCCGGACAACTGAGACACATTTTTCCCGAGCAGCTTTTCCATGTGAAAATCCTGCACCGTTTTTTCAAAACGACTGAATATCTCCGATTTTTCCATGCCGATATTTTCGCAGGCAAATACAATCTCTGTGTCGGTAAGAAGCGTATAAAATTGTGATTTTGGGTTCTGAAATACAGAACCTACCGTTTCCGCTAACTCGTGAAGCTGAATGCCTGCCGTACTTATTTTGTTAACGAACACTTGTCCGTCCATTTTTCCGTCGTAATAGCAGGGGATCAAGCCATTGATCAGCCTTCCAAAGGTCGTTTTCCCGCTCCCGGATTCTCCGCACAGCAAGACCACCTGCCCTTTTGGAACAGTAACGCTGACATTTTTTAAGGAACTTTCCGATTCTGCGGTTTCATAGAAAAAATCCACATTCTTTATCTCGATCATATTACAATCCCAGCACCTTTGAAATAATGAAAAGCATGATTACGACAGCGCAGAAAACAAACGCTATGGTATCCTGCGTATGGAATCCGCTCCGGCATACATTTGTCCGCTTATTCGGCGCGTCCAGACCTCTTGTCATGGCTGAGGCGGACAATTCGTTTCCCACCTGAACCAGTTCTGTCAAAAGAGGCACCATCCGGTATTCCAGCATTTCAGAAGGATGCGCCAGAGTTCCAATTCCTCTCAGCCGCAAAGCATCCCGGATAAGCTGATACTCCTCGCGTATAGTAGGGAAAAACCGGAACATCACAGATACCGGAACCGAGAACTTCTTTGAAATATGGAAACCATCCATCGCGGCGATGAACTCACTCACAGACGTAGACGACAGCAGTACATTGAACATGGCGAGACCGGGAAGCATTTGCGTGAATATTGAGGCAATTGCAGCAGACATAATATTCAGGAAAGGCGCGTCATACTGTCGGAGGACAACCGGAAGGAATAGGCAGATTCCGTAGGCAAGAATATACCCTGTTGCCGTTCTGTATTTCTTCAAGATCAGAAACGAGAAGAATGGGAGCGCTGAGAGGACAGGAAGGACAAAACGCATAACTCCTGTGTAATTGCAGGAAAACATGATAAAAGAAGTCAAAAGGCACAAAATAAGTTTTGTCCTCGCATCCAGATAGAGTTGCCGGGAGGTTGGTTTTTGCCCAAACAGTACGCTTTTCATCAAATTATACCGCTTTTGGCAAAGTGCTTTTTCAGCACGGCTTTTCCAATGTATCCGCCGATTATGCCACCAATAAAAGCAGAAATGGCCACCAATGGTACCGTATAACCGTGAGAAAAGTAACCCGACATAATATCCATGTATTCCTGCCCATAGTATGCAGCCTTTTCTGCAAATTGCGCTTCCGTCATAAGGGCAAAACTGAGTACATTGGCGTTTGCCCCTACGCTGCAAATCGCATAGCTGAGAATCGCAGCAAAAACGCTTTTGTGCTGTTTCGCTTTCAGAATAAACTCCGCAGCCACTGCACAGAGCGTTCCGCCGATCAGGCTGTAGAAACCGACGCCTGCGAGCGTGAGGATCACGCCATAGATGATATAGGTAATAAGCACCATGCCGAATTTCTTGATCTTCGAGAAGTAGAGCATCATGGGGATGCCCAGCACAAGCGAACTTACAAATGGGATCATCATGTTGACGATTGGAATGAATCCCATTGCTGCCGCAATTAATAGATTCAGTATAAAATAGACAGCGGTAAATATGCCGATATTGATCAGGTCTTTTCCGTTCAACCTGTTTGTTTTTTCCTTATTCATCCGAAAAACCTCCGTTTCATGTTCTGACCTTCCAGATCAGGCTTTCATTTTGCAGGGTATAAAGCCTATGATAGAGTCCGTTTTCTTTCATGAGCGTATCATGCGTTCCTTCTTCCGCGACATTGCCCTGCTCCAGCACGACGATTTTATCACAGCCTGCCACGGTTCGCAGTTTGTGGGCGATAATGAGCACCGTTTTATTTTCAATCAGTCGGCTGATTGCCTGCTGGATTCTTGTTTCATTTTCCGGGTCTATACTGGCCGTGCTTTCATCGAGCAGAATCACCGGCGCATTTTTCAGAAACGCCCTGGCAATGGAAAGTCGCTGCCGCTCGCCGCCGGAAAGCGTTTTCCCGTTTTCGCCGATCAAGGTTTGATAGCCATCGGGAAGACGCGCTATAAATTCATCGCAGGCTGCCAGTTTTGCTGCTGCATAAACTTCTTCTTCCGTTGCATCCTCTTTGCCGATTTTGATGTTATTGTAAATCGTATCGTTGAACAGTACGACATCCTGAAAAACAATGGAATAGTTTTTAAGAAGCTGTTCCGGTGCGATTTTTCGCAGATCTTCTCCTCCAATCGATACCGTTCCGCTTTTCACGTCCCAAAATCTTGCCGCAAGACGGGCAAGCGTACTTTTGCCGGAACCGGATGGACCGACCAATGCGGTTATTTCGCCCTGCTTTGCAGTGAAGGAAACATCGTGCAGGACTTCTTCGTTATTATAGGCGAAGCTGACATGGTCAAACCGAATATCAAAGCTGCTGACGCTCACACTCTCGCTGCCGCCCTGCTCGGGTTCTTCCAGCAGCTTTGTCACTCGTCCCGCGCCCACCAGAGACGCGATGAAATCGCCAAGATGCTCACAAGCACTTGTCAGTGGTTCATAGATACGCACCGCAGCATACAGAAAAATCAGAAACTTGAACAGGCTGATTTCCCCTGCGGCAAGCATTCCCGATCCGAAGATAATAACAAGCCCAAGCCCAATGCGCATAACATTGTAAGAAACGGAAATGGACAAACCGGCCAGCAGCTCATATAGCACAAGCCCAGGAATGATACGCTTGATTTTTTTATTGAGTCCCTGCTGATAATCCTCCATCGCTTCGGTGGTACGTAGCAGCTTTATGTTTTCAAGGTACTCCTGCAATCCTGCGCTGACGCTCAGCTTTTTATTTCGGTTCTTTTTATTTGTGCCCTCTGATATCTTCCTTGACAGCGACATGACGAGTATTACGACAGGCAGGCAGGCGGCAAGATAGAGGGCAAGCCGCCAATCGTACACGAACAGCACGAGCAGGGAAACAATTCCTGTGATCATGCCGCCAATCAACTCAGCTGCGGTCTGCGACAAGACATGAGACATCGTCTGAACATCGTCCATAATAACGCCCGTCACATCGCTCAAATCTCGCATCCCAAAAAAGGACAGCGGCAGTCTTCTCAGTTTGTCCGCGAGCTCCATTCGCAGTTTGTATTCTTCCTGCCCGGAGGTTAGATACTCCTTGTGATATGCAACCTTATAGGTTATGAACATTACAGCCAGAATTACCGCAAGTGCCAGCGCATAGGGAAGCAGCGAGATCTTTGCTTCGCTGTCAGCGTAATACAGCGTGATCATTTTCTCACTTGCCATGGCAAGCAGGATTACAGGCAGCAGTGCGGCAAGGTTGAACAGGGCAAGCCATATGCCAGCCTGAACGATCGCTTTTGAGCCTTCTTTGCTCAGATGAAATATCTTACCGAATATCATGACTGTCCTCCAATTCTCCACGATACGCTTCTCTCGTACTCATGATACATTCCGGCGTATACGCCTTGTTGCTGCATCAGGGCTTCATGTGTCCCCTGTTCGACGATCCGTCCCTTCTGAAGCACAATTATCTGGTCAGCATGGACGATGGTTTGCAGCCGGTGTGCGATCATCAGCACCGTTTTGCCTTTTAGAAGCACATCCAGTGCTTTCTGAATCAAGTATTCGTTTTCTGCATCCGCAAAAGCTGTAGCCTCATCCAGCAGCACGATAATATCTTGAAAAAACGCCTTCAACTCGGTTATCCGGATACTTCCAAAAAAATTGGAAGAGAAAGCTTATCCATTGAGTTTACCCCGACAAAATCAAGGTGAACTGCACTGTTGACACAGGATTGCAGTTGGTTCGATGGGAAAGGAGAGAAAATGGAAAAGAAACTGCTGGCTGTAATTTTTTGCGCGACGGTAATTCTATTGTTTGCAGGTTGTAGAAAGAAGCCTGCATCGGATTCCAAACTGAAAGATGATCTCTATAGCAGTGACAATTTCTCTTACTATTCAGATCAAATTGGAATGAAAATTACTGATTTAGAAGTAATAAAAAGACAGACAAACACGGAGAACCAAATCGACATCGTAAGGGTCAATGTAGAGGCTTCCGGAGATACCGCCAAAGGCGAAATGTACTATAAAATGACCTACAACCTCTATAATGATGGCTGGCTTCTGGAAACGATAGAGGATGACAATTTGGATTTATGGCATTTTGAGCCACTGTGTGCTCCCAGTGATGAGGAAGTCGAATCACAACTTAGCTATTTTGGAGATCACAAAATTTTAAGTGAGGAGCTTGACATTGAAAATGGCCTAAAAACGGTTACATTTGAATACTTAGAAGAACATGAGAATTGTTATACAGATTACACAGACCAGTTGATTTTTCAGTTTGAAAACAGCTATTATGCCGCTGGAAATGGCGGACCTGCATCTTGAGGCAATATAATCATTCCTGTTGATGAAAAAACATATTGGAACATATGCGGTGAGTACACGCGGGAAAGCGATGGAGCTAAATATCAAATCACTGCGTTTGATGTGGATGGTATTTCTTCCAATACACGGGATCAGACGATTCGTTTTTCCGGCCATTGGGAAAATGGTGAAACGCAGGAAGCAAGGGTGCTGCCAACACGTGCTTTTCCTGATGCAACATCGTTTGCCGTTACTACCGGACTCGTCGGTGTGAATAATAAAGATTACTGTATAAACAACGGTTACTCGGTTTCCTGCGATAATTTTAATTGGGAAGATGTAGAGTATTTCACAAGTTCAGGCTTTTTTATTGGACCTAATGCGGTATATCGATTTGATGATACGGAAACATATCGAACAGATGGAGACCGTACGGTTCATATCTCTGTGGATAAAATGATTGCTGGAGCCAGAACATACATTATAACGGCACCAGTGCTATGATTAAATCAGAATAATATGTTTGCCCATCAAAGAGTGCCTGTAGCATGCATCTAACGGATATATGCATTAGAAAATTTTATCCCCTATGCACCCACGGATTGCACCGAATTCGGTGCGATCCGTGGATATTTGCATTGCTCTGAGCGATACTTTTTATGTTGTTCTTGTGCGTGGTTAGCTTCATGCCCCATTTGATCTTCCGAGGTTTAATAGGATCAGCATTTGCAGTTACTTTCTGAACTATTTTCGGGAAAATCTATTTTGCTGTATTTTCATTTGCTTTTATTTTCGACTCCAAAAAATCAGCTATGAGCCCCACAGCATAAAGAGGCACGGTGAGAATGGTAGTTCTCGCCGTGCTTCTTTATTGCCTCGTACCGTCCGGTTGCCCCATAGGTCACATTGTGTACCTTTGGACATTAACCGTTGCGGTTTCAAGGTTTTTCTGTGGAGCTGCTGGGCAGATTCGAACTGCCGACCTCATCCTTACCAACTGCCGTAGAGCCTTCCAGCCCCTGCTGTTCAAGGCTTTTCGGCAATTTTTTGTCCAAAAAGGAAGAGGTCGCAGCCTGTTTATTCCATTGTTTCCGTCCATGTGTTTCCCCGTGTGGGTCACGGTGTGGGTCAAGCAGACACCTCTGCGTCAAAGAAGCCGCGGACAGGCTTCGCCGTCATATTTCGTTTTGCCGTTTCTCTCTCATAATTGATTCGGGTGATTTCCTCAATGAAAGCCTTCTGTTCTTCGCTGGCTTTCGACCATGACACGCCGAATTTTCGGCACATTGCAAAAAAGGTGCGATACCATAGTCTGTCTTCTTCTGTTTCATGTGTGAAGTACCACTTCGCGTCTTCCATTGTCAGCCCTCCTCCAAATAAGATACAAAAATGTCTCTGGCAGCCTCATCACAAATCAAATACCGCGGTGCTGCCCCTCTCTCGCGCCCAGGGATCAGCAATGCCCCGAAATCTCGTTCGTAATGTCTTGCCAACTCCGGTGTCTTCGCATCCAAGGTCACATCGCCGTTGAAACCGGCATCCACAGATAGCTTGATGCCATAGGCGATCAAAGCCCGTCCGATGCCGTGGTATTTCGGACGCTCGCAAAGCGTCGGATTGCTTTGTGCCTGACTCTCCATATAGACAATGTGGACGGTGACCACATCTTCACTGATCTCATAAGCTCCCAAAGCCACCAATTCGCCGATCTGCGTTTTTAGTCCATAGATATCAAATTTGCCTTTTGAGATATACTCGCTGGTCCAATCCGTCTGCCACCGCGGTTCCTTTGTTGTTGTCGCGGCATCCTGCGGTGTCATCGGCTCAATAGCCACTGGCACCTGCTGATTCATTGCATCATAAACAAACGGTCGAAACTGCACAGCTCTCACCTCATAAGCAGTATACCACGGTTTTTACGAAAAATGAAGTAGGAAATTGAAGTCATAACATCCTCATTTTCGTTCCAAAAACGCACCGCTGTAACCAAAGAGTACGACCACGCATTTGCTACGGACCTTCGTCCCCATCTTTCCTCCGCAGATCGGGCAGCGGATAAATTCTGTTCGCGCAATCACATCTTTGCCGCAAGTTCTTTACCGCTGCACTCTGCCGGTGCCGTCGCCGCCCATGAGCTTCGTCACGTCGGAAACATTCACGCGGTTGAAGTCGCCGATGACCGAGTGCTTCAGGC
>ERZ835051.3494-NODE-3494-length-12215-cov-3.967845_pt1 | contig 12215 bp, 10 predicted proteins | sample MGYA00519575_ERZ835051 | MGnify/ENA primary metagenome ERZ835051 (study PRJEB31850, sample SAMEA3708769) | human gut metagenome | biome: human gut; feature: human-associated habitat; material: faeces | place: China | collected 2014 ... | reverse complement strand
CAGGATGTGGATTAACTGCAATTCCCGTTGCGTAGGTAACCGCCAACCTGTACCATCAAGATTCAAATCTTTACACAGATTCACCGCATCAACCCAGTTAAGCCCACCAAATTGATCACTCTTATCATTGGTATTATCCACCTTCGATACCTCAAACTTGTAATACACCTTCTCATTACTAACTTGTGATCCGATATTACTTGCATTGTTACTTCCCTTTACCCAAGTCGTGCCATCGGTTCCCGTTGCTTTGTTTTCGGTTGTTATATTCCGCAACGCCGAGGCATCAACAATCACTTTATTCCCCTCCACAATAACCTTCTGGGCATAACAGTTTACGGTCATCAGACAACCTGCAACAAACAACGCTAACGTTAGATTCCGTTTCATAACTCTTTTCTTTTTATGATTTTTCTCCATTATACTTTCATTCCACTATAACTCTTCCACTACTCCATGACAATCCCTGCCATCATTTATTTGCGGCATTACAACTCCCTAACGCAACGCACAGAATACCTATTATGGTCAAATTCATAGTGCGATCCACCACCCATGAACTCGAAGTAATGGTTGGCATCAGCATACATCTCGCTAACACTCCAATAACGCGAATCAAGATTGAAATTATCTTGCAGCCCCCCAATCCATGCCATCAGCAACTGTTCTGCTGCCGGCATATACCAATGAGCCTCAGACTCGTCGATAATTCCGTCACCGTTCACATCGCGGTTCTTCTCATGACAATATCGTGCCGCCGAACTTTTGTAAATGGGATGATAGATCAACCCTCTCGCATCAGGATAGTAATAAGGAGCCCCGGAATTTGTTCCGGTGTAAGCAGGAATCGGCTTCGGCTCTTTATCTCCCGTCTTATTGTTTCCATACATGGGCCTGTATGAGTCCTTCTCCTTTCCGAAGCCTAGGGGTTCGCTGTTTACGCCCCGTTGCACATCTACATATACCGCATTTGCCGTTTGAAACTTCCCATTGCGATAACAATCCGGTTTTCTATCGGCCCCCATAATATCATCGCCATAGAGCGTATATTCGTAAAAACCCGCCTGCATAGGACCAATGCGCTGTAAATCCGGATCTATCCCCGGATTCAAGGCCAAGCCAGCCTCTTCCGTATTCTCGAATACAAACAGCTCCTTGATATCGGAGGGCGTTCCGTCTTCCTTGAGAATAGTCAAGCCCGCATCGGAATTATTAGAATCAAAAACCTCGATATATCCATCCTGGCTGATATCGAATATCCTTATCTCAGGATTGGGAGTATGCAGGTTTCCGTCTTTGTAAAATGTAAAGCGTACCTTCGCCTTGCGCGGATTTCCCCTTGCTTGAAGGAACTCGTCAGCATACACGTACAAGGTATGGTTGGTGACCGCCGCAGCGTTGTCAAAAGGAATGCAGGTAATCTTGTAGCACATGCGGTAGGTGGCATCGGCAAAAGCCATCTCGTTGTCGTCGTCATCCTTCACCGATATATCGGAATAGGCGGTCCACCATTTTTGGGCATCGGACAACGTCTTTCTCACGCTTGTGTGCGGAATGTAGCGCCCTCTCACAAACCCGCTCGTTGGATTGGCATCCTGCTGCCACTTGGCGTCTTCCCCCGTCTGCTTCACCTGGTGGAACATCAGGTTCAGCGGTGAAATCTTGAGCCACGTGGCCGTGAATCCCGGATCTTTGTACGTTCTTCCCGCCTCGTCTTGAATCTCCATGGTGACTACTCCTTTGGGAGCATGGATGCGCATGGGACGGAAGTCGGGATGCGAATCCATCGTGAGGTTATCACCGTGATCCACGGCAAAGTCCCCGTTCTCGTACTCGATGCTTGAATCCACAGCGATGTCGTCGAGCCCCTTCACCGTGACGGTAAAGGTGTAATGGTTGCCTCGCTCGATGTCATAGTTGCCGTGGTTGTCACTTCCCAGATAGATGTATGCCTTGATCTGCCTGGTGCCCACCGACGTTTCGTGCATCGCCCGGATAAGGACGGCGGTGGCACGCTCGGGCTTGAACCACCCCTTGCCGCGGTGGTCGGTGTCTGTATAGGCCATGTCGGGGTATTGGTCGATAGGAAGACCTCTATTGACCCGTCCGCCCCGTCTGTTCTCGAAAAGATAAAGCCCTTGTGTTAATGTTTTCTTTCCGTCCGGCTCCGTGGTTTCGGTTTCGAACGGATAGTCCGCACCGGTGGTAAGCCAATGGCCGGGCTCGGAAACCGTCACGGCATCTCCGGAATCGCTCGGCGTCTTCTCCCTGTGAAACACGAAGTTCCGTTTGGGGGCATCTACCACGTCCCATCCCAGAATCGTCACCTTCTGGCCGGCAGGAGTCGCATCTTTGACAATCAGCGTGAGTTTGGCGGTCATGAAGTGCAGCTGCATGTCTATCTTCCCGGAATTCTGTCCGGAATGTATAACCACGTTCTCCTTCATGTCCGTCATCATCAGCGGGCGGGTCTTGTTGAGTCCGAAGTCCAGGTCTTCCGCCGTCACGACAATATCCCTCAGCCTTTGGTAAGTGTTGACTGCCGTAAGCTGTTCGCCCATCGCCGCATCGTGGGTGTTCGCCACGATGCAGATCCTCATTCCGCTGCCCGAGTAGGTCTTGACGTCCAGCGAAAGGGGCGAGCTTCCGGAGACATTGAGCCCCTCGTGTCTCTGGTTGGTGACGATGTTGTCCTGCGCGTCGAAAATCAGCACGTGCAGGTTTTCAATCTTGTTTTCCACGTCGTCCGGCACCACCCTTGTCCGGGCACGGCTGCCCATCGCCGCCATGCCCATCTTCAGGCTTACCAAGGCCGGCTCTCCCTCCGGCACGTTTCCGTTCGGTGAAACAAACTCATCTTTCACGCAACCCGAGAATAGGAGCGCACTGAGGAACAGAATTAATGCTATATTTTTCATTCACTTTCAGTTTTATGTTAAAACTCTTTCCAAATCTCTTTTTTGCCCCATTCCGAAACGGTCATATCCACGCTGATGTCCCCTCTGAAGTCTATGAGGACATTGAGCAGCCGTCCCGTCTCCACCCGCAGGGGATTGCCCTTGCTGTCGGAGATGACGGTGGTCATCAGCACGTCCCGGTGGTAGATGTCTATACGAATGTCGTGCTCCGGGGGGAAAACATGGAAGATGGAGCTGACGAAGTCGTCGTTGGCGTCGAAAGCCGCTTCGGGGCTGTAGCACACCTCCGAGCCGTTGGGCTTGCCGTAGAAGTCGAGCTTGTCGGTGCTCTTGCGGAGCACGTAGCGGAACTCGCCTTCACCGCTGCCCGCATATTGCCTGAGGTGCCGCGCCGTGATGGCTACACTGCCGGTCATGCGGCGCATGGGAAGCTCCTCCACCGAAGTATCGCCGGAGCTTATATCAATGATTCCGTGCAGCAGGTCGTCGGGCGAGCCTGCCACGGGTAAGGATGTCCGGGTATGGATCAGGGAAACGAAAGCCGTCTCCAGGTGGTCGCCTTGTCGCAACGCGGGCATCGTCTGATGTCCCTGTCCTCCGTTTCCCCAGGCAACCAGCGTCAGGGATTCATGGCCGGGAAAGTCCGCCGTCACGGTCTCGTTGACGCGGATGTCCTGCGTCCCGAGAAACAACTTGTTCTTGTCGAAGATATAGAGCGTGACGTCTTTCACGACGTCGGGGCCCAAGGGACGGTTGTCCGCATCGTAAGCCCTTACCTGCAAGGAAAAGGCAGGCTTTTCGCATTGCGAGAGGTCGTCCTTGATACAACTCGCAGATACAAATGCCATAAACAACAGTAAAGGCACTATTTGCAAGCAGCTATGGAATTTGTTCTTCTGCATGATTCTTGTCTTTTTTAGTGATATAAACGGGACACGGGATAAGGAGCCGTATCCGAAAAAAAGGAAACCGGAAAAGAAACAGAAGGGGAAAGGGAAACAGTTCACCCCGCCCCTCCTGTTCCATGGAAATTATCGCTTAGCCGTAGTCATCAAGATTTAGTTGAACTCTTTGTTTATGTCTACGGGATTCCATTTAGCTTGTTCGATAGTTACCGTTACGTCACCACTTACCAACGGTTGTTCAGGATCGACAGTACCGTTACCACCACCGGCTGCAACGTTACCCGTCAGTGTCAGAGTTATTTCATAAGAGTAACCGGGAGCGAAAGTGGAAGCTTCAGGCTTGATTGCACCCGCATCAAGAGTAGAGAAGGCGATGGGATAGTAAACAGTGGATGTTCCTCCATTCTGCTCCGTACGCGTAGCCTGGATGGCGAGGATCGTGGGCTGAGTGGAACTTGCGTTGCCGAAAGCGTAGAAATGAACACCGCTTTCCGCATAAGTTTTCGAAAGGAATGAAGCCACTACCGAATTCGCAGGATCGGGATAGCTGGCATCACCGTTGAAGAAGCTGGTCTGGGTTGTCTTATCGGTATCGAAGAACTTAGCGTCTCCACCGGCATTCAGCAGGACAATCTTATCGTTCTTGATATAGATAGCACCGTTCTCGGTATTGCCCTTTCTCTGGTCAATTACAGTCACTGTAACTTTGGCGGCAAGGAATTTCAAGGTTACCGTAGCCGCACCCGTATTTTCCGTAAACTTCACGGTGCCTGTTCCCTCCATCCATACATTCGTGCTTGTCTGCGTGGAGGTATCGTGAGAACCTCCGGCACTCAAGCTCTTTACAACTTTTGCAATCTGATCCTTGTTGACTACACCTTCAAAACCGCTACCGGTCAATCCGCCCACATTGGCCACGACATACACTTCGGTGGCGGCGGTAGTGGTGGTGAGTCGGTCGGGACCGGTGTTCGCTGATTTGTCTACCTCATGCTTCGTCACCAACTGTCCCTGCTCATTGAAGAAGAAGGCGATATAATTGTTTATCTGGGTATCATCGCCTGTTGCTCCGGTTGCCCGGGTACCGGCACTCTCCTCGCCTTTGAGGTTCAAGGTCACGTTGGCCTTTTCGCCGGCCACGGGCAAGTTCATGGACTCCTCCTGCGTACAGGAGAACATCGTCAGGGCCGCAAGGGCCATCGCACAAAAATTAATTTTCTTCATGTTTTCTACTTGTTTTTAAGTTAATAATTAATTGAGGATGAAATATAGTTTGTTTAAAAATTCACGTCCGTTCGTCACCGCTCTCTTTGCAGCAGTTCAAGGGCACGCTCCAGGTTCTTTCCCGCTTCGGCGTCCCCCGCCTCCGCTCCTTTGCGGAACAGGGCTGCCGCCTCGTCCGTATGCCCTCCCTCCATGCGGATGATTCCGCGAAGGTTGTCCGCCTTGTAGTAGGTATTGCCCTCCAGCGCCCTTTCGGCCTCGGCGTACTTCTTTTGCCGCAACAGGTCAACCGCCTTGTTGAACGATACCAGCCGGGGATCGGGCTGCGACTCGTAGAAGACCTTGATGTAACCCGCATTGCGCAGCTTGGGGAAGAAATGCTCCTTCATGTAACGGTAAGGCTTACCGTGGTTCAACTTCATGAGCATTCCCAGCCGTCCCATGTTCTTCGAAACGTCCCACACCGGAACCGTATCGATGATTTCCACAATCTGCCGTTTCTCGGGCATGTCGCTTTCCATGACCAGCTTGCGCAGGCCGCTCCACGACACACCGTCGTTGTTCACCTCAAAGAAGGAGGCGTCCAGCTCCGTGCGTCCGGCCAGGTAGGCCACCAGCGAGCGTCCCCGTTCTCCGGCGATACGCTCGTTCAGCACCTTGGTACCGTCCGGCGAGGCAGAGCCCATCACCAGAATCTTCGCCACACGGGAATCCTTGGAAGCGGCGATCTTGCCGAGCACCGACAGCAGATGGTCCAGCCGTGCGCCGTTGCCCTCATAGTCCGGAAGGATACCGGAGCTGCCCACGGGGAAATAAACCACCAGCGTGGCCTCCTCCCTGTAACGGGCAATGTCTTCCTGGCCGCCTATGCTGCCGCTCCACTCCGCCAGGAAGCTGTTTTCCTCCGCCAGCTTGTTTGCCACGGGCACCGCAGACTCCGGCTGCACCGGTTCCGGCACGAACAGTTCCGCAGGGGTGGCAAGCGCCATGTCCCCGGCAAGGGTGAGAGGGGCAAGCGTCCGTTCATCGCAACATCCACGGTTCACCGCCTCCAGCTGCAGGGAGGCGCCTTCCATCCATTCCTTATAGGGAAGAGCGTGGGTATAGGCCACTTCCTCGCCACCCCTGTGAAAGGTTCCGGAAAGGCTTCCCGTATCCCTCCACTCCTGAATCTGCGCCGTGCGGCTGCCGTAGCGGACGGGGGGCAGTGCTTCCCGCACCCCGCCCTTGCCGCACAACACCGGTGTTATCCCTAAAACATATTCTTTTTTCAGCCCGGTGGCGTTCAGCCTGAACGAGACGCGCACGCTGTCACCCTCACGGGAAACCTCCGTCCCGACCGCGCTTACCTTAATCTGATCCTTGGCGTGCAGGACACCCGCCTGCATCAACAGAAAACCGCCCAATAGTATGTGGTATTTCATATCCTTGCCTCCTGTGTGATTACTTGATGATATAAATAAGAGAAACGCCCGCCTTGGTAGGCCCGAAATAGTTCTTCTTGCTCTCGCCCAGCCTGTCGCCGCAGGTCTTGCATTCGAAGCGGTCGTAGTCCAGGCGGAGATATCCCAGCCCCAACGTGGCTTCCAGGTTCCAGCGCCGTCCCAGTATCCAGCTGTATCCGTATGAGAGCCCGGCACCCGCCGCCCATCCTTCGTAGCGTTTGCTTCCCAGCCCGGACTGCGATGGCTTGATGCCCAACGGAAGCATGCCTCCGAAGTTATATTCGCCGCCCAGCAGGTGCGCCCCGAAGAAATGTCCCGAAAAACTGCGGCATGTCCAGTAGCGGACTTCCGGCTGAAGCATCCACAGCTTCATCTTCTTGTTATCGGCGTAGCTCCACGGGTTATAGCTGCCCGACACGTCCAGCGTCCAGCGGGACGACAAGCCAAACTCCAGTCCCAGGTTCAGCGTGGAAGTGGCGTCATACAGCAGGTTGCTCTTTACAGAAAGCTTCTGCGCGCAAGCGGAACCCGAAAGGGAAGCCAGCAGGACTATCATAGCAATTGTCACGTTCTTTCGCATAATAAAAGCATTTATTTATTCGTATTTTTTCAACTCTTTTTTTAACTAAATCTCTGTTCTCGTTTTCACATTTTTCATCTGTCTATATAAAACAGATGAATAGTATGCCAATATCCTATATATCAACACAATAGCAATACAACAATGATTCAGTGTCATAAAAATGAAATAATTTAGCTGTTAAAAAACGGTATAATATCAATATTAATAACTATATTCACGCACCATAATACGACAGATTATCTGTCAGAAAAGATTCTAGCAAACTTGTAAAACTTCAATAATTCACATCATTGATTTATGAAACATAAACTGAAACATGGGGCAACAAACCCGATTATTAACCTTAAATTAAATGTATGATATGGAACTCTGTTATCTTAAAGAACACACCTCCTGCGTGAACTACAAAAGTCAGAAATACGACGGGTTCTCACTGGCGAATGCCTCGGAAGGGGAAGTCTTCGACAACCAGAAGGAGGAAACAAAGGGAAACCATCTGATATTCATCTTATCGGGGGAAGTATGCATCACCAGGGACGGCCGGGACAAAGTGACGGCAAGGGCGGGGGAATTCATCTTCATCCCCGTCTCCTCCCATTACACCGGAAAGGTGATCCGCCCGGGAAAGTATATCAACCTCACCTTTTTCCACGACAGCATCTCGCTGTGCGACAAGCACATGCTGAGCAGCTACATAAGAGAGAGACCGGAGACGCCTTTCCGCTTCACTCCCCTTCCCGTGCGTGAACCCTTAGATCTCTTCCTGCAATCCATGGAGATATATCTGCAGGCGGACGTCAACTGTAGGCATCTGCATGAACTCAAGGAAAGGGAGCTGTTCATCATCCTAAGAACCGCCTATGCAAAGAGCGAAATCGTGAACCTGTTCCAACCCATTATGGGGACGGACGTTGACTTCAAGGCGGCGGTCTTGCAACACAAGGACAAGGTGAACAGCAAGAAGGAGCTCACGAGGCTGCTGGGCATGAGTGAATCGGACCTGCAGAGAAAATTCAGGCAGGAGTTCGACGAACCCGTCTATGCCTGGTTACAGAAACAAAAGAACCAGCGGATACTCGCCAGGCTCGCATACGATTCCGTCACGATAAAGGAGGTTGTACACGAATTCGAGTTCTCCTCGGCGGCAAGTTTCAACAGGTATTGCAAGAGCCATTTCGGATGCACACCTACCGAATTGAAGAAAAAGATAAAGGGGAAGAACGGCCGTTTACCCTGATAAACAGCTACATATAAAAGACGATAAACGATTGGCTGATTTGGATAACTAAGTATTCCAAATCAGCCTTTATCTTTGCACCATCAAATGAAACGAGAACCTTTTAATAGAATATTTAAGTATAGTGTCTTGATTAATTAAGCGAGTTTTCAGTTTTTCATCTGTTTTATATAGACAGATGAAAACTCTCCCCCTCCTTTTTCATACAGTCATTCACTGCTGCGGCTACGTTTTCATTGACCCGGTTCATGGTGTCGTTCGTAAACGAATCCAGATAGATACGTGTGGTTTTCTCCGAAGTGTGCCCCAGTCCCTCACTGATAATGGATACCGGAACTCCCTCATTCTTAGCGATAGTGGCCCATGAATGGCGCGCCACATAGGTGGTGAGCGGCGTAGCGATGTGTAGCAGTTCCCCCAACCGCTTGAGGTAGCGGTTTATCATCCCCAAGGAATACCGGTACTGCGTGTAAACCGTACGTGAGGACGCCACGTCGATACATGGGAAAAGGTACGGGCTCCGAGACCTGTACTTCTCAATAATTTCGTACATGCAGGGAAGCATGCCCACCTGCAGGCGTTGTCCGGTTTTATTACGCTCATAAAAGAGAGTACCATTGACTATACAGTCACGCCTAAGGTGAATGACATCCACGAACGACATGCCACGGCAATAAAAACTGAACATGAACAAATCACGCGCCTCTTCCATCCGCGGATGCCGCCGCAAATCGACCCGGGCAATGCGCGCTATCTCCTCCTTGGTAAGCGCACGCTTCAACGTCTCCTGAACACGAAAGTTCAAATCGGCAAAAGGATTGCCTTCCCTCACTTCCACTCCCTGCTTACGTGCCTTGTTATATACAGCCCTGAAGCAGCTCAGATACATGCCGACCGTGTTTTCCGAGATTCTACGGGTACGCAGATAGTGCATGTAGTCCGTCACAAAAGCATAGTCAACCTCCTTGAACCTCAGCTTTCCAAGGGCACAGAAGCGTCGCAGGGAATTCAGCCCGCTGACATACGCCTCCGCAGTACCCGACTTCCCCTCTCCGCGCAACTCCTCTATACATTGCAGCATGAATACCTCTACGTACTGGCTACACCGGTTCTTGTGATGCTTCTGCATCAGACGTTCCAGACTGAACCCCGGCTCGGCCCTTTCCAAAAAAAGCCCCGCCTTGAGCAAGTTGCCCTTTTCCTCCTTGATAAGGCGGTTGATGCATCCCAAGTCTTTCCGCTTCAACGGCCCTTCCGGAGAAAACACCACCCGCTCCTTGTCCGGCAGGAAATTGGACCAATGGAGGCGCCATCCCAAAGAATACTCTTTCTTCCTGCGACGATACAACACACGGATGCCCAGCGAATAGATGCCTTCTTCGCTTGCCTTGCAAGAATTTAAAACAACACGGATACTCAGCTTATTCTTTTTGTTTCGCAGATCCATCTGGAGATCTTACTCCTTTGCCTCCTCTTGCGGGATACGTATAGACGTATAAAGTTCAATGACCGCCGCCACTGTCAAAGAGACAATCCACTCGTTGCCATGCGTAAAGAGCATGAACGCACCGGTCAGCACCAACAGAAGCGCGGCGAATATCTGCTGGCGGCGCAAACGTTTGACATTGGGAGCCTGGCTCTTGGACGGGGAGTTTATCTGCGCCAGTGCAACCAGAGTGGCACCGACAGTATATATATAGGGGGCAAGCTGCCAGCCCGTAATATAAACGGCTGCTCCTGCCAAGACCATTACGGCTCCTACAGTGAAAAGGGCGGGTATCAATTGTTTCATTCTTCTATATCTCCTTCAAATACATAAATGTCCTCATTGGGCTTCTTCATCAGATATTTCTCGCGGGCAATCCGCTCAATAGCTCCGGAATCGGCGACAAGCTCATTCAAGCGTTCCGTATTCTCCTCATACTCTTTGCGATACCGCTCTATCTCTCCGCGCAAACGGTTCTCTTCCCGTGCATATCCCAAACGGCGCACCATGCTGTTTTCATCCAGAAAACCAACAATCACCGCAAACAGCACAAGCGTGATAAGATACTTATGCTTGCGGAAAAAAGACCAAAGAAAAGCAAGTTTATCCATGTTGCTTATTAATTAATGATTATCGACGGATGGCTGCGTCCACTCACCTCTAATCCGAATTTCTTTGAGCACAAAGATAAGAGGAATAACCGAGACTTTTCTTTTTTTTGCTTACATTTGCACAAAAAGCAAATCGACTACGCTCTGACACAAGAATATAACGTGCTTACAAGAAAAATGCAGCCATTAAAAAAGTATCAGCCCGTGAGCCATAAAAGACTTGCGGGCTGAATTATATACAACAAGAAATACGTATGAAAAAATACCCTTGCAATCAAGCTGACAGTTTGCATATAACTATAGATAACCTTGACACTGTTAAAGAGCTGGTAGCTGAAACAGAAAGCAATCAAGTGGAGTTTAAGGAAACCACGGGACAATTGGAACGTGCAATGGAAACATTGTGTGCCTTCCTCAATGGAACAGGTGGAACAATATTGTTCGGCGTGACTGATAAAGGCAAGATTATCGGGCAGGAATTGAGCGACAAGACCAAACGAGAAATAGGAGAAGCTATCCGACGCATAGAACCGTTTGCCACCATCGAAGTTTCCTATATTGCCATTCCAGACACAACCAAGAGCATAATCAGCATACATGCAGAGGAACAACGCTATATGCGTCCTTTCTCTTACAGAGGAAGGGCTTACCAACGTATTGAGAGCGTTACATCTGTTATGACACAAGAAATTTACAATCAACTGCTAATGCAACGTAGCGGCAAATATGCCTGGGAGTCATTGACCAATCCGAATCTTCAAATTACAGACCTTAATGAACAAGCTATTATGGGAGCCGTCCGTGGAGGTATCAGAGGCGGACGTTTGCCTGAAGCCACTATCCGAGAAGAATTACCTACTATTCTTGAAAAGTTCAACCTGCTGCATGGCGGAAAACTGAACAATGCCGCCGCAGTTCTGTTTGGTAAGGATTTTTATAATTATCCGCAATGCCTGTTACGGTTAGCCCGATTCAAAGGGACAACCAAAGATGAATTTATCGACAACCAACGTATAAACGGCAATATTTACAGCTTACTGGATGCAGCTATGGCGTTCTTCTTCAAACACCTTTCTCTATCCGGAAAGATTGAAAGACTGTACCGCGAAGAGGAGCTGAACATACCTTACAAAGCCTTACGCGAAGGTTGCATTAACGCCTTGTGCCATAGAGCCTATCATCGCCCCGGAAGCTCGGTAGGAATAGCCGTCTATGATGACCGTGTAGAAATTGAAAACAGCGGCACTTTTCCACCTGATATGACTATAGAAAAGCTGCTGAGCGGGCATAATTCGGAACCGCAAAACCTTATCATAGCCAATGTCCTGTATAAGAGCGAAGTGCTGGAGAGTTGGGGGCGCGGCATCAATCTTATGGTTAGCGAATGTCGCCGCGTAGGTATTCCCGATCCCGAATTTCACACTGACGGAAGTGCTGTATGGGTAGTATTCCACTACACACGAAGTACTGTGGGGTATAATTCCACAAGCACCCCACAAGCACCCCACAAGCACCCCACAAGCACTCCACAAGTAAATGCTATTGTTGGTGCAATCAATGATAGATTGTTATCAGTAAAGGAAATCATGGAGATTATGCTATTAAAGGATAGAAAGAGTTTTCTTTATAGCTATCTTTATCCGGCTATAGAATCCGGTTTTGTAGCATTACTATATCCAAAGACTCCCAAGCATCCGAAACAAAAATACCACCTTACCGATAAGGGAAAGGAACTGTTGAAACAATAATAGGTACGACGAAAAAAAAGTGAACGCACAACCTATATACCATCTATGAAAAGATGGC